>Ga0079306_1001850_pt1 | contig 12986 bp, 11 predicted proteins | sample Methanotroph_Enr_FD_79181 | JGI IMG/M metagenome (GOLD analysis project Ga0079306, IMG submission 79181) | Enriched soil microbial communities from Old Woman Creek wetland in Ohio, USA - Methanotroph_Enrichment_5 | ecosystem: Environmental > Terrestrial > Soil > Wetlands | place: USA: Ohio...
TCCTGCCTTTTTTACCTAATTTATGCCGGTAAAGGATCTCATTATTGAAGTTATAGCCTGTTGCCTTACTGCCGTTGTTATTGTCGGATGCGTTTATCAAATATTGGGGGGTAAATTCCGGGTTGGAAGCGGTGCTTGCCCCGGAAAGGCTTTTGGCGTTATTATCCTGTAAACTGAACCGTGGCGTCAGGATAAATGAATTCATTGAATCGGGGTTGTATTCAATGCGCATATTCATCCGGTGATTTACGTTGTTGGTGTTTGAGGAACTTTCTTCCTCGTAGTACTGGCTGGTTTCCCCACCCATGATATACTGCCTGTTGACAAGTTTATTCGTATTGTTCACCCCCTTGTTCCAGAAGTAGCTTGCATTCAGGGTAAGTTTGGTGCCCCATGAATCCGTATAATTGAAACCAATGGCATGCGTACTGAATATGCCGCCCTGTGGCCCTACCTGGAAACCAGGGTTTCCCCCGCCTCCCTGTCTTCCCCCACCTCCTCCTTGTTGCCGGCCGCTACTTCCACCTCCCACGAGGTCCTCGGCGGAAAAATTCTGCTGGTTGATGTTATTGCTCATGGCCAGAAACGTGATGCGTCTTTGTCCTTCAAAAATATTCATGTTGGCTCCCAGGAGGTAGCGGTCATCCGTCCCATACCCTGCTGAAAACTTGCCAAATTTCCCTGAGTTTTTTGCATTCTTTGTCACAATATTGAGTGTTTTCTGCCCGCTTCCGTCATCAAATCCCGTCCAGGCGGATTGATCAGAAAGCTTGTCGAATACCTGGATCTTATCCACCACTTCTGCAGGAAGATTCTTTAACGTCACGGATGGGTCATCCCCAAAAAATTGTTTACCATCCACCAGGACTTTTTTTACATCTTCTCCTTGTGCTTTTACAGTTCCGTTCTCAATAGTAATACCGGGCATTTTCTTGATCAGGTCTTCCGTTGAGGCATCCTGGGCCACCTTGAATGCACTGGCATTGTACTGGGTAGTATCCCCTTTCTGCTCAGCCCTCATCGCGGTTCCATTCACTTCAACTTCCGAAAGACTTTCAGTTGAAGGCAGGACACTGATTTTTCCAATGTCGTTTACCTCTCCCCCGGCAAATGCCATTTTCTCGGTTTTTTCAAACCCGATATAAGTGATCACTACTTTATAGGGTCCCCGGGTCAGGCCTTCAAAGAGGAAATCACCTTGTTTCCCGCTGCTGCTGTAACGAATGTTGAGCGTATCCCTGACACTGACAAGTTTTACTGCGGCTCCAACCAGGGGGGTCTGATCAACTGAATTTTCCAAAGATCCTGATATCCGGAATTCCTGGGCTATTGCATTATTGATGAGCAGGAACAGTGTGATGATGAGGGAAAATCGCAAATAAGTCATTGGGAACCGTTTTTCAACAAAATAATCTTGAATTAGATAGCTGGATGGAGAAAAAGATTAACCAAGACGGGAATTTATTTCCTTAGCTTTGTAATAACCAGTTTCAGGCATCTCAATACAATGCCATCACTTTTTCAAAAAGAGCGGCAAAATTAAGCGCAATCTTGATGTGATGATCATTTTAAAGCAAAGATTGTTCAATTGATTCAGGATTCATAAAAACATTGGTCGTGTTAATGTAATTTTGCCCAAAATCCCGAATATGATAGAAAATCCGTCCCCGAAAAGGACAGAACTGAGTGAGTTAGGAGAGTTTGGCCTCATCAGCCACCTGACATCTGATATTAAACCTGTAAATGATTCTACTATAAAAGGTATCGGTGACGATGCAGCAGTGATTGACAACGGCAATAAACTCACCCTTGTCTCAACTGATTTATTGGTGGAAGGAGTCCATTTCGATCTTTCCTATACTCCTCTCAAGCACCTGGGATATAAGGCGGCAATTGTGAATTTCTCCGATATCGCCGCGATGAATGGTACCCCCGGGCAGCTTTATGTAGGGCTCTCGGTTTCGAACCGCTTCCCCGTAGAAGCGCTGGAGGAACTCTATGAAGGGTTAAAACTGGCCTGCGAACGTTACAAGGTTGACCTTGCCGGGGGAGATACCACTTCCAGCGCAGGAGGTCTTTTCCTGGCGTTAACAGTTACCGGGGAGGTGGAAAAGGATAAGGTGGTTTACAGGAATACCGCAAAGGAGGGAGATCTCATATGCGTTTCAGGAGACCTGGGTTCCGCTTACCTGGGGCTGCTGCTGCTTGAGAGGGAGAAACAGGTATATCTTGCAGATCCCGACATGCAACCCGACCTCGAAGGAAATGACTATATCCTGGGAAGGCAGCTGAAACCGGAAGCCCGGACGGATATTGTCAAAAAACTCCATGAAGCATCAGTTTTACCTAATGCCATGATTGACATCAGTGATGGATTGGCTTCGGAAATCCTACATATTTGCAATGACTCCGGGGTAGGTTGCCGGATATATGAAGAAAAGCTGCCCATTGATGTGTCAGCTGCTGCCATAGCTGCCGAATTCAATATTCAGCCGGTTACTGCTGCCATGAACGGGGGAGAAGATTATGAACTGCTCTTTACGATCCCAGCGACGGATTTTGAAAAAATCAACTTAATCAGTGAAATCAGCATCATTGGGCATATTACGGATGCCAATGCCGGATGTGCATTGGTGAGTAACGACGGCGTGCTGGTTGAGATCAAGGCACAGGGGTTTGATCATATGAGATGATAATGATTTCGGATTTCGGATTTTCGATTTCGTAATAGAATTGTTTTATTGCAGGAGCTTTAAGTAAAAAACGATTTTTAACTTTATGAATTTTTAAAGCAATAAATTAGTCGAATTGAATACTAAAGTTTTCGCTTCAAATTATTTCGGACAAATTCATATTTTTCCCAACATTAAAAATCCGCAATCTGCAATCCGCAATCAAAAATCACATGCCCCCCAATTCCCTCCATCTTTCCAACATAATCCGAGACCTTCCTGACAGGCCCGGGGTTTACCAGTATTATGACAAGGATGGGAAACTGCTGTATGTAGGGAAAGCAAAGAACCTGAAGAAGAGGGTTTCGTCCTATTTCACCAGGGATGGTTCCCTCACCGGGAAAGTAAGGATATTGGTACAGAAGATTGCCGATATCCGTTCGATAGTGGTCAACACGGAGTTGGATGCCTTATTGCTTGAGAACAACCTGATCAAGAAATACCAGCCACGCTACAATGTGATGCTGAAGGATGATAAGACCTATCCGTGGATCATTATCAAGAATGAGCCTTTCCCAAGGATCTTTTCCACCCGGCACAGGATGAACGATGGCTCCGATTATTTCGGGCCCTATGCTTCCGGCAGGATGATGACCACTGTCCTGGACCTGGTCAGGCAGTTATACCCCCTTCGCAACTGCAACCTGAACCTGAGCAAGGCAAATATCGGCAGGAAGAAATACAAAGTCTGCCTTGAATACCATATCGGAAACTGCCTTGGGCCCTGCGAAGGATTGGAAACGGAAGATGACTACCAAACCAGGTTGCAGGAGATCCGTGATATTATCAAGGGCAATATTTCAGTGGTAAAGCAGCAACTTGTGGAGCTTATGAAGCAGTATGCTTCCCATTATGAGTTCGAGAAGGCACAGGTAGTGAAGGAGAAGATTGAACTTCTTGAGCGTTACCAGAGCAAATCGATGGTGGTGAATCCTTCCATTCATAATGTGGATGTGTTTACCTATTGTGAAGATGACAGTAGCGGGTATGTGAATTTCATGAAAGTTGTCAGCGGATGCATTATCCAGGCCCACACGGTTGAAATAAAGAAAAAACTGGATGAAACCCCTGCTGAGTTGCTCACCCTGGCAGTTGCTGAACTGCGACTGCGCTTCGAATCGGATGCTAAAGAGGTGATCCTGTCGCTGCTTCCTGAAGTGGAATTGCCGGGGGTTACCTATACCGTGCCAATCCGGGGGGATAAGAAAGCCCTGGTGGAACTGAGTGAGCGGAATGCCAAGTATTACATGATTGAAAAACACAAGCAGATCGAAAGGGTAGACCCGGAACGGCATACCAAACGGATCATGGAGCAGATGCAGAAGGATCTCCGGCTGAACTCACAGCCACTGCGCATTGACTGCTTCGACAACTCCAATATACAGGGTGCTTACCCGGTTGCAGCCATGGTGGTATTTACCAACGGCAGGCCCGATAAGCAGGAATACCGGCATTTCAACATCAAAACCGTGGAAGGGCCCAATGATTTTGCCTCTATGGAAGAGGTGATCTACAGGCGGTATAAACGGGTGCTCGAGGAGGAGAAACCGTTGCCCCAGCTTATCGTGATCGACGGGGGCAAAGGCCAGCTGAGTTCTGCCATGAACAGCCTGGATAAGCTTGGATTGAGGGGGCAGATCGATGTTGTTGGGATTGCCAAGAAACTTGAAGAAATCTATTACCCGGGGGATCCCTTACCCTTGTACATTGACAAAAAATCGGAAACCCTGAGGATCATCCAGCAAATCCGTGACGAAGCCCATAGATTCGGGATTACACACCACCGTCAACGCAGGGAGAAGGGTACCATCAAGACAGAACTGACCGGGATTGAAGGAATAGGGGAGAATACCTCCCAGGCTTTATTGCGGAAGTTCAAGAGCGTCAGGAATATTCAGAAGGCAAGTCTGGAAGAAATCCAGGCAGTGGTGGGGAAGGCCAAAGGTAAAATTGTTTTTGAGCATTTTGTAGCAAATTAGCGGCTATAATAACGTTACCGCCAAGTTATTGAACACTCACTATAAAGAAACAATTGTTTCCTATCAAAGAAACATTTATCTTTGCATTTACTATTCAATAATGAAGGAAAAATTTCAAGTTCAATTCTTAGAAGAAGCCGCTGAGTTTTTAGACAACATTGACATCAAGTCGAGAGAAAAGATATACTTCAACATAAGAAAAGCACAAGTAACGAATGATAGAGAATTGTTCAAAAAGTTGAATAATGAAATTTGGGAGTTTAGGACTTTGTTTAATAAAACACATTTCAGGCTTTTCGCTTTTTGGGATAGAATTGGAAATACGGATACTGTAGTAATTTCAACACATGGAATAATAAAAAAAACAGACAAAACACCTACATCTGACTTAGAAAAAGCAGAGAGATTAAGAAAGTTGTATTTCGGACAAAAGAGTTAAATATTATGAAAAAAGAAGCCATGAAAACATATAGTTTGGATGAAATGATGGACAAGCATCTCGGTAAACTGGGAACACCCAAAAGAGAAGCTTTTGAAAACGAATTACGGATTGACTTGCTCGGTGAAGCAATTCGACAAGCAAGAAAAGAACGCCACCTTACTCAGGAAGAATTAGGCAAATTAGTTGGAGTTAAAAAAGCTCAAATATCCAAACTCGAGAACAGTCTAACTGATGCACGATTTGAGACTATTATTAAGGTTTTTAAAGCATTGAATGCCAAAGTCAATTTCAATGTAGAATTACTTAATCAGAAAGTAAAATTAGCATAAGAGAATAACCGTCGAGTAGGTAAGGGGGAATTTCACCCCCAAGCCTCTCACAGAACCGTGCTTGATAGTCTCCCATCACACGGCTCTTCGGACTCACGCAACCTTCTCGGGTTGTCAGGTTAGATATAACGCTCATCCCCACCATAAAAGCAGGTTGGCAAATCGCCTTGAGTCCGCTGACCCCTTCGCTCATCCTCGAGTTACCAAGGATTAATCTGACACAGATCACTACTATGGGTCAGTCCGCCTCTATTCCATTGTATCGATACTCTCTGCCTTACCTTACAGGCTTTCGGCATTCTCTCTTTACACCAATGGGTAGGTTCTCCTGTTCCTTAGATGAGCCCATGCATAGTTCCTGCCGTCTTAATGCCGGAGACCGAAGCAGTCAATAAATCGGTGATCCCTGCTCTTATCCCTGGTGGCAGTCCCACACCAGGTTTTCAGTCTCGTAAAAGTTATTTTCGACACGTCGATAACGGATCACTTGCGTTCAACTCCCCTGACCATACCATACATTGCTATCCCTACAAATGGATGCGTTTGCTTTGACCTTGTCGCTCAATGCCATTGCTCTTTACAACAGCACCACAAGGCGGTTTGGTAAATATGCCTGAACAGCTTTACCGATAGTCCACTGTTATTCCTCCTATACACCACATTCAGCCAGTTCAGTTCGCTCGACCGCTGCAATTTGATCATATGGGTGGATTAACACCTATCATCTCTGTAAAAGTTCTGTTACCACTTTTCAATGAACTTGTTTAATTTAGTACCCTGTGGTAACCCAGGACACACTGCACTAGGCGGTAACACGGGCTAATCGTGATTGGTTTGCCAACGCGCAAGGCCCACCAAAAACCAACCACGCCTAGTCCGGGAACGTTAGCAACAACCCATTCAAACTTTATGTTAGGGGAAATCTTTAAAAAAATGTATCTTTGACCTATGATAATCAAAGACGAAATATCGGCCAAGTCAAAAGACTTTAAAGTACTCTGCCTAAGCCATAAGGTAAAATACTTGTATGCCTTTGGATCTTCAGTTACCGATCATTTCGATATTGAAAAAAGCGATATTGATCTTCTGGTTGAAATTGACGACCCTGACCCTATTGAAAGAGGCGAAAAACTAATTTCTCTTTGGGACTTATTTGAGAAATTCTTTAAACGAAGGGTTGACCTATTAACTGAATCATCAATTCGCAATCCATTCCTACGTAATAGTATTGATTCTACTAAGATTCTGATTTATGACGGAGCAGGGCAAAAAATATTTGTCTGATATTTTACGAGCAATAGAATTGATTGATCAATTCAGTGTTTCTGTCAATAATTACAATGATTATTTATCTGATTATAAAACACAAAGCGCTGTTGAAAGACAGCTCGGAATTATAGGCGAAGCTGTTAATAAATTTGACAAGCTATTCCCTGATTCTCCAATAGAAAATGCCAGACAAATCGTCGGATTTAGAAATCGGCTGATTCATGCTTATGATGCTATTGATTCATCTATTGTTTGGGCAATTATTAAAAAACATTTGAGTCCACTAAAAACAGAAACAATCCAAAAATTAGGATAATCCGTCGAGTAGGAAAGGGGGAATTTCACCCCCAAACCTTTCACAGAACCGTTCGTGAACCTCTCGATTCATACGGCTCTTCATGATAAAGACTATCAGGGTAGAAATCCGCATTTCCAATGCTCAAACAGGTTGGGAAAGTTTTTAGCTATCCCTTTTAAATACCTGTAAGCTTTGTACCAGCTCCTACGCCTGAATTTTCGATACTTGTTACGTACCCATTTTATGATCTGGAGATTCAGAGTCCTGAATAATTCCCGTAATGCCGATTTGCGGAACTTTGAATAGTAATTGATCCACCCACGAATCCTGGATCTCAGTAGTTCGGCAATCCGACTCAAAGAAAAATGTACCCAGCGATGGATTTTAAGCTTTCGCAGTTCATCCGTTATCCGGGCTATACTCTTTGCACTTATTGCCGGTGTAAATCCAAGTTTCAACTTGCCCCGCTCTTTTACAATGCGTGGCATAAAGGTAAATCCCAAAAAGTCGGACTTCTGATATCTAACCTTGAACGGAGGCTGTCTTTTCTGGTTGCGACGACAGTACACGATCTTTGACTTTTCACTGTAAAGTTCCAGCTTACAGTCCTTAAATCGCTTCTTTATCGCTTCCAGTAACCTCAGTGCCTGCTTGAATTCATGGCAATGTACCACGATGTCATCGGCATATCTTTCAAAGGCTGTTTCAGAATAGTTCTTCTCTATCCACTTGTCAAATACTATGTCCAGAAAAATGTTTGCCAGTATCGGACTGATTACTCCGTCCTGTGGCGTTCCTTTCCCTTCAGGGTATATGAGCACTCCATCGAGTATCTGCACAGGCGCTTCAAGCCAGCGTTCTCAATATAGCCGAATGTGTTTCTTCTCTGTATGATATCGCACGGCTTTCATTAACAATTCCTGGTCAATATTGTCAAAGAAGCCTTTGATGTCCAGATCAATTACCCAACTGTATTTTAAACAGTTTTTACGGCATTGTTCTACGGCATCATGGGCCGACAAGTTTGGCCGGTAGCCAAATGAGTTCGGACTAAACTTCTTGTCAGCAATACTTACCAACTCGGTTGCTATAACCTGTTGAGCTACCCTATCAGTTATGGTCGGTATTCCTAAAGCTCGTTTCTTCCCGACCCCCTTGGGTATGAATGACTGACGGACTGCCGTGGGAAAGTAAATCCCGCTCGCCATTCTGTTCCATAATGGTACAGATACTTGCGTTTGTTCTTCTCCACTAGCGCAGTAGTAATGTTATCTACTCCTGCATTGCCCATGTTGGCTTTCACTCTTTTGAAAGCATCCATCACCTGCAACCTCGTTATCGGTTCTCTGCTGTTTTGCTTCTCATCCTGTCTATGGTTCTCCTGTTCCTTTACAGAGCCCGGTCAGGGTTCTTGCCGTCTATATGCCGTGTGTCGTGCAACCAGTAATCAGGTTCCCGCTGCACTAAGTCTCTCAGGGTCGCTCCCTCTTCGTTTTTGACACAGTAAAAGTTATTTTCGACACCTCGATAACGGATCACTTGCGTTCAACTCCCCTGACCATACCATATAATGCTATCCCTACAAATGGATGCGTTTGCTTTGACCTGGTCGCTCAATACCATTGCTCTTTACAACAGCACCACAAGGCGGTTTGGCAATTATGCCTGAACAGCATTACCGATAGTCCACTGCTAGTCCTCACATACACCACATTCAGCCAGCTCAGTTCGCTCGACCTCTGATATCTGATTATGGATTGATTAGCCCCTATCATCTCTGTAAAAGTTTTGTTACCACTTCAATGAACTTGATTAACTTAGTACCCTGTGGTAACACAGAACACACCACTGGTGGCAACACGGGCTAAGCAAGGTGGGTTTTCCAGCCGCACTTGGCCCACAATAAAATCCACCTCGCCTTGTGCGAGAATGTTAAACTCTACTATTACATGCAATGAGCCTTGGTATTATATTAGCAGACAAATCCCTCAAACCCAGCCAAAAACCTGGATTATTGAGTAAAATACTGCTCGAAAACCCTCAGTCAATTGACGAATTGATACAATTGGCAGTCAAGGCCAAGGATGCTGACAAGGCCAATTGTATCGAAGCCATGGAGCATGCAACCCTTTCAAACCCGGGGATTGCAACGGAAGCTTGTTTTGACCTGGCTGTTGAGTCCCTGGCATCCATAGCACCCCGTGTCAAATGGGAATCAGCACGCCTTATTGCCAATATTGCCCATTTGTTTGCAGGGAGATTACCCGAAGCTGTTCCAAACCTTCTTGCCAATACTGAACACACGGGAACGGTGGTTCGCTGGAGTGCTGCAATAGCGCTGGCTGCCATCCTGAAACTGAAAACCGCGTTGAATAAAGAATTGTTGCCTGCCTTTAGTGCTATTGCAGAGAGGGAGGAGAAAAACAGTATCCGGAAGATTTACCTGGAGGCAATAAAAAAAGCAGGCAAATAAAATCAATTCCTTTTCACTGGTGATTAATCAAGCAAATAAGAATCGAAGCTATGGGTCAAATTCGGAAAGATGATGAACTTCCAATGGCAACCGCCGAGTGGGGGTGGAAATATCATCACCTGGGCATTCCAACTGATCAGCCAATACCTGGCGAGCAGCACTACCCGGAATTGGGCATTTATGTTGCAGGATTCTATGAAAGTCCTTATGGTATTGAATGGATGCGTTTTGAGCCATCCTGCAAAATCCATGAACTCGTGAGAAAAGTGCCTCACCTGGCATTTGTTGTGGATGACCTGGAAAAAGCAATCGAAGGGAAGGAATTATTGGGAGAAATCAATTCTCCATCACCGGGTCTTAAAGTGGTCATGATTGTTCATAATGGCGCCCCCATCGAGCTGATGGAATTTGGAGCAGGAACGATTTAAATATGGGTTTGTTTTTCTTTTCTTTCCACCAAAAGTCGTTTCCAAACCAGGCAGATCAGGAGGGCAATTCCACTGCCTACCCCATTAGCAATGAAATCATAAATACTGCCCCGGCGGTTAATAAAGACATAGCCCTGGAGGATTTCAGTGATTCCTCCCAGTGTAATGGATATCAGGAAGGCATAAAGGGCGGCACGCGGGAATGAAAGGGCTGATTCCCCTACAAATTCCCGTAAGAGCAAATACACAAACATTCCGAAAATAAAAAGATGCACCAGTTTATCGGGAGCAAACAAATCAATGAAAGTAGGCACTTTAGGAAAAAATTGCCCAGGTATTCCCGTAAGCACAAGTATGAATAATCCCCAGCTTATGGAAAGCCGGAAGCGTCGAAAAAATTTAAGCACCTGATGGATCGATGGATTGTTCAAATCAGGCTTCGACCAGTTCCTGGTAATGCTTTGCGTCCAGCAGTGAATTCAACTGGGAAGGATCCGAAACATGCATTTTAACAATCCAGCCTTTGACATAAGGATCAGTATTAACCAGTTCCGGGTTGTCAGAGAGAGCATCATTGAATTCCAGGATTTCCCCGTTAACCGGCATAAACATATCGGAAACTGTCTTTACGGCTTCAATGGTTCCAAAAGCTTCACCGGTTTCAAGGGTTTCCCCGACGGTATTTACTTCAATAAACACGATATCGCCAAGCTGGTGCTGTGCAAAATCAGTTACTCCGACTACGCCTTCGTTGCCGTTTACTTTTATCCATTCGTGATCCTTGGTGTAATAAAGGTTTTCTGGAATATTCATTGTCAATTGTTTTAATTATTCGTCAAAATTATAAATTTGGGTAACATCCCTTACGGAATAAATCAAGTTAGAATAGTTCTGAATAAGAAATCCTCGAAATCCAACTTAATATAAGTTTCCATCAATTATGGCAGGCAATAAGCCTGGAGTTCCCTTATTGTGCCAGAGTAAACCGCAGGGAAACTCCCGCATTGGTGGTGGAGGTTGGGATCTGGTTGGTATAGGGTTTGGAAGCTGTGGTTTCGTAATATGCCCGGATATTCAGCTTCTGGCTGACCATATATTCTGCCGAGAAATTTAACGAAATCTGCTTGGTACCGGTGGATATCTGGTTGTCATTTGCTTCAATGCGCCTCAGTATCGTTTTATTGTCGCGGATGGAGAAGTCTATCTTTACATTCAGGTCGCTTTTCAGGGGGGTTTTCTTGCCCGTTGTCATGGATTTCACCGTAAACTTGACATTCTTGAACCTATATCCCAAACCGGTCACAATTTCATTGCTCCGCATTTCGGTGAGCTGGTTTCCAACAAAACTCAGGGAGAGATTACGGGTTTTCTTGTATTCGATCTTGGCCATGAAACTGTTCTTCATGGTTGCATCAATCCCGATGAACGGACCGAATTGCTCGGTAATGGATATTACATCCATCCGGTTATAAGGGATAAAATTGCCGGCATCATCAACAGCCGAGGGGTAGCCGTTTGCTTCACTATACTTGATGTCATTCTGGAAACCTCCAACTGAGTAAGATGAGCGATAGGCATGGTTGATATTGAACGATTGGAAATAGTTCCTCAAGAATTTGATGCCCTGATTTGCATTATATGTGATGCGCCAGTTTGGCATCGGGATCTTTGGGAAGGCAGATAAGCTCATCTTTGAAGGGTCGCGGCCTGCATAGGCAGCCAGGAAGGAACTCATCAACACCTGGGGCTGGTATTGACCATAACCTGCAGGGTAACCCAGGGAATCATAACCCATTGAGTTCGGATTATCCGATGCAAGCCTGCCGGCAATTGTCCTGCGATAATCCAGCATTTTTTCGAAAACAGGACTCACATCATCTGTATTATCTTTTTGAAAAGCAGTTGGCCAGATAAGGTATGACATGGTGAAAGTCCCCCTTTCCGTTACATTGGTTGGTGGTCCGAAATCCCCCTGGCCATTGGCTTTGTAATAGGATTGGGTAGTCATTGAATAGCTCCTGTCAGCATTGACTTCAATCTTCAGGTTCCTGACCGGTTCGAGGTTGGCCCGGAAAGTCAGGCTTTTGGTCTGTCGTACTATGTATGGATTATTTGCCATAGTATCAGTTGTCAGCCATCCCCGGGCAGTCGCGGTTTCTGCAATATTCTTCTGGCTGCCCATGATGAATCCCAGGCCCGGTGCATCTGATTTCCACTCGTTTCCTATGACACCTACCTCCGGCATGAAGCCGGGCATTATAATGCCATTGCCTTCATTATAGGTGATGTTGGCATCTTTCACCGACATGGCAATTCCCAACAGCTGTGTACCTATTATCTTCAGGTAATCTATCTTTGGTTTTGTATCAGTGGTATCCGCGGGGTTCTTTTTTTCTTCCTCTTCCTTCGCAAGTTCTTTCTTGTTTTTCGGCTCTTTGCCGGCACCTTCGCCTCCTTTGCCTTTGGGTGGCATACCTGGCCCGGCTTTTGTTGTCTGTCCCTGGGCCTGGAGTGCCGCACCGGCTCTTTTCAGGAATCCAACCTTGTTGTATAAGGTCACCATCCGGATACCACCATTCAGTTGGTAGGTATTTGAATTCTCAATGGTATTCCCCAAACGTGCCTGTAAAGAACTAGCTGAAGCCTCCCAACGATATTGCACCCCGTATTTTGCCGAGGCTGTCATCCAGTTCAGGGCAGGGATCTTATTGAGAGGAATCATATAGTTCACATTGATAAGCTGGTTGAACCTGTTTAATGATCCAAGGCTCAGGATGGATCTCTTTATGGAATCCTTATATGCCTGGTAATTGTCATTGCCTTTTTCAAAACCACCCGGCGGTTCATGGATATAGGCATTTACCGTAGCCGAATAATCCAGCTTTAATGATTGACTGATGTCATATTTCAGGTCATATACGCGGGTCCAGTCCCATTTCTTGGTATAGCTGGGGTCAATAATTACAAGTGCATTGCTTTTATTCCTGATCAGCCTTCTTTCATACTCCCTGTTCATATCTGTCCGGAATGACAACA
>Ga0079306_1001857_pt1 | contig 12917 bp, 10 predicted proteins | sample Methanotroph_Enr_FD_79181 | JGI IMG/M metagenome (GOLD analysis project Ga0079306, IMG submission 79181) | Enriched soil microbial communities from Old Woman Creek wetland in Ohio, USA - Methanotroph_Enrichment_5 | ecosystem: Environmental > Terrestrial > Soil > Wetlands | place: USA: Ohio...
CCCCAGTCAAAATTCACTTTGGGGTCAACCTGAGTTTTCGCAGCAGTTCCGGTCAGGGTTTTATTGGCATAATAAGAAGCTGTTAACCCAGGCGTTGCCAACGTACTGCTGGTATAAAATAGTGAATTTGCATAAGCACTTGCATCGTCGCCAAAGCCCGGATCATAAGTAACCGTTATTCCGGTTCCGGCAGCGGCTTTTATTCCATTCAGGATATTCACGTAATGAAAAGGATCGGTATATGAACTTCCTCCACCGGTTACCCAGGCATTTGCATTCTGGCCAATAACAGCGATCGATTTCACGGCGCTTTTATCCAAAGGAAGAATTGAATTCTGATTTTTCAAAAGTACAATTCCTCCACGGGCCAGTTCAAGAGCAACCTGCGCATTCGGTGCATAATCGTTCGGAATACTGCTATCAGTCTGTGTTTTATCGAAAAAACCAAATCGGAGAAGTACCCGGAGAATCCGACGGACTTTGTCGTCAATGATCGATTGAGGAACAGTTCCATTTGCAAGATAGGACGAAAGACTGGTGCTGTTCATATTTGCTCCTGAAGGCATTTCAATATCCAAACCAGCCAGGGCAGAATTTTTTCCATTATGCGTGGCCCCCCAGTCAGACATCACAAAACCGGTGAATTTCCAATCGTCCTTCAAAATGTCGGTTAATAAATGATGATTCTCAGAGGCCCATATACCATTAATTAAATTGTATGACGACATCACACAACCTGCCTTTGCCTCAACAACGGAGGCTTTAAATGCAGGCATATATATTTCCTGGAAGGTTCGTTCATCCACATCCGAACTCACATTGTAACGATCCCATTCCTGGTTGTTGGCAGCAAAGTGCTTGGCGGTGGCTACAACCCGCTCAGACTGAACTCCTTTAATATAACCAACAGCCATTCTGGCCGACAGGTAAGGATCTTCACCAAAATATTCGAAATTTCGTCCGCACATCGGAGCCCGATGAATGTTTAAACCAGGGGCAAGTAGAATATGAACCCCACGCGACCTGGCATCCTTTCCAAGTGCATGCCCCAGCTTAGCAACCAAAGTTGTATCCCATGTTGATGCAGTAAGTATTCCGGCCGGGTAAGCCGTTGTTTTACCATACGTACGAACTCCGACCGGACCATCCGACATTTTGATTTCAGGAATTTTTAAACGTGAAATGGCCCGGATATAAAAGCTGTTATATCCACCGATATAGTCTAGTTTTTCTGCAGAGGTCAACCTTGGAAGCAGATCATTGACCCGATCTTCTACAGTGGCTTTTGTGTCAAGGTAAATCTGTCCTTTTGTTAAAGTGATTTGGAATGCGACAAGGGAAGTTAGCAATGCAATTTTGAGTATATGTTTCATGGACTTTCTGGAATTTGCGAATTGAAGCATCAAATGTAGAGAATGAAATTCATTTTCAACAGGACAAACATTACCTAAGCTCATTCTTCAGGTATTGTTTTTTAAATATCGCAACCAGTCGAGACCGAAAAAACTTTTTCGTGCCCTACAACTAATGGCGCAAATTCTTTCTACTATTCAACATCGCCGAATACTTCCCACTCTCTTCAAAACAACTCCCAAGTGATGAGTATATACTAAATACAGCTCATTTATACAATGACACGTTTGTGCTATTGCTTCTGATATTTCGTCAGCGTAATTTTAATACTAATATTATAATGATTAATTCTTGAGAATTTTATGATTTACGAAACACTTTCATTTCTTTCGACCGAACTGAATAAATTCCTGACCAAGAATCAGGGACTGGTAACTCAATTTCCGGTTGTAATAAACAATATCGCCAAGCTCGACGATCTCGAAATTAATGATGTAAAAGCCAGAGTAATTATTTCACTGATAAACATTGAAGAAGATAAAGTATCGAAGGTTCGGGAAAATTTCACCAAATCACCAAGTGGCATAGTGTATAAAAATCCTCCGGTACTGGTGAATCTATATGTATTATTTGCAGCAAATTATACTGGCGATTACCCGCAGAGCCTGAAGAATATTGACAAAGTGATGCAGTTTTTTCAATCGCAGAGCTATTTCACGCCGATAACACATCCAGGACTCGATCCGAGGATACTTCAACTCAATGCCGATTTGTTTACCCTTAATTTCGAGCAGATTAATCATATATGGAGCACTCTGGGCGGGAAATATCTGCCTTCGGTAATGTACAAAGTCCGTCAGCTAACAATTGAAGACGAGAATGCTGTTGAAACCGATGGTGTGTGGATTAAAGAAATTATCACAAATGCTAGGAGAATTAATTAAATAGCCATTATTCCAATTACTCAATTTCTAATCAAACATATAACTATCAACAACATCCGACCTCATCGTAAAATTACGGACAGATGAAAACAAAATTTGAGATATTATTTTCAATTGAATTACTAAACAATTTCTACCATACCGGAAAATGGAGTGAAATTTCGTTTACACCCATGCCCGAAACTGCCGCAATAATGAAACAATACGAAATGACTTTCAGGCAAATTGGAAATGAATTACTGGTAATTGCCAAAACAGATAAAAGCGGTGTGGTATTGGTTCCACTTCCCGCTTTTGCCAGGTTATCGTTTACGATAACATTGCATACCCCAAATTATATGAATTTTACAAATTGTGCTTTTACTGATATTGAAGTACCCACCTATTGTTTCAACAATTTAAACGCCAATAATTTTGGAGGAAAACATTATCTGGTTAAAACAATAGCCAACTATAAAACAGCTACTGTATACCATCCGGGAGATTTTGTAAAAGCCGTTGACGGCATGATTTACGAAGCCATTTCAGATAATGCTGGGACAACCGCACCAAACAATACAATACCAGCATCGAAAGATAAATGGGTACAGCACGGCAATGTTCAATTTGCGACTGTTGGCGATACAGAACAAATTCATGATGGAACAGCCTATAGCATTTCTACTTCAGGAAACATCATAAATTTTAATGCCACGCTGAAACAAAAGGTACACAACTTTTCAGTATACGCTTTCAATATGGTTAGCCAGCAATACGACAAATTGCTGATTTCCAACACAGTGATATTCAATGAAGATAACGATCGTGTTCAGATTAATTTGAAAAACATCCCTTCAGGAATATACCGAATCAAGGTTAATGACGATACCAGTTTTGTATACCTTGTAACTGACAATAGCTTGAATGGGCAAAATATGTTTATAGACATTTATAACCTGCCCTCATCCAATTTGCAAGCCTGCCTGGATGGTCTCGGTAAGCCGACACAAATTAAATATACCATTGCCTTTGCTGCACGCAGGGTTTTGTGGCGATTTGCCATGCGGACCGATAGTATTACTTCGGTTAAAGATACAAGCAACAGCTATACTTTTATAGCCGATGGATTGAGAAAATTCATCTCCGAAAAGCCAATTCCTTTGTCGGATGCAGCCCGCAAAACACTTGTGGCAAAAAATGGCGCATTAACAGTTACATCACCACTACCTAATCCTCAAGCTGACAGCCTTCTCGCTAAAAAAAATGAAATATATACCACAGAAACATTTATAAATTTTTAATCTAATAAAAAACAACATGGCTACTTCGTATAAAACACCTGGCGTTTTTGTAGAAGAGATTACCAAGTTCCCACCTTCGGTAGCTCAGGTAGAAACTGCTATTCCGGCATTTATAGGATACACCGAGATAGCAACAGACATTTCGGCAAATGATCTTATTTTGAAGCCAAAGCGCATTGGCTCCATGGTTGAGTACGTTCACTATTTTGGTGAAGGTCCAAAAACCAAGGTATCTAGAGTTGATATTGACGACAAATTCAACTTTAAAAATGCAGCCGCTACAACCGAATATTACATGTACGACAGTTTGCGCATGTTCTTTGCCAATGGTGGCGGCGATTGTATGATTGTCTCGGTTGATTTGTATGCCAATAACAAGGGCATTCCGACAGTTGCTGACTTTACAAACGGCATAGCAAAACTGCTTAAAGAGGACGACCCAACTATGGTTCTTACTCCCGATGCGGTATTACTGAATGATACCGATTTAGGTTCAGTCCAGAAAGCTGCATTGTTACACTGTGCCGATGAATCTCGAATGGATCGCGTGGCCATTTTCGATTTACGTTCAGACGATACAACGCCTGAAAATCTGGGCAAAAACTTTAAGCTGAATGTTGGTGTTAATAGCCTGAGTTACGGAGCAGCTTACACTCCCTGGCTTAGAACCAATTTGCCAAAAAAAGTGACCTATGCAGATATTCTTGGGAAAATTTATCAGAACGGCGCCATAGTCTCACTCGCTTCGCTTATAGCTTCGGATGATCCGAATAAAGCTGACCTGACGGCCGCAATCGACCAATTGGGTAAAGTATTTAGTGACATCGATAAAATTGCCACCAAAACCTCGGTGCTTTCAGGATTATTTAATAACCTGAACGACAACTTTACTGACCTGGTTATTAAATACAATCAGGCACCAGGTGTTGCACCGTTTAAAGCAATTATAAGTTTCGTGGATACTGTTTTTGTGGCAATAAACGCATATCTAAAACCTGCCGATCCATCATTACTTACAAATACAAAACTTACCGACGCTATAAAAGCATCAATAACCTCTGATTTTGTTGCTCTCTGCAAAAGCTTTATTCAAATAGATGCCGAAGCGGTTGCCGATGCGGTCGTAACTGGCTACGGAACCGCTGTTATTTTACAAGCACAATTTGATACTCCTCCATGGCCAGCAACAATGGTCGCTGATGCTGGGAAAAGTGGTTATATGACAGCTCCTGATAAAGTTTCGAAATGCAATCAGGCTGTTGCCAAATTACAGGAATTCTGGAACAGCCTTAACCGTGCCTATTATTTATTTATTGTTGATGCTGCCTCATCGGTTGCAGATACACAAAATACTTCACTCCAAAAATCGCTTCCGGTATTCAGCAGTATCATTCGTGGCGTAAGCAACAGTATCAGTGAACTTCCGCCAAGCGGCGCAATTGCTGGTATTTATGCCATGGTCGACCGAACACGAGGTGTATGGAAAGCTCCGGCAAATGTTAGCCTTAACAATGTTATTGAACCAACTCAAACCTACACCAAATCGCAACTCGACAATTTGAATGTTGATGTTTACGCCGGAAAATCGATCAATGCAATCCGGACTTTCTTCGGAAAAGGCACCTTGGTTTATGGCGCGCGCACATTGGCCGGAAACGACAACGAATGGCGGTACATTTCGGTTCGAAGGCTATTTGTCATGGTCGAAGAATCGGTTAAAAAAGCCACCGAACAATTTGTATTCGAGCCAAACGATTCGAATACTTGGGTAAAAGTTCAGGCAATGATCGAAAACTTTTTGTACAACATTTGGCGTCAGGGCGCATTACAAGGAATCAAACCTGAACATGCCTTTTATGTAGCCGTTGGTTTGAATAAAACCATGAACCCGATTGATATTCTGGAAGGCCGGATGATTATTGAAATTGGTATGGCTGCAGTTCGTCCTGCCGAGTTCATTATTCTGCGTTTCTCGCACAAAATGGTTGAAAGTTAGACCATTGTCCTGAGCATTCAGTATTCAAGATTTCAAGTAAAAATTAAAAACAGATAAAAACATGGCAAATTATCCATTACCCAAGTTTCACTTTATAGTAGAATGGGGTGGCAACAAAATTGGTTTTACAGAAGTTACCGGGCTCGATATGCAAATAGATGCGATTGAATACCGCGAAGGCAACAGCAAACAATACTCGAAAATAAAAATGCCCGGCTTGCATAAGTTCAGCAACATTACCATGAAACGCGGCACGTTCGAAGGCGACACAGATTACTACAAATGGATAAATACCATTAACCTGAACACTGCCGAACGACGTGATATTGTGATCAAACTTCTCAACGAAAAGCACGAACCTGTGGTAACCTGGCGGGCTATAAATGCTTTCCCGCTGAAGGTTCAGGCCAGCGATTTAAAAGCCGATGGCAATGAAGTCGCTATCGAATCGATCGAAATTGCTCACGAAGGTTTAAGTATTGTAAGTTAGCTGTTTACATTTTAAATAACAGGCAATGGCCGACAACAATATACCTTCGGCTGGTGGGTACTATCCTCCGGTAGGTTTTCATTTCAAAGTCGAATTTCAGGGATTTGGAACGGATAATGATACCCGTTTCCAGTCGGTGAGCGGGTTAAATGTAGAATACGACACCGAAAGCATTAAAGAAGGCGGCGAAAACAGGCACGAACATAAATTGCCTACCCGTACCAAGTTTTCTGATCTTTCTCTGAAACGAGGTATGTTGAACGATTCAGAAGTAATTGCCTGGTGCAAAAAAGCATTATTCGACCGGGAGTTCAAACCCGTTCAGGTAATAATTACCCTGCTGAATGCCAGCCATGAGCCATTGAAAACATGGAAAGTCAATAATGCCTGGCCCCGAAAGTGGTCGGTCAGCGACTTAAATGCTGGAGAAAACTCGGTGGTGGTCGAAACTCTGGAACTTTGTTACAGCTTTTTTACAACTGACTAATACTCAACGTATGCCCGTCCAGATTACAGAATTAAACATATCGGTATCGGTCAATCAGCCGGGAGGAAATGTTCAGGCGCCCTCTGCAAGTGCCGAAAAAAACCAGCAGCAAAACGACCATCTGGTTGAAGAGTGCGTTGAGCAGGTGATGCGAATTTTACAAGATAAAAAAGAACGGTAATGGCTGAAGAAAAAGGCGAAGTAAAAAAAATGTGGATTCGAGCCTACAATTCTGCAAAAATGGAGGAAAAAGATTTTGCAGGAGAGTTCTATGCTTTGGTTAATCCGGAAACCTACACTATCGACCTTAAAATGGAAACCAAGGGTGGACAAGGTCAGGGTACCAGCGGGAAACAGCAAAAATTCACCTTCAAAGAACCTGAAGAATTTACCTTCGAATTTCTGTTCGACAATACCGGAATAATTGACGGAAAACCAAAGCCAGAAGGCATAAATGAGAACCTGAAAAAGTTTCAGGATCTTGCCTTCAGCATGGATGGCAAAGTGCACGAACCTCGCCATGTGCATGTCATTTGGGGCACTTTCGACTTTAAAGGTCGGATTACCGGAATGACTATCAATTACAAGTTGTTTAATCCTGATGGTTCGCCCATCAGGGCCACCGTAAAAGTTACCATAAAAAAGAGCGATGAAGAAAAAGAGCGAACAGCCAAAGAACGAAAACAATCGCCCGACCTTACACACAAACGTTTGCTAAAAAAAGGGGAAACACTGCCCTGGCTCAGCTATATTATTTACGGCGACCCAAAGTATTACATACAACTGGCCCAGGCCAATAAGATTTCAAACTTCAGAAAAATTAAAGAAGGTACCGAAATTTATTTTCCACCCTTCGACAAAAAAGAATGAGTACTGAACGCACCATACCTTCGAACAAGCCCAAATCGGTTTGCACTTTCACCATTCAAAGTGAAGGAAATGCTATACCCGGAACTTACCATGTAGTGAGCATTGTGGTTACAAAGGAGTTTAACCGTATACCTTCGGCCATCATCATGCTGCTCGATGGCGATGCCGCTGCCGAAACCTTCGAAATAAGCAATGCTGCCGAATTTGAGCCCGGAAAAAAAATTGAAATCAAGGCAGGTTGGAGCAGCGACGAAGAAACGATTTTTAAAGGTATTGTGGTAAAGCAAAACATCAAGGTAAAGGACAAAAACTCTGTTCTGATGGTCGAATGCCGCGATGAAGCAATGAAAATGACGATATCGCCCAAAAGCAAGTACTACAAAGACAAAAAAGATTCTGAAATTTTCGAAGATTTAATTAGCGCCTACTCGCTCGACAAAGATGTTGAACCCACTACCCTGCAACACAAAGAAATAGTACAATACAACTGTACCGACTGGGATTTTATGCTTTGCCGTGCCGATGTGAACGGAAAATTCTGCGTGATTGACGATGGCAAAATCAGCATCAAAAAGCCCAACACAGGTGCTAATCCTGAATTAACCGTTCAATATGGCTCCACACTCCTGGATTTAGACGCAGAGATTGATGCCCGACTTCAGTTTAGCAAGGTAAAAGCTGCATCCTGGAATCCAACCGACCAGGAACTTTTGGATACCGTTGAAGCTGCTGAACCCAGTCTGCCTCAAGCCGGGAACCTTTCGCCCAGTCAGTTATCGGCAACATCCTCGCCCGACCCGGTCAGCATGATTCACAGCGGTAAAATTACAGAACCTGAACTGCAGCAATGGGCCGACGCACGATTGCAAAAAAACAGGCTGGCAAAAATACGTGGAAAGGTGAAAATCGAAGGATATGCAAAATTAAAACCCGGGCAAATAGTACAACTCAACGGAGTTGGTGAGCGTTTCGAGGGCAAAATACTGGCAACAGCCATTCGCCACCAAATCGAACAAGGCCAGTGGTACACGCACATTCAGTTTGGCACACATACCGAATGGTTTGCCGAAACATACCAGGTACAACAACCTCTGGCCGGTGGAATGCTTCCGGCCATACGCGGCCTGCAAACCGGTGTGGTAACAAAAATCGAATCGGATCCCGATGGCGAAGATCGCATCATGGTTCGCCTTCCGGTCATTCATAAATCGGACGATGGAATCTGGTGCCGGGTAGCTTCGCTCGATGCAGGAAAAGAGCGCGGCATGTTTTTCAGGCCTGAACTGAGCGACGAAGTGATTGTCGGTTTCATCGACGAAGATCCACGTCACGGCGTAGTTCTTGGAATGCTCAACAGCAGCAAGTTACCGGCACACACACAGCCAAAAGACACCAACCACATCAAAGGCTACGTTTCGCGCGAAAAAATGAAGCTGATGTTCGACGACGAAAAGAAAATCATCAACATCGAAACTCCGGCAGGAAACAAGTTTGTCATTTCTGAAGATGAAAAAAGCATTTCGCTGATCGACCAAAATGGCAACAAGTTGGTGATGGACAAAGATGGAATAAGCCTTGAAAGCATCAAAGATTTCAAGATAAAGGCTACAGGCGATATTAAAGCTGAAGGCGTGAATGCGCAGGTGAAAGCCAGCGCCGAATTAAAAATGAAGGGAGACGCCAGTGCCGAATATGCTTCAGGAGGAACGACCAATGTTAAAGGGTCGATGGTAAATATAAATTAGAAAAATTGAAATAGATAACCATGGGATTAGCAGCAAGAGTTGGCGATATGCACACCTGTCCGATGACACAACCGGGACCGGTTCCACATGTTGGTGGACCAATAATGCCTCCGGGTACACCCACTGTTATGATAGGCGGACAACCGGCTACAACGGTTGGCGATATGTGTACCTGCACCGGCCCCCCCGATTCCATTGTTATGGGTTCAGGCACGGTAATGATTGGAGGAAAACCCGCTGCCCGTCTGGGCGATAGCACCGCGCACGGAGGAAGTATTACCCTGGGATGCGCAACTGTAATTATTGGAGGATAAATATTATGAGTGATCAGACAAACGATAGAAATTTTATTGGACGGGGCTGGGGATTTCCGCCTCAGTTCGACATTGCAGCCAAATCGGTAGGAATGACCGAAGATGTGGAAGACATCAATAACAGTCTGCACATTTTGCTTGCCACAGTGGTTGGCGAACGGGTGATGGACATGAGTTATGGGTGCAACCTCGATGCATTGGTATTCGAAAGTCTGGATACATCGACCATCACTTTTATTAAATCAAAAGTTGAAACCGCGATTCTGTTTTACGAGTCACGTATCGAATTGCAAAGCATTACTATAAACACCCAAAACCTGCTTGAAGGAGTTATTTTGATCGAAGTGGAATACATCATCAGCGCCACGAATAACCGTTACAATTTTGTTTATCCATTCTGGCGCGAAGAAGGAACTGAGTTACAATCCATCGTAAGATTCAATAAATAAAATGGCCGACTGTTCAAAAAATATTAACCCATTAGCGCAAAGCGGCCTCAACCGTACAGAACGGATTTTGCCCGGAATTGATCCTGGTTTTGCGGTTCCAGACGACCACAACTTCGAGGATTGGATGGTCTTTTCGCGAAATTTTGCAAAGCACATCAAATATTTTAACACCGAAAACAAAAATGTATCCGGCGAAAACTGGCAGCCCTTTTTCGATACCGACGTTTCGGCTCAACTGGCACTTATCGCCGTTCAAAACGTCGACGATTATAAAGAACGTGTTCGCCTGCTCTTTAATGCAATTCAGTCTGAAGCCCTGAAAGCCAATACCAACGAGCTCAAGACCGATTTTGGATTGTTGTTTGGCGCCCTGTTTTCATTGGCCAAACGGCTCGACTATTTTCAAAAAATATTGCCCGAAACGGTAAAATTGAAACAAAGCATCCGGAATTTGATAAAAACGAACCTGGCTCCTGCTTTGCGACGCTTGTTGGTTTATTACCAATCGGCAAACGCATACTCGCCCGCTCTGCTAAGCGAAACAGCCGATAGCAGCTGGACAATTTTAGCTTACAAACAGGAAAAGGTCTCGAAAATTATTGCTGACGGTTTATCCGAAATCTGGATTTTCAAATCTGCCGACGATGGCCCGATAAACAATTGGAACGACTATCTATCACAAATTCATCCGGATAGCAACATCTACAAAACCATTAGCAGCACTCCGTTTGGAGCGCCTAACATGGCCGAACTGTGGGCCACTTTGAACCATGTGATCAGCCACAACTTATTTTCGGGCATATTTGCTACTTTTTTATCGGCTTATGCTCGTGTGGTGCGCGATGCACAACAACAGTTGATGGATACCATCGTTTCGCAAAATACCCACGAGCCGCACTATGCACTTTACCTGACTTTCCTACACTTGTTTAAACAAGCGCAAACTCAGCTAAACACCTATACCCAAAGGCATTTAGATTTTTATTACAAAGAAGTTTTGCAGCTCAAGCCGAAGGATTCCGAACCAAATCATGTTTATCTGGGTTTCGAATTGGCCAATCTGGTAAACAGTCACAAGATTGCAGCAGGAACAGCTTTTAAAGCCGGAAAGGATAGTTTGGGCAAAGATGTTGTTTATACTTCGGACGAGGATATTATCGTAAACAAAGCTTCAGTAGCTGAATTGCGAACCTTTTACAAAGCTACTGCAGCCGATGAAATTAATGGAATATCACAAGCCGGAAACCTTTATGCCTCGCCAATTGCCAATTCGGCTGATGGTTCAGGAGCTAAAATTACTTCCGAAGAACAAGACTGGCATCCGTTTGCCAACAAAACATTTAAAGACGGAGAACTGTCGGCGATTGTTATGCCACCGGCAATTATTGGATTTGCATTTTCCTCACACTATTTCTTCCTGAAAGAAGGAAAGCGCTCTATATCAATCAAATTGCATGGTTCTCTCCTGAATATGCTGAAGGACAAATTATTCGATTGTTACCTGACAACTCAAAAAAACTGGCTACACAAAGACATTTCGATTTCCGGAGTAACAAATACGCATGCCACAATTAGTCTGCAACTTGAAGCAGCCGACCCAGCAATCACTGCCTACAATGCAAAAATTCATGCTGATCATTTTGGAACTACTGACACACCCGTGCTGAAGTTCATTCTTAAAAACACCAACGCTCACGACCAATACAACGATTTAAAAGACGTAAAAATAACATCGGCCGATATCACGGTGAATGTTGGAACACTTCAGGGAAAAGAAAATACCGACGGAATAAAGGAACTGCAAATTGCTACCGACACCGGAACTGCCGATCCGTCGAAACCATTTATCCCCTTTGGCCAAAATCCAAAAAAAGGAGCCGGACTCGTTATTGGCAACAAAGAATTGTTCTCAAAAGCAAACGCCAAATTCAAACTATTCATCGACTGGGCTGAATTGGTGAGCGACATCCGGAATATGGATGTGAATCTGACCGACGAGTTCTTTCCTACCGCGCAGCTGAAGTTTTTACAAAATGGCGTCTGGACAAATGGCAACTTTTCAAGCATTTTAAACAAGATGCACGGCACTCGAAATACTGGCGAACTGGAACTTTTTTGGGGAGCCAACTATTTGATGATGTCAAAAACATACCTGCCTTCGTCGGATGCAAATCTTCCGACTGAAACAATTTTTAATTACAAAGACGATTACCTTCCATATAACATTGCCAGCCAAACCGGTTTCCTGAAATTGGAGTTGAATGCCGATTTTCAGTGGGACGACTATTACCTGAAACTTCAGAAATATCTGATTGCGCTTGCAACACCCGATAAAACTGATGATACCACGAACACCTTACCTGTAAAACCTTATCTGCCGAAAATTCAATCGATTTATCTGAGTTACGAAGCCAGTGCAAAGCTAGAGTTCAATGCTTCTGACAGCGGCGCATTTTACCACATTTTCCCTTTCGGAACCGATGTGATAGATGAAAGCAACATTTCAGGAGGCAAAACAACGCTAATGCCCCAGTTTGCCTGGTTCGATGAATCAAAGACTCCGGTTCATAATCAGGCCGAGTTTTATATTGGACTAAAAAATGCCCTTCCACCGCAAAAGATAAACTTGTTGTTTAAGGTTCTCGATGGTTCAACTGATCCTCAGCAGAGCAAACCTGATAACCATGTGCGCTGGAGTTACCTGAGCAACAATATTTGGATCGATTTTGACAAAGATTCGATTAACGATACGACCCGTCAACTAATCAATACCGGAATAATTTCTTTCGCACTGCCCGAAAAAGCGAATAATACCAATACTGTTTTGCCCTCCGGAATGCATTGGATAAAAGCTTCGATAACTCAATTGCCCGAGCAGGTGTGTCGCCTGATCGAGGTTCGGGCACAGGTCGTCGAAGCCACATTCTTTGACCAGCAAAACGCTCCGGATTTTCTTTTAAATCCACTCGCAGCAAATACCATTTCAAAA
>Ga0079306_1001860_pt1 | contig 12898 bp, 14 predicted proteins | sample Methanotroph_Enr_FD_79181 | JGI IMG/M metagenome (GOLD analysis project Ga0079306, IMG submission 79181) | Enriched soil microbial communities from Old Woman Creek wetland in Ohio, USA - Methanotroph_Enrichment_5 | ecosystem: Environmental > Terrestrial > Soil > Wetlands | place: USA: Ohio...
AAATAATTTGTGCTGGAGCGCTTGTAATGCATCCCTTATGGGTACCCAGCCAATGCCTTGCATAATAGGGGAGGGTCGTGAAGGCAAGGATGCAAAGCAACAGGAATATGCATCCGGTCGAAAGCAGGATGGCCCGGATAAACCTGGAAACGGATTTCCCTTTAATCTTCATGGGGATACAAAAACTAATAAGCCACCTTCATTCTTCCCGTTGCGAAGATGGGTCATAAGGTCGTCGAAAGATGTGACTTGCTGCGCTTGGCTAAATAGTGATGCAGAAAATAATGCTGCAGTAAAAACCAGGTAAAGGACTTTTCTCATCAAGCCTAAAGATTAAGTATGTACTACCGACTAATTTAGGGTAGCCGAATAATATATAAGGGGGATTGAACCACGTTGCTGCTGTGCAAGGCCCGGTCTTTAATGTAAACTTCAAATGCTACCGTGTCACTTCCCAATGCTGGCCTGGCATAAAAGAGATCAACATCAATACTTATTTCACCTTTGATGTTCTTGTTTCTGCCAGAGGGGGTCAGGATTGGGATACGCGCATTAAATCCCAGGGCAGTGTCAGCAGGGATAAGTTCGACCAACTGATTGTTCTTCATATAGAAAAACTTCAGGAAGAAATTGTATTTGTATGGTTCAACAGTATCTGAATCATATAGCCCGATATCTCCGTCCCCATCCGTGTATGTTACTGTCAAACGCCCCAGGGAATCATAATCGTTTACATCCCGAAGTACTCCAAAACTACCGTATTTGATCACTGGTTCAACCGGGTACGACTCTTGTTTGATACAGGAACTGATCCCGGCGCCAAGCAGGAGTAAAATAAATAGGGCTATCTTTGAGGTTGTTTTCATCTGTTAATAATTTGTTTTAACAGGTCAGATGGAATACGCCATGAGAATATCATTTTCGGTTGGTGTGAAATTTATTGCTCATGTCTATTTCATGCTTCTTATTCAGCGGATTAAAATTACAACTTTTTGGAATGGAACCATCAAGGTTACGTGAACGGATTTTCAGGATTTCATCGCAACAGGAATTCAACGCTCTGGCAATGGAAATATTTCGTTACCAGTATGCCAATAATGTAGTTTACCGGCAGTTTGTCAATGGAATTACACCGGATGTAAACACTATCAGTCAACCTGACCAGATCCCATTTTTACCGGTTAGTTTATTCAAGTCGCATCGCATAATGTCAGGCAACCTGAATGAACAGATGGTTTTTGAAAGTAGCGGCACCACTGCTTCAACCCCCAGCAAACACTATGTTGCAGATTTCAGCTTGTATGAAGAGAGTTTCACCCGCTGCATGGAGCTTTTTTACGGTGATTTGTCTGGATACAGCATTTTTGCCCTGCTTCCTTCATACCTCGAACGCCAGCATTCATCACTGGTGTATATGGTGGAGAGGCTGATGTGGAAAAGCAACCGGAATTTCGGGGGTTTTTACCTTGATGAAATGGGTAAGTTGCATGATTCTATTTTGGAAGCCCTGACTGCAGGGAATAAAGTAATGTTGTTCGGGGTCACTTTCGCTTTGCTCGATATGGTCGAAAAGTTCCCGATGAATATTCCCGGTGCAGTGATCATTGAAACAGGGGGGATGAAAGGCCGTCGCAAAGAACTCACCCGGATGGGGCTTCATGAAATACTTAAAAAGGGATTCGGTGTCGATAGTATCCAATCGGAATATGGCATGACGGAATTGCTTTCCCAGGGCTGGTCTAAAGGAGAGGGGGTATTCCATTGTCCGCCCTGGATGGAAATCCTTATCACCGATCCCAACGATCCGCTTAGCTTCCTGGAGACCGGACATACTGGCGGCATCAACGTGATTGACCTTGCCAATATCTATAGTTGCAGTTTCATTGCCACCCAGGACCTGGGTCGGAAAAACGGGGACGGCAGTTTTGAGGTCCTTGGCCGATTCGATTCCAGCGATATCAGGGGGTGTTCGCTGCTGGTGTCCTGAACAGTACTATGTGCTGGGTGCCCAGTGCTGAGTGCCGGGTTCTTAAGGTTGCAGGGTTGTGCAGCTAAAGAGTTTCAGAGTTACAGGGTTTAGGAATTATAATTTTCACATCCTCAAATCTTCACATCCTCACATTTAATCTCTCCTAACCATAACTTCAGGACCATCATTCCTCGGCGAATTCACCAGTTCCGAAACAGGATAAGCATCCATTATTTCAGATGGGCAAGGTTTCAACAGAGATAATAGAGTAGTCTCATCGGATTCATGCAGCCATCGCTTTTCATTTTCAGGAGATAGAATAACGGGCATGCGTTCATGAATGGATTGCATGAATTCATTTGCAGAGATTGTGATGATGGAAAAGGAGTGTACCAGGTTTCCATCGGGAGCTTTCCATTTTTCCCAGATCCCTGCGAATGTAAATATGCAGGGGTTTTTCAGGAAGATCCGGTAGGGGACTTTCTTCCCGTTCTGTTTCCATTCATAAAACCCATCCGATGGAACCAGGCAGCGTTGCGTTCTCAGCGGAACCCGGTAGGATGGTTTTTCGGTAATGGTTTCTGCCCGGGCATTGATCATTTTATTACCGATTGAAGCCTCTTTTGCCCAGGAAGGGATCAATCCCCATTTAAAATAGCTGAGCTGTTTTTCATTTTGATTGGTAATGACTGCCAGCATCTGGGTGGGAGCGCCATTGTACCTGGGATCATAGGGCGCAATTCCTCCTTCAAGCTGGAACCGAAGGTTAAGCTCCGCTTCATTTACTGTTAGGGAAAATCTGCCGCACATGGGAATAGTTATTGGTTGTTTGTAAATTGTTATCAGTTGTTTGTTATTAGGTGTTGCACTTCCGATTGGTTTTCGTTTTATAACCTGATAGGTTTTCAAAACCTGTCAGGTTTAAAAAACCGGTATTACCTCATCAGTGTCACCACACCATTTTCAAAATCATAATAAATATACTCTCATTATTCCGATTCGATAATGTAATTCCTGAATAATTCCCAGGCTTGAATTTTTTCATGATCAGTCATGAACTCTGCAGTCCCATTAAACCACCCAATCACTTTCGATCGTTTTAAATGAGTAGGTTGAATGCTAAGGATTACCCCATATGATGACCAGGGATAATCCTTATAATTATTTGAAAAACCATGATGTTCTGGATTCCGATGAATATAAACGATTACATTCCTGAAATAGGCGGGGAGATCAACATGGATTCTTCGGAATGGACGCTCGAAAAGTGACCCTGTTCTGCCCTCTTGTTTGTTGATTGCTTTGGAATACGCATTGAACAGGTCTGAAAAATAGAGATGTGGCGCTCTGAGTTTCACCTGATAATTCTCTAAATCATCATATTTAGGTAAGGGAAGCGAACTCAAATTGATTTCATTCTCCAATTTGATTCTCACAAGTAAATGAAAATGGTTCTTTAATAAGACCCAGGCGAAAGTTTCGGCTATAGGATCAATATATTTTTCATATAAACGGAGAAAGTGACGATAGTTTTCAATTGTATAAAACAGATTGCAACCATTGATTCCCCTGTTATAAATGTGGTAGAATTTCCCCGATTCAAGTAAAACCATAATAAATGAAAATTGAATAATAAAAACAGATTATAAAATTACGAATTTTTTAACCTGACAGGTTTTCAAAACCTGTCAGGTTAAAAATCCGATATTACCTCACCAGGGTAACAACCCCTGTCTTCTTTCTTGTTTCTCCTGACGGATTCTTGTAACTGATGATATAGGTATAAACTCCCACCGGTGCCGGACTTCCATCAATATTACCATTCCATCCAGTACCTAAATCTTTTGTTGCAAACACCTTCTTTCCCCAACGATCATAGATGTACATGCTGAAGTATGACACTTTCTCCGGAACCGTCACAGGCCGGAACAAGTCATTTTTTCCGTCCGCATGGGGAGTAAAAGCATATGGGCATGTTAAGCGGCACGAAAGAATACAGCGCCATCAGTGAATCCATAGTGGTGCATCCCTCCGCGGTCTGGATAATGAATTTATACCAGCCTTCAGCAGTGATTGTAATGGATGAATCACAGTCACCCGTGCTCCAGGAATAATGGGCATATCCCGGCCTTGCCTGGATCTCGGTCTGTTGATCAAAAAAGACAGTATCCTTACTGAAATCAGCAACTGGTAAGGGGATAACATTCAACTGGATAGAAGCCTGGCTTTGGCAATGGTTAGTATCAGCAAGATTCAGGACATATTCACCGGCGTTGGCCTGTGTTGCCTTGGAAAGGAAAGTAACCGGATTTGTATCCGTGAATCCATCAGGCTCGGACCATTCGCAGGATATCGTCCCAGTGCCGGAACCAGGAGTGTATGTGCCAATCACTGAAAGATCGCTTCCTTCACATACGGATTATGGTGCCTGAATGGTGCCCTTTGGTATAGAGTAGACCCTCACCTGGCCTTGCATGAACTCGGGGGCTATGCTATTCCCCAAGCTATCCAGGAAGGTACATATCCCCGGAGAGATATCCCATTTCAGCGAATCCTGCCCGCTCAACAGGGAAGCAAAGCTCAGCTCCACCAACGTTGAGCCATCCGGAAGGTTAACGGTGTTTTCCCCGGTCCAGGTTAGCGATATTTCTCCCAGTGTTGGGAACAGATCGACCTGGAGGCTATCCGCCAGGGCAGGATTGGCATTGAGGTAGTTCTGGCAGGTCACCAGTGTTTTATTGTACTTAAGACGGGAATCGAAGGCGCTCACGTGGCTGAAGCTATTGGCAAGAAGGGGTAACACCGCCACGTTGCCAAGACATGCAGAGCCATCTCCGGCAATGGCCTTTATTCTTATTGAGACATTATTTTTCAGGATAACCGTGAATATCGTATCGCATCCAAATTTGTCAGTGATCGTGCAGGTATAAGTATTTGCTGAAAGGCTGTTAAAGAAACCGTTGTTCAATTTGGGTGACCCGCCAATAGAATACCAAACGGTGTCAGAAATGCTGCTTGCGGAAAGCTGAATGCTCCCGTTCCCCAGGGTGTTGGTTTCATCCTGAATAACCGATGCCAGTGCCATGGGGCCAGGCTGTCTTGAGATGATGACGGGGTTTCCATCATATACCTTCTTGCATCCAAGGGAGTCTTTCACCCAGACCTGGTAACTGCCCGTAGGAAGTAAAGTGAACAATCCCTGGTTTGATACGAAATTGGATGTGTCAAGGGCGTACATGAGCATGTTGGATAATCCTGCTGTTGCATTCACATGGATGATGCCATCAGCGATGTTGCAGTGGGTGTCCTGGCGGTCCACGGAGAGTATGAGCGAATCTCCTACATTTTTGATAGTGAATGTTTTCAACAGGAAATAACAACCCGCTGAATCGCTGACCCAGAGAGAATAATTATCAACCGGCAAATGATAGAGATCCAAATCTGATCCGATTATCGTGCCGCTCCCGTTCTTTCATATGTAGCTGAGGGGTTGCAATCCCTCAACCTCCAACCCTGTGATTGCACCAGTTGAAGCATTGCAGGTTGTCGGTGCAACATTCAGGTTCGATTCATCGAGCTTTGGTTACCGGAACCAGTTAATGTTAACGGTATCACTGTTGATACAGCCGGTATCATTCACCACCTGTACCCAATAGTACCCGCTATCTACAATACTGAGCGTAGCTGAAGTAGCCCAGGTACTCCAGGTATAAAAAGAAAAGTTTCCCGGGCTGAGCTGAATATTTGTCCCCTTGCAAACCGTCAGATCCGGTCCAAGGTTAGGGTGAGGAAGGCCGGAGACCAGGACTTCCCGGTGAGCTTCACCTGTTTTCCCATCAGGATACACGACATAGGCCACCACTTCATGAGCCCCGGGGCTGGTATAGATATGAGTAGGGTTCATCAGGTTGGATGTCCCCCAATCCCCGAAATCCCAGGTAATACTCACCGGAGTAAGCTGAAAATTAGCAGTGAACTGGAAACTTGTACCAACACGGGAGCCGGTATAATAGATATGCTGTGTATAACTGGAAACAAACTGGGGCAAGGATCTTGCAGCAACGTTGTTCAGCAGAAAACCATCTAATTGAAATCCACAGTTAGTACCATATTCATCAGGATAATTTACTGAAAACAGGTTATACAGACCTAATCGTACACCATATATTTTCCCATCAGGTGCTGATTGCATCCACATGAACTGACCCTGGTTTGTTCCTGCTGTCTGGTGAACGGAACCGACTAATACCTGTGAATTCAGGAAAGCAAGGGAATCTATAGCCGTAGCATCATACTGATAGACTATATAATCTGTTCATGTGGCCCCACAATAATAAAAGTACCTGGAATCATTTGAAAACTCACCTCCGATTTCGGTGAAGCTGGCAGTTAAAATCGGGTTACAGACTTTAGTTATAATCCCGGCTGCATTGTCAAAATCACCAAGAACATCATCCGCATTCTGAAAATCAATGAACTTCTTGCCATTAGGAGATATTTTTATTCCACCAATCGTGAACATCATACCTGGTGTGAATTTTCGATTGATTGTATAGACGGGTTGAGCAATGCCCGTAGGAGAGACAAGGTATGAAGCATAGATGTATTGATCAGCCTGTTGCTTGCGTGTAATTACGCATACATCCCGATTGTTTTTATGCAAGGTAGCCGTGATAACATCCATGGCATCGTTACCTCCAGTCAGATAAAGATTCTTGGAGACCACGGCTCCTTCACCCCCGTTAGCTTCCATATCGACAATGGAATACCTGATGCCGTCATTCGGGGGAAAACTATAGTTTCCGACTGTAAAAATGTAATAATACCTATAAGAATCTGGCTTCCGAAATGCAATACAGGTCTGGTAATATGCTTTCCCCAGCAGTCCATCCCCGTTCTGCATGAGCTGATGGGTCTTGGTCCAGACCTTGACCCAGTTTGTATAAAACAGCAGGTTTCCAGCAGTATCAGAGGCAACTGCTGTTCCACGGTCCCCAAGAGAATTCGGGCAGGGTATATTTTGCGGGGGGCGTAATTAAAGGTCATGGCAGCCATCCCAACAAAAAACCAGTTATTTACTTCCTTCTGGGCAAAAACAAAGTTCAGGAAGAACAACGAGATAAAACCCAGTGGTAGCAGACGCCTCATAGAGAAAATATCTTAATCCATGTAAAGTTAAACCAGTTCAATGAATTTTAATTCATTTATTCTTAAATAGTCAGTCCCAGTCTATTCAGGATCAGGTTCTTTGATAGTTATATTATAATATCAAACATCATTGCCTGGTTTCCGCTTCAATTTTGCAAATCAGATCATATGCCCGGCTGAACAAATTCCCTGAAGTTCTCCCTTGTGATGCATTGGTCATCACTCTGATAAGCATTTGAAAATGTCAAAGGAAGGCGTTTGGACTGTTTGGGATTCCATTTGAATTCAAAGCCATAAATTTTACCGTTTTCTTCCTCAACATAATCTACTTCCTGTTGCTGTTTGCTACGCCAGAAATAGGTATTGCGTCCCGACTTACTATAATTCAGGTACTTTCTGCGTTCACTCATCAGGAAGTTCTCCCATAAAACACCAATGTCCTGGCGTAGTGATACAGGATGCAATTGCCCAATAACAGCATTCCTGATTCCATTATCATAAAAATAGATCTTTCGTGAAGCTTTTATTTCGTTCCGGAGGTTGCGGCTAAAAGAAGGCAGACGGAACACTACAAAAGCCTTTTCGAGAATTTCAATGTAACTGGCAACTGTCTTAGGATCTAGTCCGCAGATTTCAGCAACTTCTGAATAAACAACTTCATTGCCTGCTTGCCAGGCCAGTGCCTGAACCAGTTTCTGAATGGAATCGGGCTTTTTTATTCCGGCAAAAATCAATATATCTTTATACAAATAACTTTCCATCAGCTCTTTAAGAATAACTTCCTGATCCAGAGGGCTTACCAGGACATCAGGATAAAAACCGAATACAAGCCGGTTCTCCAGGTCCTGTTCTGCCTGTATATAACCCTTATGATTCTGCCATTCTGCCCAGCTGACCGGCCAAAGTGAAAATGTCCATTTTCTGCCTGTCAGCGGTTCACTCGTCTGACTTAAAAGCTCAAATGATGAAGATCCGCTCAGAATGAGTTGGACATCCGGCATCTGATCCACGATCATCTTGGCCGTCATCCCAATTTCATTTATCCTCTGGCTTTCATCTATGAAAACTATTTTATTGGTTCCGATGATCTGTTTTAGCTGTTCAGTATTAGGCCTGTCAAGAAGTCTGAGAATTGTTGGGTCATCTCCATCCAGGATCAGAACATCATTCTTGTCATTCAATATGTTCCGGATCAATGTTGTCTTACCTGCCTGCCGTGGACCTGTGACCACAATTGCCTTTCCGGTGAAAAACCGACTTATTATCTGTGCTGATACTATTCTTTCAATCATAGGTTGAAATTATATCCTGCAAATATACTTAATAATAAAATGCCATAAAAGATATAACTATTAGGGAATACATTCCTGAATAGTTATATCCAATAGGGAAATTTAGAATGATGGATGTCAATTTATGAAACTGAATGGTTGAATATTTATCTATCAGGTGAACTGGATGAAAGCTTAACTACCGAGAATTTCTAGGTAATTCAGACTGAAGGTAAAAGGAACATTACTAGAAGATTAAAACATTTTAATCTGGATACATACTTCGCTATTCTGAATTCGATTGTCCTTCATTCGAGATTCTTATTGAGGGAAGATGAATTTTGAACAATTGAACAATTGAACAGCGAACTAAGAACTTAACAATTTCATCTAGTCCCCCCCCCTCAATCAACGTCAGCAACATGCCTAAATCAAGAGATAGAACACAGATGACACGGAAAACAAGGATTTGAACAGATTTTTATTATTACTTTAAAGTTAGTGGAATATGCCAAAAGGGGATTTATATTTGCCTAAGATATAGTGCTTAAGGTAATACTAATTTTCCCAACGATGAAAAAGTTTGCAGTAATCCTCGCCGGATGCGGAGTATACGACGGCGCCGAAATTCATGAAGCAGTAATGACTCTATACGCAATCGCCAAACAGGGTGCGTCCTATGAGATTTTTGCACCGGATATCCTCCAGCATCATGTAATAAACCATCTTACCGGGAAGGAAATGCCTGAAAAACGGAATGTATTGGCTGAAAGTGCGAGGATTGCCCGTGGGAAGATTGCTCCTCTGAGTGAATTGCATGTCCGCTCCTTCGATGCCTTGATTTTCCCGGGAGGATTTGGCGTGGCTAAAAACCTTTGTTCCTTTGCATTCGATAGCGAAAACTGTAAGGTGAACCCTGAAGTCTCCGAGGTGATCCGCGAAGCAGTCAGCCTCAGGAAGCCCATTGGCGCTTTATGCATCTCTCCGGTCATCCTTGCCAAAGTGCTGGGGGATGTAAAGGTAACCATTGGCCAGGATCCTGGCACGGCAAAAGCTGTTGATAAGATGGGTGCTCATCATGTTATCACTACGCACGGGGAAGTGGTGGTGGATGAAAGGCACAAGATTTTCACAACGCCTTGTTATATGCTGGATGCAACCATCTTGCAGATTGCCGAAGGCGCCGAAAATATCGTGAAGAAGATGCTGGAATGTATGTAAGTTACTTGGATCAGAGCTTTTTGACTGCATAACTCATGACCTCAGCATGATCAAAAGCCAGTTCCGGCAGTCGATCAATTTCATGCCATTTTGCATCACTGGCATCGTCCCCTGCCAGCGCATTGCTTAGTTCCATAGTGGATATCCCCCAAAAAATCGTTGATATGGTCCTGTGACGCGGATCCCTGTTGACAGCACTGAAGGTGTGCAATTGCTCCAGGTGGATTCCTTCCAGCCCGGTTTCCTCCTTTAATTCCCGAACCACTGCTTCTTCAAGGGTTTCATCCATTTCTACAAATCCCCCGGGTAAGGCCCACATACCTTTGAACGGTTCCCTTCCCCGCTGGATCAACAGGATCTCCCAACTACCGGAATGCCTTCGGAAAATGGCGGCATCAACAGTCACTGCGGGACGGGGATAATCGTAGGTATATTTTAACATTCTTCTTCTGGGTTATCTTCAGGAATTAAGGAAGAGGCCGCCCCCGAACCTTCAACCACAATTACAATTTCTCCTTTGGGCGGGTGTGCTTTGTACCAGGCAGCAATTTCGGTCAAGGTTCCTCTCCGGGTCTCTTCATAAATCTTGGTAAGTTCCCGCGAAACGCTCACGCTGCGATCCGGACCCAGGAATTCAACCAGTTGTTCCAGCGTTTTTACCAGGCGGAAGGGGGATTCATAAAGAATAAATGTATACGGTGACTTAGCCAGTTCTTTCAACCTTGTTTGCCTCCCTTTTTTATGGGGGAGAAAGCCTTCAAAAACGAACCGGTCACAAGGAAATCCGGAATTTACCAGTGCAGGGACAAAGGCCGTCGGGCCCGGGAGGCATTCCACCTCAATACCCGCCTGTATGCAAGCCCGCACTAACAGGAAACCAGGGTCAGATATGCCAGGTGTTCCTGCATCAGTAATCAAGGCAGCGGTTTGACCGGAGGCAATCTGCCGGATGGCTACTTCAACGGTCTTGTGTTCATTGAACTGGTGATGAGCAATCACCCTTTTTTCAATGCCATAATGTCTCAATAGTTTCCCGGAGGTACGGGTGTCTTCCGCCAGGATAACATCCACTTCTTTAAGTATCCTGAGAGCTCTCAGGGTGATATCCTCAAGATTGCCGATGGGTGTGGGGACCAGGTATAGCTTCATAGGGTTGGTGCTTGGCGCTTAGCGCAAGGCGCGTGACGCAGGGTGTTATTGTCAGGTGTGCAAAAATCAAATAAAATTTACCATGCAACTGAAAACGAGTCATTTGAGCATTTAAATTTGAACACTGATGACACAGGAATACTGATTCACGCGGTCTTCGGTCTCATCTTCAAATCTTCACATCTCCTAATCTCCCCGTCATCTCCCTCTTCTATCTCATCCCGTCAACAAAGTCCCTCACCAGCCTGAAAATATCCTTATACTCATTAAGTGGCAAAAGGCTGCTCCTGTCTTCCGGGTTGTGGTATTCGGTAAACTCTTTTCCCATCGAATAAATGAATACTGCCGGGACTCCTTTTTTATAAAAAGGGCAATGATCGCTGTTGCAGGATTCACCCCTTTCCTTTACGGTCATTATGTATTCATTGTCGGCATTAATCTTGACCATCCGCTGGTAAGCATCTTTGAATATGGTCGCATTCACCATGGTAATGCCTTCGCTCCCGGTTCCAACCATATCGATGTTCATGAGGAATTTGACATTTTTAAGTGGAAAAGGAGGATGCTCAGCACAATAGGTGGATCCATTCAGACCAGCTTCTTCACCGCTCAGGCAGATAAAAACCATGGAATAATATGGACGGTTTTCGGACTGGGAATAATGCCTGGCAAGGTCAAGCACCATAGCAGTTCCACTTGCATTGTCATTGGCTCCGGGGTAAAGTACCTGGCTTCCCATTCGCCCCAGGTGATCATAATGGGCGGTGAAAACCAGGAAGGAGTCCGGTTGTAACTTCCCGGGAATATATCCTATAACATTCCGGGCTGGATGCTCCTTTTCGAAACGGCTTTCAATATCCAGTTCTATTTCACGGGGTTTCTTAGGCAGTGATTCCCTGCGGATATCCAGAACCGTATAATTCCGGGGCTGGTAACCGATCATCACAGACCAGCTCAGTTTTTGGTCGCTCACGAATATCAGCCCTTTTGCATGGCCTACATTGGCGAACCGGAGTGAATCAAGCCTGGCAAGAATTACTTTATCAGTGATTCCTTTCTTGTCGATAAAGACGAATTTCCCTGAATAATCCTTTGAAGTAAGTCTTGAAAACCGGGTCGGATCAGTCAAATCCTTCCCTTTCAGGGTAACCAGCTTAAATTTACCCTTGATTGACGGAGTTGCAGCCCACACCTGGAACTGCACCCCGGCTTGCAAGGGCTTTCCGTTTATGCTTGCTTCCACCTTACCCGGCAGGGAATTCATAGGGAAGGTATAGGATTGGAAATAATCCCTGCCAAAGGGTTTTAAACCGATAGCACTGAATTGTCCAGCAATATATTCAAAAGCTTTTCGGTCGCCTCCGTTCACATAACCGCGACCGTCGAAAGAAGGGGAACTCAGGGTGTCGATCAGTTGACGGGCATAATCTATATCCTGTGATACAGATAATAGGGACTGGGCCAGCAAAAAAATGAAAAGGAAGTACTTTTTCAATAGGGAACCACTTTCAGGATAGCAATGAATTAGATATCAGTAGGGTAAGTATTTACTCAAGCGCCAAATTTCCTTCTGATGATGTCGGCCAGTAGAACAGCCTGGGGGGATTCAGCAGGCCATTTATGGTTTAGCCGGAGGGTGCCCAGGTAAGCTTCGGCTTCAGCCAGGCGGGTTGCCCCGTTTAACTGGTTGATGGCCTTATCATAGGCTGTTGGATCACCTCCGAATAATTCGTTGACGAAAGAGAATTTCTCTGCAAGCCCAATAACTGATTTGAGGTCCGATACCGCCTGATGACCCAGTCGTGAACCCACACTTGTATCATTGCCAGCCCCGCTTGACATCATTTCACTAAATGATTTCTGGCTGTTCTTGTACTTGTCGGCAATGGTTTGAAATGGCTCCTCATGTTCATTGGAAGATGCTGCCGGAACAGGCCGTTCTTCGATTGGAGGCTGAGGAATGGTAGTGGCAGGTATTTCGTTTTCCTTTTCAGCTTCCTTTAGAGTTTCAGGCTCAGGTTCAGGAGTTTCCAACTCCTCGGCAATTAAAGCTGAATCCTTGACAGGTTCAATACTTTCTTCAGTTTCTGTCTGTAATACATGCCTTATTACTGTTTCCGGCCCGGCTTCTTTGGATTTA
>Ga0079306_1001861_pt1 | contig 12886 bp, 15 predicted proteins | sample Methanotroph_Enr_FD_79181 | JGI IMG/M metagenome (GOLD analysis project Ga0079306, IMG submission 79181) | Enriched soil microbial communities from Old Woman Creek wetland in Ohio, USA - Methanotroph_Enrichment_5 | ecosystem: Environmental > Terrestrial > Soil > Wetlands | place: USA: Ohio...
GTCGATAAACAGGATGAAAAACATGACCATGGAAATGTAATTTCTCCCGCTTTTATCCTTGATAAACTGGGGGATAGTTTTACTTATGGCGAATTGATGAAGAATCTTGAAATAGCAATAAAAGATATCAATATTACGGAAGATCAGATAAAAATAATAAATCAAATGCTGTGGTTGGCTTCATCGCACTACGAGATTCATTTTTCAATTGATTCAGCCATCTCCGAGCGGGTTATTTTCCCGGTATCGGCCACCGAGCAAAGAGGTATTGAAGACGCCCGTTTTGTTAAATTCACTGATGACAATGGTGAAGTAACCTATTATGCCACCTACACTGCTTACGATGGAACCGCTATTCTGCCTAAGTTGATCAGCACCAAAGATTTTTATGATTTCAAGATATTGCCTCTTAACGGTGAGATTGCCAAAAACAAGGGAATGGCCCTGTTTCCGCGGAAAATCAACGGTAAATATGCCATGTTATGTAGAATAGATGGCGTAAATAATTATATCGCTTATTCAGACAGTATTAATATCTGGCGCGAAGCAAAAATATTACAGCAACCCAAATACCCATGGGAGCTGGTACAAATAGGTAACGCCGGTTCCCCGATTGAGACAGAGGATGGTTGGCTGGTTATTACGCATGCTGTTGGTTCGATGAGAGAATACACATTGGGCGCTTCATTGTATGAACTAGACAATCCGGAGAAAGAAATCGGAAGGCTGAAGGAACCGCTTATGGTGCCAAATGAGTCAGAAAGAGAGGGTTATGTACCTAACGTAATTTATTCCTGCGGTTCAATTATTCATAATGAAGAACTTGTGATTCCTTATGCGATGTCAGATCATGCTTCGACTTATGCAACCATAAATCTCAGAGAATTGCTCGATGTACTGAAGAACTACGGCAGTGACAATAAAAAATAAGAAATCCGAAGACCTTTTGTTTCGTTAAAAAAAGGTCCCTAAACTTTGGAAATGCAAAGGCTGCAGATCATCACCACACTCCTAAATGTGACTGATGTTCAGGTATTCAGCGCGTTTAGCCCGACCTCAAAATTGGTTTCAGTGGAACACATTTACCCCGAAATGTGTGAATGATGTAAGTCTTTAAAGGAATTGTGTAACGGATTTGATCTGTAAGAAGCTCAACTTTGCGTTATGAAATTTTTTTCATCAATAGCATTGAAAACATGAATACAATAAATTTAAAAGGCAACTGGAATAAGCAGAAAAGTGAACTCAAACAGAAATTTGCAGTTTTAACTGATAATGACCTGATGTTTAAAGAGGGAGCAAAAGAAGAGATGTTTGCGAAACTTCAAATCAGGCTCGGTAAAACAAAGGAAGAATTACGCAGGATTTTTGCAGCGCTTTGATCTGTTTAGAACAATAATTCCGTTTACCGGGATATTTATACGGGATTCTTAGTTTATTTCAAATCTATGAATTATGTAACTCTAACAGTTAATTGTGTAACACTTTTTTAGTTTAAAGGGGTCAAATTTGTATTTGTAGAATTATTTCAATATTTAGATTATAGAAAATGAATACAACAGAAGAAAAAGGAAACTGGAATGAGCAGAAAGGAAAGCTCGAACAGAAATTTGCAGTCTTAACGGAAAATGACCAGATGTTTGAGGAAGGCAAGAAAAAAGAGATTCTTGGAAAAACCCAAATCAGGTTTGGCAAAACAAAAGAGGATTTGCAAAGGATAATTGCAACGCTTTAAGCGTCTGAAATTTCAAAAATTATATTATTGCTTTAATAACAATCATTTAAAACAAAAATTATGAGCGCAGGAAAAGTATTACTAGGAGTATTGGCTGGCGTTGCTGCCGGGGCCATGGTCGGTATTTTATTTGCACCGGCTAAAGGTTCGCGTACCAGAAGAAGGATATTGAAACAAGGTGAGAATTATGCCGATGGATTAAAAGAAAAATTCAATGAATACGTCGACAATGTCTCCCAAAAGTTTGAACATGTAAAAGATGAAGTTTCTGCATTTACTCAAAAGGGTAAAGATAAATTTGAACAAGTAGAAATGGATGCAAAATCATCCAGAAATTGAAAAGTTTCCGGTGAATTTTAAAATTGAGTCTGCTCCGAAAAATTAAAGATTTACACTGTCCGATTTCTATGATATGCTTAGTAAAAGTCTGGAATTAGTGATTCTGAATCAGATCAGTCGTGACAGGGGATTTCGGAGTGGACTCAATGTACAAATGAACTAACACTATGGAAAATGGAAAAGGAAACCTTGAAAACCATATATTCTCTTAACCAGGATATCGGGTCATTTAATCCTGCAGTATTCGTTTTCGATTTAACTGCCCTGGTTGAAAAGATGAAACAAAAACGCAGTTGGGCAAAAGGAAAGCTCAATGCAAAGATTCTTATGAAAACTCCCGGCAAACAGATTGTACTTACCACCCTGCACGAAGGAATCCAAATAAAATCTTTTCAATCAAATGATTCAATTACTTTCCAGGTAATTGAAGGCAAATTACAGTTTCATTCGCGTAAAGAATCGGTAACGCTTGATAAAGGAGAGTTACTGACAATACATGAAAATATAAAGTACAGCCTTACTACCACGGAGAAGACTGTACTGCTTCTGACAATTGCAAGCGGTGGCTTACAACTGTCTGTAAATTAAGTGTTTTGTTGTTTAATATGATCAGGAGTTAAGTGATGGAGGACAATGAGAATTTGATTGAATCATTAATAGAGAGAGCTACCGAATACGGCAAAACTAGCTTTGAATTGGCAAAACTCAAAGCTATTGATAAAACATCAGAGGTTGTTTCATCATTCGTACCTAATGCTATAGTCATAGTTTTTATTTTGTCATTCGTGCTTTTTATAAGTATAGGATTGTCGCTTTGGCTCGGTGAAATTCTGGGTGAAACCTTTTACGGATTCTTTGTGGTAGCTGGTTTTTATGGTATTACAGGGATCTTTATCCGTTTATTTATGCATAAATGGATAAAACGATATGTTAGCAATAATTTCATAAATCAGGTGCTTAATTAAAATCGCATGGAAAATATAACCACCGCTATCGAACTAAAAAATGCAATTCAACGATTAAAAGTTGAGCAAACTATTAGTGGACAGCTATTGAAAGAGCAATTTTATTTTGCCTTCGAGAGCATTAAGCCTGTTAACCTGATCAGGAATACATTGCATGAAGTGTTTTCATCGCCCCACCTGATTGATAACATTATTGGGATGGCTGTTGGCATGGCTACAGGTTATGTCTCGCGAATTGCCGTTGTGGGTGTTTCCGGGAATTTAATTAAAAAGCTTTTCGGATCTGTTTTGCAGTTAGGTGTTACAAACACTGTCGCCCAACATCCTGATACAGTTAAGTCAATCGGGCATTATATCTTTCAGCATATTCTACGCAAAAAAGAAAAGGTACTGCCACGGATTTAATAAAGTTGACTTTAAATGAAAAATCCGAAGTATGAAGACAGCGTATTGTTTTCCTCTTCCGACTCCTGACTCCCGTATTAGGATCATGCTTAAATTTCGTTTTGTTTAGCATCAAATATTTAAAATTGTGAGTTTAACTAAAGAATTACAATTGCCATTTTATGCAAAGGCATCTATTTTCCTGATCGGTTTGATTGCCTTGGTTGCGATTTTATACATTGCCCAGGATATTATTGTTCCGATCGTTTTCGCAATTATTTTTGCCATTTTACTTCACCCTGTAGTAAATTTTTTTGTGCAACTAAAAATAAACAGGGTTGTAGCCATTGTTCTGTCATTAGTAATCACCACATTAGTTATAGTAGGGCTTGTCGCCCTTTTATTTACACAGGCAAGCCGGTTTAGTGAAACCTGGCCGATCCTCGTAGAAAAATTTACCGATACACTCAACCAAATCATCACAGGTGCATCCGGCTATCTTGGCATAGACCCTCAGAAAATCCATGAGTTGCTAACAAAAAGTATACATGAACTTATCAACACAAGTAATGCTGCAATTGGTAATGCACTTCTCACCGTTGGTTCAGGGGTGATGATCATGCTTTTACTACCCCTTTACATTTTTTTGATACTATTTTACCAGCCCCTAATACTGGAGTTTATTCGCAGGCTCTTTGTCAACAGCGACCAGGGCCAGGTGAGCCAAATAGTTAAGCAAACCAAAACGGTTATTCAACGCTATCTTTCCGGGCTGATGATTGAAGCTGTTATAGTCGCAACACTTAATACAATTGTTCTTTTTACACTCGGAATTGATTACGCGATCCTGCTCGGTATTATTGGTGCATTGCTCAACGTTATTCCCTATATCGGGGGACTTGTGGCAGTAGCATTGCCCATGATGGTTGCCTTGGCCACTAAAACGACAGCCTGGTACCCCTTGTATGTTCTGATCGGATATTACATTATTCAAATGATCGACAATAACGTTATCGTACCTTATATCGTTGCTTCAAAAGTTAAAATAAATGCACTTTTTTCTATAATAGTGGTTCTTGCAGGGAATGCTTTATGGGGCGTATCCGGTATGTTTCTTTCAATTCCGCTACTTGCCATTGTAAAACTCTTTTTCGACAATATCGAATCTTTAAAACCTTGGGGATTTTTATTAGGTGATACTATGCCTCCTCTTATAAAAATTAATCCGATCCGGTTGCAAAGGATCACAAAGAAAGTAACCCAAAGCCAGGAGTCGGACACCGGTATAACAGGCGCTTAAGAATACTTTTCACTGAATAAAACGTTGCCTGTGTACGTTGCCTTTTACTGCCTTACAGGCAAAATTGTTAACTAGTTTTAATTCTGTGAAATATGAAAAATAAAGCCGTTTCAAACCGGTCCGTTGAAAGTGCCGGTAAATATGGCACACTGTATGACCTTGTAAATCCTGAATTTCCCGGAAAACATTCAATAGACAACATCATGAATCAGGAAAAGGACACCGCCAGCGAATTGGCCGAAATCTTATTTATTACCTCATATCCACCCAGGGAATGTGGTATCGCCACCTATTCCCAGGATTTGATAAAGGTGCTCAACAAAAAATTCAGCAACTCTTTTTCAATAAAAGTTTGTGCACTTGAATCGGGAGAAGCAAATTATGCCTATCCGGGTGAAGTAAAATACGTCCTAAAGACATCAATAGCAGCTGAATATGAAAACCTGGCTTTAAAAATTAACAGGAACAATCGTATCAAAATTGTCCTGGTTCAACACGAGTTCGGTTTTTATCACCAACAGGAACAGGCATTCCTGCAATTTTTATACGAACTTTCGAAGCCGGTTGCTCTTGTATTTCATACTGTACTGCCACAACCTGATGAGCAGTTGAAATCAAAAGTTCAGTGTATTACCGCTCTTTGTGATTCAATTATCGTTATGACTCATAATTCGGCCGCTATTTTAACGAATGATTATGGGGTGTTGCCGGATAAAATATCGGTGATTGCACATGGAACACACCTGGTTCCGCAATTAAGCGCGAAATTTTTAAAGCTGAAATATGGACTGAAGGATAGGAAAGTGCTTACAACATTTGGCCTTTTAAGTTCAGGAAAGAGTATTGAAACAACATTGGATGCATTACCGGCCATTGTCAGGGAATGCCCCGAAGTGATATTTCTGGTAATTGGCAAGACACATCCAGAGGTAGTAAAATCAGATGGCGAGAAATACCGGGTAATGCTCGAAGAAAAAGTAAAAGCCCTTTCGCTTGAGGATCATGTAATATTTATTAATAAATATTTGAACTTGCCCGATTTGCTCGAATATTTGCAACTTACCGATATTTACCTTTTTACCACCAACGATCCGAACCAGGCTGTAAGTGGCACCTTTGCCTACGCCATGAGCTGCTCATGCCCCATTATTTCTACGCCTATTCCGCATGCAAAGGAGATGTTAACAAAGGATACGGGAATTATTTTTGATTTTCGTAATTCACAGCAATTAGGCGATTCTGTTATCCGTTTGCTTAAGGATGATAAATTACGAAGAAATATGAGCGTTAATACCTTGCAGAAAATAGTTGCCACTGCATGGGAAAATTCTGCAGTCGCACACGCCAGATTGTTCGGAAAAATTGCCCGTGATAAAATAACCCTGACATATAATATACCGGATATCAACCTGAACCACCTCAAATTAATGACGACAAGGATCGGAATCATTCAGTTTGCGAAGATCAATCAGCCCGATATCAGTTCAGGTTATACACTGGATGATAATTCAAGGGCACTGATAGCCATGTGCCAGTATTTTAAACTGACAGGTGATGAAAAGAGTTTATATTATATTAAAAAATACCTCGGTTTTATAAAGTTTTGCCAGCAACCGGGAGGTGACTTTCTTAATTATGTGGATAAAGACAACCAGTTTACCGACCAAAATAAAAAGGTCAATTTGGATGATGCCAATGGACGGGCTGTCTGGGCATTAGGATGCCTGATGTCACTAATTGATCTGGTTCCCACAAAAATCATTTTAGAGGCGGACAAAATCATTGAAAAATCGTTGCATTCAATCGGTGAGGTTCATTCAACGAGGGCGATGTCTTTCGCTATAAAAGGATTGTATTACTATTATCGCGCAATAAAGACTCCTGAAAATCTACTCCTTATAAAAACGCTGGCGAATCGGTTGGTACAGATGTATAAACACGAATCGAACAAAAAATGGGAATGGTTTGAAGGTTATCTTACTTACGCCAACAGCGTAATGCCTGAGGCCATGTTATATGCATGGTTGCTGACCGGAGAGACAATTTATAAAGACATCGCCGTGTCGTCGTTTAATTTTCTGTTATCGCATATTTTTAATGAAAACGGGATAGAAGTCATTTCCAACAAAAAATGGCTGATAAAAGGGGAGAAAGCGGGATCTTTTGGAGAACAACCCATCGATGTTGCTTACACAATAATGACCTTAGGCAAATTTTATGATGTATTTGATGATGAAGACTACCATCAGAAGATGTTAATCGCATTCAACTGGTTTTTAGGAAACAACCGTTTGGAGCAAATTATTTATAATCCCTGTACCGGTGGTTGTTACGACGGTTTGGAGGAAACTCAGGTGAACATCAATCAAGGTGCCGAGTCAACTGTAAGCTACCTGATGGCGCGATTTACTATCGGGAAGTATAAGCATTAAAATCTATATTCAACATATATTAGCGATAACCAAAACGGTTGCCAAAGCAAAGAGAAGGTATGAATTATATAACTTTTACCAATAATTATATAATGCTTTTGCCAGGCTCTTTTTTTATCTTTCATGTGAAATTAAATTGTTTTTTAATCCCGCATATGCGGGATGGGAACCTGGCATCCGCCAGCTGGCGGATCATCACTCCGGGTAATCCCGCACATGCGGGATTTTATGGTTCTTTTCATCAAAATTTTCGTGTTAACTGAAGTAAAGATGAACATACTATTAATTTTTCCAAAATACCCCGATTCATTCTGGAGCTTCAAGCATGCCATGCGCTTTATTTACAAGAAAGCTAATGTGCCACCATTGGGGTTAATAACCGTATCGGCAATGCTGCCGAAAGCATGGCAGAAAAAACTGGTCGACATGAATGTGTCAGCGCTTCAGACTAGTGATATCCTTTGGGCGGATTATGTTTTTATCAGCGCAATGTATATTCAAAAGGAATCGGTCAGTTACGTTATTGACGAGTGCCTGAAGAACAAGGCTAAAATTGTGGCCGGAGGCCCTCTCTTCACACAGGAGTTCGACAATTATCCCCAGATTGACCATTTTGTATTAAATGAAGCAGAAATTACATTGCCTTTGTTCCTTAAAGACCTTGAGGCCGGGGAATTGCCCAAAAGAATATATCAAACAGATGAGTTTGCTGATCTTACACTTACCCCTGTACCCGATTATTACCTGTTGTCGGGAAAGGACTATGTGACAATGAATATTCAGTTTTCCCGCGGATGCCCGTTTTCATGCGATTTTTGTGAAATCACTTCTCTTTTAGGACACAAGGTGAGGATGAAGGATACCAGCCAGATCATTGAAGAACTTGAATTGCTGTATCATCTTAAGTGGCGTGGTCCTGTACTGATTGTTGATGATAATTTTATTGGAAATAAAAACCAGGTAAAAAACAACCTGTTGCCGGCAATGCGAAATTGGATGGAAATCCATAAATATCCGTTTACATTTACTATGCAAACCTCTATTAATCTTGCAGATGACGAAGAATTAATGTCATTGTTGGCCGAAACCGGATTTACCTCAACATTTGTTGGCATAGAAACGCCTTTTGAAGAATCGCTCCAGGATTGCAATAAGGGTCAGAACAAAAACAGGGATTTGCTTCAATGTGTAAAAAAAATACAAAAGGCCGGTTTATCGGTATCGGGCGGTTTTATTGTTGGTTTTGACAGTGATACCCCGACTGTTTTTCAGCAACAAATTGATTTTATCCAGCAAAGCGGAATTGTATCTGCAATGGTCGGACTTTTGAATGCGCCCAAAAACACGGTGCTTTACAAACGACTTAAGGCAGAAAACAGGCTGACTACCGAATCAACCGGGAATAATACCGATGCATCCATGAATTTTATTCCGAAAATGAACTACCAGGATCTTCTGGAAGGATATAAAAAAATAATTCAGAATATCTATTCCACGAAGCCTTATTATCAGAGAGTCCGCCTGTTTTTACTCAACTATAAGCGACTTCATGCAAGGCGAAATAATTTAAAAATTTCCAGTATCGGTAGTTTTATCAAAACGATTTTCATTATCGGGATATTGAACAAAGGGAGAGGCGAATACTGGAAACTATTAATCTGGACACTTCTCAGGCGCCCCGGTATGGTAAGAGATGCATTGACATTTGCTGTATATGGTTATCATTTTAGAATCGTATATGGGTTAAAACAGTAATAAACAATCACAAAACATATTTTAAATAAAACTGCCCCGGGTAAACCGGGGTTATTCAATGAAAATATTCATAATATCAATTAATTAATAACGTTATTTTCTGATGAAATCAAAAAAACAATTAGGTATTTGGATGGATCATTCAACTGCTTATCTAATGGCATTAACAAATGGAACCATTGTATCAAGTACAATCGAATCAAGTCCTATACTTCAGGGAGACCAACAAAATGTGTATAAAGATGAGAGTCATGGCCTTAACAAAGAACAAGGACAGCTTTCAACCTATTACAGGAAACTTGGCGATGTTATTCTGGATTATGATGAAGCTGTTCTGTTTGGGCCAACTGAAGCCAAAAATGAGTTGTTTAACTTAATTAAGGAGAACCACCTTTTTGATAAAATTGAAATTGCTATTCAGCCTGCAGATAAAATGACTGAAAGTGAGCGGAATACTTTTGTTACGTCGTATTTTAATGCCCCCAGGTAATCGGGCAAAAGGCGAAGAAAATGGATGAGAAAAAAGCAAAGTCCGTAGTCCTTATCGTGGCACACCCGGATGATGAAACATTATGGGCCGGCGGAACAATACTTAGCCATCCAACATGGCAGTTTTTCATTGTGTGTCTCTGCCGGAAAAGCGATGCAGATCGTGCCCCAAAGTTTTATAAAGCATTAAAAGTTCTTAAATCGGAAGGGGTCATGGGTGACCTTGACGACGGGCCTGATCAAAAACCATTGGATGAAAAAGTGATGGAGGATGCTATACTGCAATTATTACCTCAGCAGCATTTCGACCTTATCATTTCACATAATCCTTCGGGCGAGTATACCCGGCATATCAGGCATGAGGAAGTGAGCAAAGCCGTTATTAAACTTTGGAACACCGGTAAAATAGTTACCGGCGAACTTTGGCTCTTCGCTTATGAGGACGGTAATAAGGGGTATTATCCCAGGCCAGTCGAAAAAGCCACCTTCTGTCGCGTGCTTACTAAACGGATATGGACGAGAAAATACAACATTATTACAGAAATATACGGCTTTGAAAGGAATAGCTGGGAATCCGAAACAACGCCGCGGACTGAAGCATTCTGGCAATTTACTGATCCGCTTGAAGCGAAAAAATGGCGCAATCAATCTATAAATTTGAAAAATGAAAGTATTGGTATTGTATGATTACCCTCCTTCACCTGGAGGGCTGGCAACACAGGGAGATCTCCTTTACAAAGGACTTCTCGAAATGGGTGTAGATGCCCATGCTGTTCATTTTGAGTCGGCCCAGGAGAAGGAATGGTACTATCGCTGGTTTAAGCCTGATGTTGCAGTTGGTGTAGGTTATTGGGGGTATACGCCACATTTGGTGCTTCACCCTCAACGCTTTGGTATACAACCTGTACCCTGGTTAGTCGCCGACGGTTATATTGCAAATTACCAGGAGGTGTTAAATGCCCTCCCGCTTATACTGGTAACCTCGAATTGGGTAAAAGAGATGTATGTCCGCGACGGTATCAGTGGCGATAAAATTGAAGTCTTACCCGTTGGCTGCGATACGGATGCTTTTATCCCGTACAGTATGGACGATCCGAAAATTACCTCCGTGCGAAAAGCGCTGGGTGTCGCACCCGATCAGTTAATGATTCTCACAGTAGGCGGCGATGCTGCTTCGAAAGGTGCACAGGAGGTGATGCAGGCGCTGGCAACCATTGACAGAAAAGCACCTAAATGGAAATATATCTGCAAAGTATGGCCGCAACCACGAACCATGGATCAAAACATGGCCGACCTGGAAATGGCCTCACAATTGGGGATAGAAAAAAATGTAGCTTATACAACCAATACAATATCAAGAACTTTCATGCCTTACCTGGTTGCGGCATGCGATATTTATGCAGCCCCCTCCCGCCTCGAAGGGTTTGGGATGCCTCAGGTGGAGGCCGGAGCCTGCGGAAAACCGGTTGTTAGTATTAAGGCTATGGGAATGCTCGATACACTTATTCATGGCGAAACGGCATTCCTTGCCGGGATAGCCAGGAAAATTGTTGTGAATGAAGTGATTCTTGGGAATGAATCGGGTTTCGAAGATCATCACAAAGTAACATTTGACGTGCCACGAACAGTTGATTACCGCGCAAATGTCCAGGATATCGCCAAATATATGACGATGCTGATGACTGATCCCGCTTTGCGTAATAAAATGGGCAAGGCAGGCAGAGAACGTGTAGTCGCGAATTTTGATTACCGTGTCGTTGCAAAACGATTTGTACAGATAATAAACGATAAGTTGGGAATACAGTAAAAGACGGAAGTCAGAAGATGGAAGTAAAAAGATAAAAGGCAAAAGATAAAAGAAGGGAGAACGATGGATTCTTCCCTTTTTTCCACCTTTGCGTTCATTGCTCGAAATCAGCCATCTGCCAGTAGCCAGTAGCTTCCGAAGCTTGGGGACAAGGATACTCCCGCTTAATTAAAAAGATATAGTATGAAAACTGCAGATTTGAAGGATATTGAAGAAGCTAAGAAAGCTGCACTTGAGGTACTGCTTCATAATGCTCACGGACCGTTCCACGGACTGCCACGGACTGCCGGCTGGGGATATCCTGAACCGTATACAAGGGATTTAATGTTTTCTGTTCTGGGAATCGCGGTTTCAGGAAATAAGAAGCTACTTGAAAGCATTCGGAGAGTATTGGAAACGCTTGCAAAAAATCAAACGGAACATGGTCATATCCCTTCGCTGGTACACAACAACGAAGATCGTGGGGCAAGTGATACGACACCATTATTTTTGCTGGGTGTTGGCATTTTCCGAAAAGTAACCGCTGATCCGGACTTTCTGAATGAAGCAGTTGAAAAAGCGCTGATCTGGATGGAGTATCAAAGCCCTTCAGACCGTTACATGGTGGCTCAGCAACCAACGAGCGATTGGCGCGACGAACAATGGATGACCGGATACGGTCTTTTTGTGAATACCCTGGCATATAGCTATCTCCGCCTTTTGGGACGAAACGAAAGAGCCGACAGGATGAACGATGAGATGAAGCGGTTTACGATTTCGAGCGATCCGACACACCATCATATACATGAAGGTCTAATTGTAAAACATAAACCTTACTATGCTTTCTGGTCCTATAAAATTTATAGCAGCGAGCGGTTCGACCTGCTCGGTAACAGTCTTGCCATTCTCTCAGGAATAGCATCACCTTCCCGCGCCGGGAAAATGATTGCCTGGATCGAGGAGGAGTGCGCTGATATGCGTGCAAGAGGTGAACTGGCCATTGACCTGCCACCTAATTTCTTCCCCTTTATTCAGCCTGAAGATCCCGATTGGCTGCCACGTTACGGGAAGTTTAATAATCCCGGGGAATATCATAATGGAGGTATCTGGCCTTTTATATGTGGTTTTTATGTTGCAGCCCTTGTCGCGGCGAAACGGTATACCCTTGCCAGGGAAAAGCTCATGGCTCTTACCCATTTGATGAAAATATCGAATATCCGCAGTCTCAATTATGGATTCAATGAATGGTTTAAAGCCCAGGACGGAATTCCCATGGGGCAGGACTGGCAAACCTGGAGTGCCGCAATTTATCTGTATGCTGTTAAATGCGTGGAAGAAAAAAGCACTCCCTTTTTCGATGAGATACGTGATTTTAAAACAGAATCGGATACGGAATAGTCGCCTGTTTTTATACCCGGCTGAACAATGTGTGAATGATGTAATTCTCATCAGAAATTATATAACACTTAATGGGAAAGTGGTATCTATCTTTGTTATATGTTGCAGTTGACAATTGAATACGGCAAATTTATTACCAGGACGGGGAAATAACAGGAAAACGATTAACATATTCATCCTAATTTTTAATTCATGAAAAACATTTTATTATTGCTATTTATTGCAGCTCTTTTTGCGGGATGTTCTTTAAATCTGGTAACAGGTCGGAACCAGCTAAGCTTAGTACAGGAATCAGAATTGCAA
>Ga0079306_1001862_pt1 | contig 12886 bp, 9 predicted proteins | sample Methanotroph_Enr_FD_79181 | JGI IMG/M metagenome (GOLD analysis project Ga0079306, IMG submission 79181) | Enriched soil microbial communities from Old Woman Creek wetland in Ohio, USA - Methanotroph_Enrichment_5 | ecosystem: Environmental > Terrestrial > Soil > Wetlands | place: USA: Ohio...
CTGCGATGTACGGCATCGGGGTGACCTTCATCAAGGAGACGCTGACGAAGCGCGCGCTGCTCGTCTCGGCGGCCGGTCTCGTCGCTCAGGTGGCGTCACTCGGCGTCCGCTGGGCACGCGTAGGACACCCGCCTGCGCTCGGATTCTACGAGGTCGCGGGCGACCTCGTCGTCTTTGCCGTGCTGTTCTTCGTGATAGCCGCATGGCGCAACCCAAGGCTGAACGCCGCGGGAATCGCGATCATGCCCGTCGCGCTGCTTCTGCTCGGAGGGTCGACGGTGACGCTCAACGAAGTCGTGGAGGTCAGCGCCAAGCTCGACAGCTACTGGCTCATCGTGCACGTCATGTTCGCGAACCTGGCGTTCGGCGCGTTCGCCGTGTCGTTCGGCGGAGCGATCGCCTACGTGCTTCGGGATCGCTCCAAGAGCGGCAAGTGGGTCGAGCGGCTGGCGAAGCTGCCCGCGCAGGACGTTCTCGAGAACGTGACCGTCCGCTTCGTCCTCGTCGGGTTCCTCTTCTGGGGCATGATGATCGCCACGGGTGCGATCTGGGCGAACGAGGCCTGGGGCAAGTATTGGGCGTGGACCCCGATCGAGACGTGGAGCCTCATCGTCTGGATCATCTACGCGGTCTACCTGCACGTCCGGTTCACGCTGAAATGGACCGGGCAGCGGCTCGCCTGGTACGCCATCATCGCCATGCCGCTGGCGCTGTTCGCGCTCGTAGGGATTCCGTTTGTCTTCGGCACGCCGCATGCCGGCATCGGCGGCCTCGGGATGGACGCCTAGGCACGTTTGTCGCATACCACCGTCGCACAGGACGCTGCTTCAGGCAGCGATACGAACCGGAGAGTGTGAGAGTCCTATGGACGCAGTCGTAGCAAGCTTGATGCAGAACCCTGCCGTAGCCATTCTGGTCATCCTCAACAACTACTTCCACGACGTCGCCACAGCCACGCTGCTGTCCAGCGCCGTCATTCTGTGGATTCTGGGACGCCGAGCGGAGCAGGGGGAGAAGGGGGAGCGTCAGGCCTTCGCGCGCGCCTACGCGCCTCTCACGAAGTTCGCCCGGGGCGCACTCGCCTGGATCATCATCGGCGGCATCCCGCGGACCATCTTCTTCAAGTACGCGGAGTTCATCCCGTCCGCGCAGAAGAACATCATCCCGGACCTCATGGTCAAGCACATCGTGCTCGTGAGCGCCGTGATCGCTGGCGTGGTGATGTGGCGGCGCCTGGGCAAGGTCGCCAAGGCGGAGCTCGCCGAGCAGGGCTCGGAGTAGCCGCACAGGCTGGCTTTGCCGAGGTCGCGGGACCTCAAGGAACACAGAACGGGCGCCCAGCCTCTCGGCTGGACGCCCGTTGACGTTGCTGACGCGCCGCGCCGCGGCGCGGCGCGGCGCGCGGAAAGTGCGCTAGTCCGACGGTCCCGGCATGCCCGGCATCTTCGGCATCTTGCCAAGTCCCGCAGCCGCGGCGACCTCGGACATCTTCGCCATGCCAATGCCGAGGAAGTCGAAGTGCTCGCCGTAGTCCTTCATCATCTGCTTCATTGCCGAGAGCATGTAGCTGCGCTTGAAGCCATCGGGCAGGGAGAGGATCTCGGACATCTTGTTCGCGTAGAACATCATGTAGCAGCGGCCGAGCGCGATCGTGATGTCTTCGAGCGACATCTCGTACGGCTCGATGATCGGATCGACGAGGTTGAACTTCGAGTAGTCGAAGACGCGGATGCGATCGTGGTACTCGTCCCACAGGGGCGTGAACGGCATCGGCGTGATCACCGGGAAGACCGCGATGTCGGGGTTGAGGCGGATGGCCTCAGCGGTTGTCGCCTTGATGGTGTCCCATGTTTCGTTGGGGAAGCCGATCATGAACGACGCCTCGACCATGATGTCGTGCTGCTTGAGCAGGTCGATTGCGAGCTTGTTCTGGTCGACCGTGGTGCCCTTGTTCAGACTGCTGAGCATCTCGTCCGTGCTCGTCTCGGCTCCGAGGTAGACGTGGATGATGCCCGCCTTGGCGTACTTCCAGAGGATCTCCTCATCACGGATGATGTCCTCGACGCGAGTCTCGATGAGAAGGCGGGCGCCGATCGGGTTCTCGATGAGAAGGTCGAGCATCTTCTCCCAACGCTCGAGATCGTGCGTCGGGTACGCGTCGATGAGCGTGATGAACTCGACCTGGTGGTCTTCGACCAAGCGGCGCATTTCGGCGACGGCAGACTCGGCCGGCCGGGCGCGCCAGTCACCACGCCAGAAGAGGCGCTGGCTGCAGAACGAGCAGCCCATCATGCAACCGCGGGACGTGAGCACCGACGCCATGCGCCCGTACGGCTCCACGTTGTAGTGGTAGTCCTCCCAGTCGAGCAGGTCGAAGGCGACCTCGAGTGTGTCGAGGTCCTGGATGTGGGGGCGGCCGAGGTTGGAGACGATCTCGCCGTTGCGCGCGAACGCGATGCCCTTGATGTCGTCAAGCGAGCCGCCGGGTAGCGTGTCGAGGATCTCAGTGAGCGTCTCTTCGCCCTCACCCTTGATGATGATGTCTGCGGTGTTCTTGGGGTCCTTGAGCATCTCCTCGAACATGAACGTGGGGTGCGGACCGCCGATAAGCGTGACGATCTCGGGGTTGACCTCCTTGGCCACGCCCAGTGCCTTGAGGGCGGCAGGAACGCTTGCCGTACTTATGGCACCGGTGACCGGGATGTAGTCGAGCGACATGACGAAGTCAGGCTGGAACTCCTCGATCGCTGCGCGGATCTCGTCATAGCCGAGCTTCTTGTTCATCGCATCGAAGATCTTGGCCGTGTGGCCCGCCTTCCGCGCCGCGCCGGCAAGGTAGGCGATCTGAAGCGGCGGCCAGTTGCCGATCGTCTGTACGCCCCAGACGTTGTAGGGCGGAGTGACGAAGAGGATCCTGCTCATATGCGTGCGTCTCCAATTGGTCCAAAGGGGTGGGTGAGTACGTTTCAATGTAGCACGGTTGGCACGATTCGCGCTAATCTATGCTAAGATAAACGGGTTCGGAGCAGGCAATATGTGCTCAACTCGAACTCAATGCCAGGACAACTTCGCCGCAATCCAGCTGGTCTAGTCTGTTTGATAGGACGGGATCCGCTGTCTAGACGAAAAGAGGACCGATGTCACGAAAGACCACTCGCATCTCTCTGTTCTTCCTAGCGCTTGCGGTAGCGGCCCTGGCCGTGGGCGCGTTCGCCACGGCCGCGTACGCGGTTCCCGGTGACAGCATCGCCAACGCCGTGTCGCTCAACAGCTACATTGGCTCCTCTCTGTACACCGGTTCAACGATCACCACGAAGCTGGTGCCCGACTACTATCCGGGCGGCGGCATCACCGGGAAGTACTACTTCGCGGTACAGCTCAAGGCCGGCAACACGCTGCGAGTCAATATCTGGCCGAAGACGGCTGTGAACCTCAAGGGACTCATGCTGCCGTTCACGACCGGCTACCGGATCATCGAGTCGAAGCCGGCCAGCACCGCGCTTTCGCAGCTGACGTTCATGGCTCCGGTCTCGGGTCGCTACAACGTCTACCTGGGCGCCAGCAGCGCCGGCACCTTCACCGTCGGGCCCATGCTGATCAACCCGGTCTACTACACCGTCAAGCCGATGACCGCTCCGACCTACGCGAAGCCGTACACGTGGTTCAGCGTGGCGTGCGCGCTCACGCCGGCCTATGACGGGCCCACCTCGCCGATCAAGTTTGTCGTGCAGCGCAAGGTCAGCGGCGTCTGGAAGTACTACGCGACGAAGAACTCGGTGGTCTCGGCCGCCAAGCCCACGTACACGACGTTCCGCGTGAGCTTGAAGCTCCCGAAGGGGACGTTCCGCGTGAAGGCAGCGTTCAAGGACGCAGCGCATCCGACGACCAAGTACAACGCGTACAAGACCATCTACGTGAAGTACTAGGCTTCACCTCCACCGCGCATGACGAGGACCCCGGCCAAACGGCCGGGGTCCTTCTTTGTGCTACAGCACGTTACAGCGCGCTGTCGAGCTGCGGCTCCCGGAGGGCCATGCATGGCGAGCCCGGAATCGCGCCCGTCGAGCGCGCGGCGGGATAGGGCCGCGCCGGCGGAACCGGCATAGCCACGCAGGGTGCACCCAGGCCCGGAAATGCTCGAAGCCCGCACCGTCTGCGACGGGTGCGGGCTTCGGAGGTTACTCTGGAACCTGTGGCTTCTCGGCTACTTGACGAGGGTTGCGCTGCTCATGACGGGCAGCAACTTGGACCCGTCCGAGCGGAGCACGAGTGCGGCGGTGTAGGTGCCGCCCGTCGTGACCTTGCCGCCATTGAGCGTATCAGCCAGGACGAGGACGTTGGCGCCGACGATGCTGCTGAGCGCCGGAGCACCAGCCATCGGCTTCGCGGCGTCGATGCGGACCGCGAGACGCGAGCCGAGCAGGATGGACGGACCGATGCCGTACGGCCGCATCGTGATCTTGTAGACCGAGCCGTCGGGCACAGTCCCGAGCTTGAAGCCGGAGATGGTGTCGTCGGGGGCGGTCTTGAGCGGCGGCAACTTCTGGCCTGCGGCGATCGGCGTCGTCACGGTTCGCGCGGCGATCTTCGGATCGGGAAGCTCGGGATACGGTCCGAATGCACCGGTCTCCGTGGAGTTGGTGCTGCTGCCAGTCTTGCCACCGGGGGAGGTCGTGTTCGCGGTAGCGGTCGGGATGGTCGCGGTCTGCCCCTGCGCGGTGCTGGTGCCGGCGGTGCTGGTCGCAGTCGCAGACGTTGTGGTCGATGAGTTGCCCGTGGAAGACGAGGTCGTGGGTGCCTTCTTGCAGGCAGTCAGGAGTGCAGCGGACGCGAGCATGACCACAACGAGCGTCACGACGCCAGCCCTGACCTTGCGGTTGTTCGTCATCAGATTCCTTTCGGCGAGATAAGGACCAGCAGATTGTACTACACGGCCTGCTGGGTCGGAGGGGTAGGAGCGGCCCCTAAGGTTCGTTCACGAGTGTTGCACACCCTAGCTGAGCTGCAAAAACTGCGCCGTTTAGCAGTTCTGTGGACGTTCTGTGAAGCTTTCTTAACTGCCCTTGGTTCCGCGTGCCTCGTGGTACAATTCCTGCTGTTTTCCTGGGCAGACGCGCGCCCAATCCCCCACGACAAAAGGTGCCGCCCACGTGCAGTCGAACCGTGCTTCGAATCTGGTGCATATCGCGGTCTGGTCGGTCGCTGGCCTGATCGTTGTGCTCGCACTGGTCTTCGCGGTTACGGCGGCGGCGCTTCCTGGGTGCACGGGCTGTCACAACTCGGCGGATTTCGTCGCGCAGACGGCCAAGAGCGCGCACGCTCAGGTCTCGTGCGTGCGCTGCCATGTCGAGAGCGGCGCGGGTGCGCGCACCGTCTACGCCTACCATCTAGTCTTCGGAATGGTACTGCGGATCGCCCCGGTCAACAGCGGTCAGGTTGCTGGTGTTCCCGACGACACGTGTCTGTCGTGCCACGCCGATGTCATGACGAGGATCGTCAAGGCGAAGGGCCTGAGTATCGAGCACTCGAAGTGCTCGAAGGGCCGACTGTGCACCGAGTGCCACTCGGATACCGCGCACGGGACCGCAACGCGCTGGATCCAGACGGCGACCATGAACCAGTGTCTCGACTGCCACGACACCGCGCGGGTTCGCTCGGACTGCGACATGTGTCACTCGGCACGTTCGGCACAGGAACGCCTCCGAACCGGTGAGTGGGTCGTCACACACGGTGCGAACTGGAAGCAGACTCACGGGATGGGCACTCTGAAGTCGTGCGCCGCGTGCCATCCCAACAACTTCTGCGTGCGTTGCCACGAGATCCAGCTCCCGCACGGCAGCGACTTCATCCGCAGCCACCCGGTCGACGCGATTCCACACCGCAAGGCGTGCATCGTATGCCACCAGCAGACGTTCTGCGACAACTGCCACGGCCTGGCGATGCCGCATCCCAAGGGATTCACGCCCACGCACTCAGCACTCGTCAGGAAGAACGGTTCGGGAGCCTGCCTGCGCTGCCATGTGCAAGACGACTGCACGAACTGCCACGTGAAGCACGTACACCCCGGCGGCGCCATCACTCCTCCCAGGAGTGGTGTGCAATGACGCGGACATCAGCAGGACGGGGTGAGTGCTGATGCCCCCACTCCACTTCGAAAGCCTCACCTCGTCGCTCATGCGGCTGCCGGATGTCATCAAGTCGGTTCCCGATGTGATTCGCAACCCGGCAGCGAACCCGCTACAGGCGGCTATCCTGCTGGCGATGCTGCTCGTCGTTCTGCTGATTGTCCTTCTGTCCGTCGTTCTCCTGATCATGCGTCCTTCCGCCGAAGACGAGCTGCTCTTCGACGAGGAGACCGAGGGCGGGGAGGAGGAAGACGAGCAGGAGGAGCGGTGGCCGCCGCCCGGGCTGGCGTGGTTGACGACGGTCGGTCTCGTCATCCTCGTGCTGACCGCGGTGTGGGTCGCGACCGGAATCACGTCCGGGGTCTCGGATGTCTGCGGTTCGTGCCACACCGGCTCGCTGCACGCGTCTGCGACCGTCGAAGACCCGCACCGTGGCGTCGCGTGCGTGAGGTGCCACGAGGGCGGGGGCGCGGTCGCGAGAGTGACCGTGAATCTCGCCACACGAGTGATGCACATCGTCTACGCGCGCACCGGCTCGGACCGGGCGAGATCCTACGGCAGACCGATCGCATCCGACGGGTGCCTTGACTGCCACAAGACGCAGCTCAACGGCGTCTACCACAACACCACACTGGGCGTCCGGGTCTCTCACAAGGAGCCGCTGGCAGCGGGGGCGCAGTGTGTGGACTGCCATGCCCTGAAGTCTGGGATTGTCAGCGCTTCGACGATAGGCATGGAGCCCTGCTTGCGTTGCCATGACGGAACCAAGGCCAAGGCCGGCTGCGAGACATGCCACGACGGGGACCCGGCCGTGGCGATCACTCCGGACACCCCGACCGACGCCATGGCAAGCGCGCAGGTTCCGAACCCGCAGTGCAACGGGTGTCACACCGACATGACGACCTGCGACAACTGCCACGGTATCCGCATGCCGCACTCGGTCACGTTCAAGCTGTACGCCCACGCGCGAGACGCCGTCATCGACATCTGGTACGGGACCGGCAAGCAGTGCCAGAGGTGCCACTACACCGGTCACAACGATTGCACGCAGGTCGGCTGCCACATCAACCCGCCGTCATGGGGCCACCCGAACCCCGCATGGGCGAAGTTGCACCAGCGCACGTCGTGGTCGAAAGGTCCCCAGACGGGCTGCTCGTGCCACGCGTGGAACCCGTACGATCACGGTGGCATGATCTACTGCCAGATCTGCCATCCGACCAAGCCGGCGAACGCGGTGCCCTAGGCGCCGCGGAGGTGCTCGCATGCGGAGGGGCCAGCCGAAGCGGCGGCCCCTTCGCGCTATACTAGCGCGCAGTCAATCGACGATCGCACGGCGAAATCCCAAGGGGAGGCCATGAACACGAGTACCCACCGCATCTGCCTGCTGCCCGGCGACGGCATCGGCCCCGAGATCACTGCCGAGGCGGTCAGAGTCCTGAATGCCATCGGCGCCCGCCACGGCGTCGGCTTCGACTACGACGAGGCTCTTCTTGGCGGGGCTGCGATCGATGCGACGGGAACGGCGCTTCCTGACGAGACGCTCGACAAGGCGCAGGCTGCCGACGCCGTGCTGCTCGCCGCGATCGGCGGACCCAAGTGGGACACGACCGACCCGGCGAAGCCGCGCCCGGAGCAGGGGCTTCTCGGCATTCGCAAGGCGTTGGGACTGTTCGCGAACCTGCGGCCGGTCAAGATCTTCGACGCGCTGCGCGAGGCGAGTTCGCTCAAGCCCGAGTTCCTCGAGGGCGTGGACATGATGATCGTGCGCGAGCTCACCGGCGGCCTGTACTTCGGTGACCGGGAGCGCAAGACGGGCGTGGCGGGTGCGGCGACCGGCGGTGGGCCGGGCGCTCTCGCCTACGACACGATGGTCTACAGCGAGTACGAGATCGAGCGCATCGCGCGTATGGCGTTCGACATCGCACGGACGCGCCGCAACCGTGTCCACAGCGTCGACAAGGCCAATGTGCTCGAATCGAGCCGCTTGTGGCGCGAGGTCGTACACCGCCTTCACGCCGCCGAGTACTCCGATGTCGAACTCATCGACCAGCTCGTGGACAACTCGGCGATGCAGCTCATTCGCACCCCGAACCAGTTCGACGTCATGGTCACCGAGAACATGTTCGGCGACATCCTTTCCGACGAGGCCTCGATGCTGACCGGGTCGCTCGGCATGCTCGCGAGCGCATCGCTCGGCGAGGGGACGGCACTCTACGAGCCCAGCCACGGCTCCGCGCCCGACATCGCGGGCATGGGCGTCGCGAACCCGCTTGCGATGCTGCTCTCGGTCGAGCTCATGCTGCGCTACAGCTTCGACATGCATGCGGCCGCCGACGAGCTCGCCGCGGCTATCGAGGGCGTGCTGGCCGACGGCTGGCGCACGCGCGATATTGCCAGCGCCGACACGCCTGCCGAGAAGCTCGTGGGTACCGTCGCGATGGGCGATCTCGTGGTAGCGGAGCTGAGCCGGGCGTGAACGCCGACCGGCCGGAATCGGGCGGGCGTGCCGCCGTTCGCCGGTCAACCGCGTCGCTCGTTCTCGCATCGTTGGGCGTCTTCGCGGTCGCGGCTACAACAGTCTTCGGGACTCGCCTCTACGAAGCCTTTCCGGTTCCGACCACGCTCGTGGTGCTGTGTATCGTGGCGCTGCTCGCCCTGATCCCGCGGACGGTGGGGATGCGCCGCCGAGACGTGCTGCGCTCGGTCGTGCCGGTTGCGGTCTTCTCGGCGGTGAGTGTCGTTGTCTACGCCATCACGGCCGCCCGGTTCGGCGCCTCGCACGCGACGTGGGCGTCGGTGATGCTCATCCCTCTGGCGTGGATGGCCGCATCGGTGCTGGGCGCCCTCTCTCAACCGCTCGGTCGCACTCCGCTCGTGTGGGCGGCCGGTACGAGCGTGACTCTCTCCATGCTCGCCGCCGGACTCGACATAGGGTACCGAGCAGGCCTCGTCACGGGGCTCAACCGCGCATACGAGCTATGGGGTACGTCGCTGGCTGTGTGGCAGCCGGCTGCAGGGGAGGCGTACCGGTCGGTCGGCTTCGATGTCGACCCCAATACCTTCGGGTTGGTGGGAGTGGCCGTATTCGTGGTTGCGCTCGCGGTCCCGTCGCGGCCATGGGTGCGGGGGCTGCTCGCGGCCGGGGCGGCGGCGGTCGTAGCGCTGTCCGGTTCGCGCACTGATGACGCAGCGCTCGTGTTCGCGGGCGTGACATACCTGTCGTTCCTCGCCGTCTCCGACCGACCTCGTAGCGAGCGGGTGCGGGAGCTGATTCCCGTCGGCATCGGGGTTCTCTCGGCATTTGTCGGGGCGACCCTGGTCGTTGCACTGGCGCTTGGATCGTTCGGCAGCATGACTCGCGTTGGCGAGAGTGCCGCAGACATCGCCGGCGCGAACACCTCAGGGACGAGCGCGGCGCAGGCGGTTGACGAGTCGCTGAGTGGTCGCCTGGCGATCTGGGAGAAGGCCCTGAGCGCCTATCAGGCGCATCCTCTCGGCGCGTTTCTCCCGCCGGAAGTGCTTGTCGGCCGCTCGGTTCACAACGAGTACCTCGAACGGCTGGTATTGGGCGGACCGCTGATGCTTGCCGGGCTGCTGTGGTTCCTAGCCTGGCTGTTCATGCGCGTCAGGCCGCGCTCGGCGCCCGCGCTTGGGCCGTGTCTGGCTGTCGCCTACGCGACAGCGGCGCTTGCGCTGGGTCCGTCACTCCTGCCACCGTTTACGACGATCCTGTTCTACGCGATCGGGTGGGGCCTTGCCGAGATGAAGGACGCGAGCGCAGTCTCCCCACACATGGCGAATGTGGAGTCGTAGCGTGAATTCAAAGGTCGCGACAGATACCCGCCGAGATAGCGTCGGGCCCGCGAAGTGGCTCGAATGGCTGCGTGGGTGGACAGATGTGCTCGGCCCGATGGTCGTCGCAGCGGTGACGTACGCCGCCGCGCTCTCGACCTATTCGGTACTCCCAATCCTGCGCGACGCGCTCGGCTACACGATGACGGCGCAGCGCCTCAGCCAGCTCGGCTACCTCGCGTATGGAACGCAGCCCGCGACCGTCGCCGTCGAGCCCTCCGCGTTCGTCACGCCGGGCTACCCGATATTCCTCTCGGCGATCTACTGGTTCTTCCGGTCCGTGCCCGGCGGTGCCGAGGAGATCGCGAGACAGGCTCACCCCGTCGTTCTCGGCGCGCAGTTCGTGCTGGCGCTTGCGACCGTCGGCCTGATCGCGTGGTCGGGCAAGGCGCTCGGCGGCACGCGATTGGCGTGGGTCGCCGGTCTCGCGGCCGCACTCTACCTGCCCTTCGGCTGGGCTTCGTCGGTCGCGCTGAGCGAAGTGCTCGGCACGGTGCTCGCGGCAGGCCAGCTCCTCGTCGCGCTGCTCCTGACCGCCGAGAAGAACGAACGTCCGTGGTGGCTGCTGCTGCTGTTCGGGGTCGTCTCGGGAGCGCTCGCGATGGTTCGACCCGCCTTCGCGCTGTGGGTGGCGGTTCCGATCGTGTACCTGTTCGTCCGCAACTGGGGTGCGTGGCGCAATCTGGCGCGCTGGTCCGTGCTTGTCGCCGCCGGCCTGGCGATCGTCGTCGTTCCCTGGGTGGCGCGCAATGCGATCGTTCTTCACCGGTTCATCCCGCTCTCGAGCAACAGCGGCACACCGATGTTCGACGCCACCGGCGGGGGCGAGCTCACCGCCGAGGAGCGGGCGGTCTACGACGCGGCCACAGCTGTCGGTGCCGATGACCCCGCCGCTTTGGGCGAAGTGGCGATGTACCGCATGCGGCAGGCATGGAATGCTGATGCGCTCGGTCTTGTCGGGATGAGGTCCGCTCGTGCGTGGCAGTGGGTCACGGTGCCTTGGGCTGCCCCCATCGACGTTCATTGGGAGCTGGCGAACCAGCCCGAGGAGAACGCGTCCGCCATCTTCGTCGACACTGGTGCAGCGAGACTCGAACGGACCTTCCTGAGCCTGCTGCCGGCAGTCCGCTACTACCAGTACGCGCTCGTCGCGTTCGCGATCGTGGGTGTGTTGTTCGTGAGGCGCTCGCGGCGGCTGCTGGTCGTCCTGAGCGTCCCGCTCTACACGGTCGCAGTCCACGCCCTGACGCTCTTCACGAACCGCTACTTCTTCCCGGCCATGCCGGCCGTGATCGTGGCGGCCGCTGCGGCCGGCTACGGCGTCTACAGCGTCGCGGTACGCTGGATCAGACAGCCGAGAATGGCAGGCTGACTACCCCGCGGCGGGGGCGTGGTATCCGCGGGTGGCGAACTCGGGATCGAACTCGAGGATGAGCTGCGACATCTCGTCGACCCGCCCGTGCAGCGCCGCGTCGATGAGCGCCTCGTAGTCCGCCTGCGGCTTGTCCTCGGCGTGAGCGTCGACGACACGCTGGATCTTCTCGGCGCCGGTGGGCACGAGCGATTCGTGCTCGTGAACGAGTGACTCGTGCAGCTTCTCGCCGGGGCGCATGCCGATGAACTCGATGTCGGCGGGCACGCCGGACAGTGCGATCATCTTGTGCGCGAGATCGACGATCTTGACCGGCTCGCCCATCTCGAGCACGAAGATGTCGCCCGTGCGCCCGATTGCCTGCGCCTGCAGCACGAGGCGCGACGCCTCTGGAATCGTCATGAAGTAGCGCGACACGTCGGGGTCGGTGACCGTGAGCGGGCCGCCGCGACGCAGCTGGTTCTCGAAGATCGGCACCACGCTACCGCGGCTCGCGAGGACGTTGCCGAAGCGCACCGCCACGGCGAGCACCTTGCCGCGCTTGGCCGCAGCCAGCATGACCTGCTCGGCGAGGGACTTCGTGAGCCCCATGATGTTCGCCGGAGCGACGGCCTTGTCCGTGGAGATGAGCACGAAGCGCTCGGCACCGTGCTCCTCGCAGGCGCGAAGCACGTTGTTCGTCCCGAGGACGTTTGTCTTGACCGCCTCATCGGGCGCGATCTCCATCAGCGGCACGTGCTTGTAGGCGGCAGCGTGCAGGACGACCTGCGGGCTGAACTGCGCGAACACGTGGTCGAGCTTCTCGGCGTCGCGGATGTCGCAGATGCACATCACGGGCACGTGGGCGTCAGTCTGCGAGAGCTCGAGCCATAGCTCGTAAAGACGCGTCTCGTCGATCTCGATGAGCACGAGCCGCTTGGGCTCGAGCTGCATGATCTGGCGGCACAGCTCCGAGCCGATCGAGCCTGCCGCGCCGGTGACGGCCACCACCTTGCCCGAGATCGTCTCGGCCACCTTGGCGAGGTCAATCGGTGTCTGCTCCCTGCCGAGAAGGTCCTCGACCTCGACCTTGCGCAGGTCGGTGACGGAGACGCTGCCCTTCTCGATGACGATCGGCGGCATGATGCGCGTGGTGACGCCCGCCTCGGCGGCAGCGTTGAGGATGTGGCGTACGGTGTCGCTCGGCGCGCTGGGGAGCGCGACGAGGACCTCTTCGATGCCGTGGCGGGTGACCGCGCGCGCAAGTTCGCGCGTCGTGCCAATGACCTTCACGCCGCCGATCGTGCGGTTCTGCAGGCCGGGATCGTCGTCGAGGAAGCCGACCGCGGTAAGCCCCAGCTGCGGCCGGCTCTTGATCTCGCGCAGGAGCAGCGAGCCAGCGCTGCCGGCGCCCACGATGAGCACGCGCGCTCCCTCGCCGGCCTGCGCGCTGCGCAGGTATACGAGGATGCGCGCTGCTGCTCGGATGCCCGCGACGGCGAGCAGGACGAGGATCGCCTGCATGAAGAGAACGCCGAAGGGGACCGTGCGCAAGCCC
>Ga0079306_1001864_pt1 | contig 12880 bp, 13 predicted proteins | sample Methanotroph_Enr_FD_79181 | JGI IMG/M metagenome (GOLD analysis project Ga0079306, IMG submission 79181) | Enriched soil microbial communities from Old Woman Creek wetland in Ohio, USA - Methanotroph_Enrichment_5 | ecosystem: Environmental > Terrestrial > Soil > Wetlands | place: USA: Ohio...
CACGAAAGCATAATTGTCAGCCCAACGTTCGGGGGAAGGCCACACAGTTATTTTTGAAAAATCATCAAAAAATGGCAAGGTAAGTAAGATGGTATCTGGATAATTCTGATAAGAGCTTTTTATCGAATGTTCGTGTTTGTTCTTGACAGTAGCATTGAACTCCAGACTATAAAGTCTTTCCTGGGCATGAACACTCCCGGCCAAAAGCAGCATTAACAATATGATTAGCTTACTATGCATCATTAGTTAAGGTTAAGGTTGAATACTGTCATTTACTACAGTATCAATAACAAGGTTTTGTATATAGTTTTCAAAGTCAAAGGATTCACCTGACTGATAAGTGAGGCTTATACTACTTCCTGATGAGATTTTTTTACCAAAAACGTACATGGGAGATTGCATGTAAACTTTTGCATTCAATGAATCAGCCCCGTTCTCATAGGATTCAGTTCCAAGCACCAGGCCAATGCGCACAATATCTGAGATAGCTTCAGTACGAGATTTTCCAATCAGGAAAGGAAGAAATGCGTCATTTCCACCACTCCCCGAACCAACGTAAAGATCTATTTGTGAGCCCTTTGGAATTGCTGTCCCTGGTTGGATACCACGCCCCCGGAAAGTGACCTGCAAAACTGCATTTTTTGCAGGATCAGCTATCATTTTGACAAAACCAAGTTTAAGGCCATAGGTTTGAAGAAGAGCTTTAGCCTGCCGGAGTGAAAGATCTATCAAGGCAGGCATTTTAACCTGTTCAGGAAGATAAGCAACAACAGAAAGATAGATAGTTCTTCCAGGTTTGACTTTTGATTTTGGAAGAGGATCCTGGGATACGATCGTTCCACCTTTTTTGGTATAATCATACACAGAATCAACAACTGCTATATCGAAATCATGCGCTGATTCGAAATTGTCAACTTCAGCTAACGCAAGTCCAACAAATGAGGGTACCATTATCGATGCACCATGTTTTGTGTATTGTTTTAGAAATGTCAGTATTACCCAACTCAATATCAGAGTGATAAGCAGTGAAAGGGCAAAATGCTTAACAAACCGCCTTGTAGTAATAAACTGTATGAAATTCATATGGTCTTTCAAAAACAGGTTTCCATCTTGCCCTAATTCAGAAATAACTTTCGGCTGGGCAATTTATTGTTAGTGTATGCAAAGATATGAATTTCCGGAGGTGCACTATCTCAATAAGTCTCTACCTTTGCACTTTATAATCTAATTGTATAGGTCTTATGGGTGGCAAATTGAATATTGCCCTTCTAATGGGAGGTGACTCAGGTGAATATGAAGTGTCAATCGGGAGCGCGGGAGTAATTAAGAAGCATCTTGACAAAGGCAAGTATACTGTTTTCCCGATCCTGGTTCACGGGAATGATTGGCAGTACATCCAGGATGAGAAACTTACTATCCCAGTGAATAAAAATAACTTTAGTTTGAACTTAAATGGTGAGACCATATATTTTGATTGTGCTTTCATTGCTATTCATGGCACTCCAGGTGAGGATGGCAAACTTCAGGGATTCCTGGACATGGCAGGAGTTCCTTACACTTCCTGTGATCTGACTACTTCTGCAATTACATTCAATAAATACTTTTGCAATGATCTGGCTATTCAGTATGAAATGAATGTTGCAAAGACTCTTCTTTTGCGACCTGATACTCTCTGGAATGAGAATGATATTGTTGATTCAGTTGATCTGCCGTGCTTTGTGAAACCAAATAAATCAGGCTCCAGTGTGGGAGTCACCAAGGTTTATTCTAAGTCTGAAATCCGCAATGCTATTGAAAAAGCCTTCGCTGAAGATGATGAAGTACTTGTTCAGCAATTTATTAAGGGCCGTGAGATGGCATGTGGCGTTTTTCGCTTGAATGGTGAAATAAAGGTCTTACCTGTTACAGAAATTGTTACCAAGAAAGATTTCTTTGATTATGAAGCAAAGTATACCTCCGGAATGGCAGATGAGATCACTCCTGCTTTGATAGCAACGGAAGAAAATTCTGAATGCAGGAAAATGACAGCATTCCTCTATCAAAAATTCAACTGTAAGGGGGTAGTGCGCTTTGATTATTTCCTCAGTGAAGGGAAATGGTGGTTCCTGGAAGTAAATACTGTACCAGGTTTTTCGGAAGGAAGCATAATTCCCAAGCAAGCTGTAGCTGCTGGATTCACGTTAAAAGAGTTTTTCGGGATACTGATTGAAGAAGCAATAAAAAGATAGCATTTCCTGTTTTCAACTTCAATATTTCCCTGTTTCCAGGAAGGAAATCAGCTTCTCAACAGCTTTAGCCCTGTGAGAGATTCTGTTCTTTTCATTAAGATCCATCTCAGCAAAAGTCAGTGTATAGCCTTCAGGAATAAAAATAGGATCATACCCGAATCCTTGAATCCCTTTCTTTTTTGTAAGGATTTCACCATTAACTATCCCTTCAAAAATATATTCATTTCTATTGATAATCAATGCGATGACTGTCCTGAACCTTGCAACTCGGTTTGCGAGACCTTCCATCTCGGATAGAACCTTGTTGAGGTTTGCTTTAAAATCAGGTGGTTCTCCAGCATACCTGGCTGAATAAACCCCAGGTCTTCCACCCAGTGCATCAATCTCAAGTCCTGTATCATCGGCAAAGCAGTCATATCCATAGTTTTGTGTAATAAAACGGGCTTTCAGAAGGGCATTTCCTTCAAGAGTGTCAGCATTTTCTTCAATATCAGCATTACATCCTATTTCCCGGAGACTGATCAAATTAAATTGCACTTTGAACAGTGGAGAAATTTCCTCAAGTTTGTGCAAATTATTGGTTGCAAATACCAGGTCTCTCATGTATTTATCTCATTTTTGTGTATTAGAATTCAAGTTGTAAATTAGAAAAGTTTGAACCCGAACTACTCTCAAGTATTTGGTGACTAATGTCAAGGTGCATTCAAATCAGTGGAATTGATAATATTCTAAGGTATTAAGCACAGATTCTATTCATTATGGTAGGGTTCATTTTTTAAGATAGTCATAGCACGGTAAAGTTGTTCGGTCAGCATGAGTCGAATGAACTGATGCGTAAATGTCATTTGAGAAAGTGAAATCTTGAAATTAGCTTTCCTGTCAATGGATTCATCCACACCATAAGCACCTCCTATAATAAAGACAAGTTCCTTGCAACCTGTATTTAACTGTTTCTGTATGAAAGCAGCAAAATCGAGCGAGCGATATTCTTTTCCCTTTTCGTCCAATAGAATGATTAAAGCTGATTTAGGTAAATGTTGGAGTATAGTCTCAGCTTCTTTATTTTTAATTTGCGCAGAAGTCATGCTTTTACGGTCTTTCAAATCAGGAATAGTAATGAATTTTAAAGGGTGATAATGCCTGAAACGATCAGAAAATAGTTCAACGCCTTCCTGAACATAAGAGGTTGAGGTTTTGCCTATCAATATAACAGTAAATTGCATAAAGGAAGTCAATTAATCAGAATTCAATGCGGGCAAAGATAATTGTAAGAAAGTTAAGTTGACAGCACTGTAAAATCTCTTTTTTCTCTATTTTGGTGTGATTGTTGTATATTTGTAGGGGTGTATCTAAATCATTCTATTGAAAATCTTGCTTTGTCAGGATAAATGCTATGAAAGTGATTGGATGCATTTCTTTATTGGATGGACTGGTTTACTCTTTAAGAGATAAACAAACAATCTGAATTATAAAAAGAAAAACGAATGAAACTAAATTGCATAATTATCCTCTTGTTTGTCAGCCAATCCTGGTTAGCGCCTGTATCTGCAAAAACCATTGAATTGCCTGGGATATCTGAAAATATTGCTTCTGCAATACGATCTGGAAATTCTAAATTGCTTACAACCTATTTCAATTCTACTATAGAAATTACTCTACCAGGTAAAGAAGGGACATTCAGTAAAGTTCAGGCAGAGATGGTTATGAAAGATTTCTTCTCTAAATATCCACCAGCATCTTTTGATATTAACCAGAAAGGTTCTTCCTCTGGAGGCTCACAATTCATAATTGGAACATATAAAAGTAATAACAAGGTGTATAAGACATACTTGTTGTTAAAACCTGTGGATGGACAGTTGTTAATCCAGCAATTACAATTTGAAGGCAATTAACTAATGGTTCATTTTAAGGTCTGAAATCTCGTGAAAATCGATCAAATTATTATTGAAGCGCTTCGGGAAGATATTGGTGATGGTGATCATACTTCTCTCTCGACTATTCCGAAAACTGCTATTGGGAAAGCCAGGCTGCTCGTAAAAGAGCCTGGTGTTCTCGCAGGGGTTAATATAGCTGAGATGGTTTTTCAACAAGTTGATCGAGAAATCACTATGAAAAAGTTCATGGATGATGGAAAGGAAATAAAGATTGGTGATATTGTATTTGAAGTTGAAGGTCCTTCAGTTTCTCTCTTAACAGCTGAAAGAACCGTCTTGAATTTCATGCAAAGGATGAGTGGAATAGCTACACAGACCAAGCAATTGGTGGATGCGATCGGGAATCTTCCTACTCGTATACTTGATACAAGAAAGACTACTCCCTTACTGCGTGAAATAGAGAAAATGGCAGTTAGAATTGGAGGGGGGCACAATCATCGGTTTGGATTGTACGATATGATGCTTATAAAAGATAATCACGTTGATTTTGCTGGAGGAATAAGTAAGGCAATAGATGCAGCGCATATTTACCTAAAAAATAATGCATTGGAACTCAAGATTGAAATTGAAACGAGAAACCTTGAAGAGGTCCATGAGGTACTGCAAAAGGGAGGTGTTGACAGGATTATGCTTGATAATTTTTCTTTATTAGATCTCAGGACTGCAGTCGAAATAATTGGAAGCAGATTTGAAACTGAGGCTTCTGGTGGAATAACACTAGAAACAATCCTTCAATATGCAAAGTGTGGTGTCGATTTCGTTTCAGTTGGGGCTTTAACTCATCATATCAGCAGTCTGGACCTTAGTCTGAAAGCTGTTAAATGATTTTTCGGAAAAGGATGGCAAAATCAGCACTTCAACTTCAGAATCATTTTAAAAAAAGCCTTGATCTGTTTTTTCGCAGCTCTGTAGTAAGGGCGGGCGTAAAATATTCAAGGAGGCTTATTATTCCTGGGTTTGATGGAATGCCGTTGTATGATGTTGGAAGTTTTTTTATAAAGGGGTTGCAAAAAGGTTCCATCAGTATGCGGGCGGCTGCCTTTTCATATAATTTCTTTCTTGCACTATTTCCCGCGATTATTTTCTTTTTTACGATTATTCCTTACATCCCGATCAATGGATTTCAGGATGCATTATTGGATTTAATGCAGAACTTTATTCCCAGGAAAGCATATGAAGCTGTTGAAGGAACTTTATTTGATATTGTGAAGAGACCACGGGGAGGATTGTTGTCTGTTGGATTTATTATGGCTATGTACTTTTCAACTAATGGAATACATAGTCTTATTGAATCATTTAATCAGACACGTCATTCAATTGAAACCAGGAATTGGTTACTCATTAGGTTGGTTTCCATACTGTTGGTAATTATTTTATCCTTATTGGTTGTAATGGCGATTATTCTGATCACGGTAGGACCGGTATTGATTGATTTTTTGGCAAAAGAGCATATTATTCGTGATGCATTGGGGTATTACCTGATTTCAGCGGGAAAATGGCTCATATCACTTACTATGTTATTTTTTGCATTTTCGTTCCTGTATTACCTGGCTCCATCTCGAAAGAGTCGGTTCAGGTTTATTTCGGCGGGGAGCACTCTCGCTACATTGTTAACTGCTGCTTCTTCAGTTGGTTTTAATTTTTATGTTAATAACTTATCACGGTATAATACTTTATATGGATCCATTGGAACACTAATTATAGTGATGGTGTGGATTTATTTTAATGCGATGATTGTTCTGATAGGGTTTGAGTTGAATGTGAGTATACAGAATGCGAAAAGAGGGAGGGGGAAATAATTTATTAAAAACAAGAATAAATGGATTTAAATTTAGTTAATGGGTATCTAATAGGAAATGAATTTTCAGGTGGTTTGAAGGTTAAAGTCGCTTTTACAGAGAAAAGTGTTTTATACAGGATTCCTTTCTTGGAAACTCTTGCTAAAAATAAGAGAATTATTCATATTGGATGTGTCGATCATGTTGAACTCCTCAATGACAAAATTGTTTCTAATACGTGGTTGCATAAAATATTGAAAGAATCTGCCAAACAATGTATTGGCATAGATATTAATAGAACTGGTATAGAATTTTTAATGGAAAAAGGATATCGCGATGTATATTATTTAGATATAATAAATGATGATATCCCAGATTATATTAAGGATCAACACTGGGACTATATGATTCTAGGTGAGATTCTAGAACACGTTGATAATCCTGTGTTTTTTCTGTCAGCATTAAAGGCAAAATATGCTAACATAGTTGATTATCTTATCATAACAGTACCCAATGCATATACATTAATGAACCTCATTTCAATTTTTCGAAATACTGAAATAATTAATTCTGATCACAGGTATTGGTTTACCCCATACACTCTTGGAAAAATTTGTATAATTTCAGGTTTCAATGTAGATTCTTATTATTTTGCACGAAAATCTGTTATAAAATCTGTTTTTCCAATTAAAAATTTTATTTTTAGATTCTTTCCAATATTAAGAGATACGTTAATATTTATTTTAAAAACATAATTATCTTTTATTATGGGGAAAAAACTTTTCTTAATAACGGATTCATTCCCTTATGGTTTTGCCGAATCATTTTTAGAAACGGAGCTTATTTTCTTGTCGCAAAAATTTGAGAATGTTTACATAATTCCAAATAATAGATCAAAAGGATCCCCTAGAACCATCGATCTTGAAAATGTAATTGTACTTCCACCACTCTATACAACTCAATTTATTTCAATTATACGAATTGTTTTTAATTTTATTGGATTCACCTTTATTTTTGATGAATTAAAAAGCATTTTACTACGTAAAACTTTTAAAGGGACATTACATTGTATTTTTATTGGTTTAAAAACACGAGCTTATGCAAAATTGATTGATAGTATTTTAGTCAAATATGGTAATCATGATGATTTATTACTATATTTTTATTGGGGGAATATTCCTGCAAATTCTTCAATAATTCTGGCGAGAAATTATAAGATAGTCGTTCGTTTTCATGGAGGTGATTTATATGAGGAACTCCCTGTATATAAAGGAAAGATTCATTATAGAAAAATGTTGATTGAGAGTGCCTCATTAAATGTATTCATTTCAAATTATGGATATTTTTATGCTAAAGTGAAATATAAAAATATTGCTAATAAATTTATTGTAAGTAGATTAGGTGTTTTGAATTGTGGGCTTTCAAGAAAAAGTAATGATGGCGTACTCAGGATTCTAACATGTTCAAATGTCACCCAAAATAAACGATTGGAATTATTGATTGAAGCATTGAATTGTATGAAAAACTCAATAATATGGACTCATATTGGAAATGGGCCACTTTTTGATGTTATCCAGGAAAAATCTAAGAGTCTGCCAAAAAATGTTAAAACAAAATTTGTAGGAAATGTCTCTAATGATGAGGTTAGAAGATTTTATTTAGAAAATATGGTAGATATCTTTATTAATGTTAGTGTTTCGGAAGGTGTCCCAGTTACAATAATGGAAGCTCTTTCTTCAGGAGTGCCAATTATAGCTACGGATGTTGGAGGTACTAATGAAATTGTAGATTCATTTGTGGGTTTTTTAGTAAAGGAAACTATTTCCTGCGAAGAATTATCAAGATTATTGATTCAATTTTATGAATTAAATGATACAAAGAAAGATCAATATCGTGCAAATGCTTTTGAGCGATTTATGAAGATGTCAGATGCATCAAAACAATACAATGAATTTGCAGATTGTCTAGTTGATTTGATTGATAAGGATAAAATGGCAAAAAATAGTTTGTAAAATGGCGTTCAAATCCATATCAAGAAACGGTTTCAATGAATTAAATTGGAAATATTCTCTATTTTACCATTATGTAAGCTTCCCTGGAATTTGGCCATTTAAATTTAGAGTTGTAATACTCCCCTTTTTTCAACCAAAAGGTCAGGTGAGCTAAGTTAATATTTGTTGTTAAAGTTTAAGATTCAAGCTGCAATTTGGTTTAATGATTCCTGGTATCTGCATGCAGGCTTTTGTTTGGTAGAATGGTGTGTTTTCTGGTTATAATATTCGATGTGGTTTTGAACCCCTTCAAAGAGTTCAAAACCATCTTCGCTAGGATTCAGATAGATGAAGTCATGCTTAATGCTTTTCCAGAACCGCTCGATCCAGACATTATCAGTTGCCCGTCCTTTTCCATCCATTGATATTTTGACAAGCAACTTCTCCAGATGTTGGGTCCATAGGGCACTGGTATATTGTGAGCCTTGATCACTATTGACGATTTCAGGCAACCCATATTTCCTAATGGCATCATCTAATACATTCTTGCACCACTGAGCATCCATTGAGTTGCTAATTTGGATAATCCGGAGTAACCTGACCCCCCTGACCGGAGAAAATCCGTTACGATTTTCTTAGTTAATTGGAAAATCCGGTATGCCATTCCGGCAGATATTGACCCCTTTATTGCTTGAAAAAGAGATAATGCATTCCGGAGCATCTTGACCCCCTATATGCAGGGCGAATTATTCCGGAGCATCTTGACCCCTTTACAGACAATTTTACAACAGATTTTGGTTCACTTAGTGGTCTTCTAATGATCACTAACAGGATATGAATGGCCGGAAAACCAAAATCTATGAGTCAGATCAAACAATTAATACAGCTTCACCAACAAGGCAAGAGCATTAAATCTATAGCCCGTAACCTGAGCATCAGTAAAAACACTGTAAAGGCATACCTGGAGAAGGTAGCATCCTCTAAAATAGACGTTCAGGCTTTGCTCAAATTGGAGGATCCTATACTGGAAGGGGAATTCAATGCCGGAAATCCTGCATACAAAGATGAGCGTTACGATCATTTCATCAGCAAACTGGACTATTTTGCAAAAGAGCTGCATCGCAAAGGTGTCACTAAAATGTTGCTTTGGGAAGAATATCGTCAAGATTATCCGCAAGGATATGGTCATTCCCAGTTTTCTTTTCATCTGGCCCAACAGCTCATAGCCCGTAAACCATCCATGGTTCTTGAGCATAAAGCGGGTGAAAAGCTATTCATTGATTTTGCCGGGGCTAAGCTCTTCTATATTGAGCCGCAAACCGGGCAGGTGGTCTATTGCCAGGTATTCGTGGCATGCTTGCCCTACTCAGATTACAGCTATGCTCTGGCTGTGAAGAGTCAGTGCGTGGAAGATTTTATTTATGCTCTTGGTTGTTGTCTTCGCTCACTCGGAGGTGTTCCCCAGATACTGGTACCGGATAATTTAAAGTCAGCCGTTGTAAAAGCCAGCATCTATGAACCCGATATTAATCGTGCCCTTGAAGATTTTGCCAATCACCATGCAACGACAGTAATCCCAGCCAGGGCCCGCAAGCCAAAAGACAAAGCATTAGTAGAGAATCAGGTAAAAATGATTTACACCCGGGTGTATGCAAAACTACGCAACCAACAGTTCTTCGACCTTGCATCGCTCAATAAGGCCATCCACGAAAAAATCAGGGACCACAACCAGACACGGATGCAACAAAAGCCCTATTGTCGTGAAGAAAGGTTCCTGGCCGATGAAAGGCATTTACTTGGACAACTACCGGAAGAGTCTTTTGAAATGAAATACTACCGGGAACTCAAAGCGGCTAAAAACAACCATATATACCTGACCCAGGACAAACACTATTACAGCGTTCCTTATGCTTATATCGGATCTCAGGTAAAAGTGATCTATACCCGAACGATGGTACATATTTATGCTAAAGGCACGCAGATAGCGGTTCACATCAGGGATTACCGACAGGGGGGGTACACCACAGATAAGGAACATTTATGCTCCCACCACAAGCATTACCTGGATCGTAGTCCGGAATATTATATGCAGAAAGCCAACGAAAAATCGGAAACACTTTATCAACTGGTACAACTTGTATTTGAACAACAACGCCACCCTGAACATCTCTATAAAACCTGCGACGGATTACTATCGCTGCAACGCAAAACGAATCCGGATATCTTTAAGAAAGCCTGCCTGATGGCCATTGAGCACAAGAACTTATCCTACAAGTTCATCCTCAACATCCTGAACAATAAAATGACAGGGCAGCAAGACACAAAACAGGAACAATCGCTTCCTAACCACAAAAACATCAGGGGTAAAGAATATTACACACAATCAACAATTAAATTTTAATCTCTATGAAACAAATTGAATCGCAACTAAACCATTTACGGTTACACGGAATGTGCCGCAGCTGGCAAGCCTTACTGGAAACCCGAAGGCATCACGAACTCTCCTTAAGTGAAGGGCTGGAGTTACTTCTACAGGCTGAAGAACAGGAACGGGGGAACAAACGTTTTGAACGACTACAGAAAGCCGCACGGTTCCGCTACCAGGCATCTATCGAAGAACTTCACTATGACGCTTCCAGGGGGATTGACAAGTCACTCATCTCAGCACTTGCCACGGGCGATTACCTTTCAAAGGGAGAGTCCGTATTAATCACCGGTGCCACAGGCTGTGGTAAAAGCTTCCTGGCTTCGGCACTAGGTCACCAGGCTTGTGCCCAAGGATATAGAGTGACTTATTACAACATCCAGAAAATCTTGCTTAAAGCTAAAATGTGCCGTGTTGAAGGTACTATCTTAAAGTTCTTTGACTCCATAGCCAAGACGGACTTACTCATCCTGGATGACTTCGGATTGACTCACCTGGATCAGCAACAACAGCTCGATCTAATGGAATTAATAGAAGACAGGCATGGTAGGGCATCTACAATATTAGTGAGCCAGTTGCCTGTTTCTAATTGGTATGATGTTATAGGGGAAGAAACTATTGCAGACGCTATTCTGGATAGGTTGGTACATGTATCCCATCGAATTGAATTAAAAGGTGAAAGTTTAAGAAAAAAACGGTAAAATTGTCAGTCCTTTACTTTCTTGAACCATGATCCTGTTGGGGGGTCAATATGCCCGGAATTGGGGGTCAGTATCACCGGAATATCCAGGGCGACCGCACAAAAATTAAAAGTTTTGACAATTTGTTTCTTGCGGTGAAAAAATAAAATAATCGACGCATATTTGCGGTAATTAATTCGTATGTTTACCGAACAATAGTTTTAGGTAATGGCAAAATACGTTTACGAGTACAAAAACTGGACAGATTTTTTGTGGCAGGACAAAACCATAAATGTCGTATTTGGCGAGGTGCGACTTATGCAAGGTAAAATTATAGGGCAAATGAATGCTTTGGGATTTTCTGCTAAAGAAGAAGCCAGGCTTACCGCCTTAACCTTAGACGTCGTAAAATCATCAGAAATAGAAGGTGAATTGCTCAATTATGACCAAGTACGTTCGTCTATTGCAAGGCGTTTGGGCATCAACACTGCAGGACTTGTGTCAAGTAGCCGCCACATCGAAGGCGTGGTAGAAATGATGCTGGATGCCACCCAACGCTATACCTCGCCTTTAACCGAAAAACGTTTGTTTGGTTGGCACGCAGCACTTTTCCCCACAGGGTACAGCGGACCTTATTTAATAGAAGTGGGACGATACCGCACAGGCGAAATGCAAGTGGTTTCGGGCGCAATGGGCAAAGAAAAAGTGCATTATGAAGCCGTAAAGCCCAAATTGATAAAAATGGAAATGGACAAGTTTTTGGATTGGTTCAACAACGAAAACCGCCTTGACCCTGTTTTAAAAGCTGCTATAGCACACTTTTGGTTTATCATCATTCACCCCTTTGATGACGGAAACGGCAGAATTGGAAGAGCTCTAACCGATATGTTGCTTGCTTGTGCCGAAGGCAGTGGAGAACGTTATTACAGTATGTCTGGCCAAATATTGGCCGAACGCAAACGCTATTACGAAGTATTGCAAAAAGTGCAACATAGTTCAGGCGACATTACTGATTGGATCGACTGGTTTTTGCATTGTCTCAAAAATGCGATGCTCTCCACCGAAAACATCACACAGAAAATATTGCGTAAAGCTGAGTTTTGGAAATTACATGAACACATACCTATCAACGAACGCCAACGCTTAATACTTAACAAACTCTTTGACGATTTTGAAGGAAAACTACAAACCTCAAAATGGGCTAAGATTGCCAAAACCTCTACCGACACCGCCTTACGGGACATAAAAGACTTGGTAGAAAAAGGCATCTTAAAACAAACTGACGAAGGAGGACGAAATGCAAACTACGAATTAGTAGACTTTAAATTAGAATAACCACTGGCTATAATATCAGCTACTCGCAAATGCGGCAGCCGTGGTTTTCGGAGTGTATCTTTTGGCTCCGGCAGCTTATGGGCTTGACAGGAAATCGCCCACAATCCGCCTCTACTGTAGCTTCCAACGTTATGCCGATACCAAGAAAGGCAAACCTCCAGTCTATTTCAAAAATTACTATCATCTTGCCGCTAAACTACTACCTGAAAAAAAAGACAAATATCAAAAAGAAGCAATTTTGGTTCTTAAAATTTAAAAAGGTGGCCAATTTCTCAACTATTTCATCAAACAATTCAATTATCCTGGGCTGCTAGTGCATGCCACAAGCTTGGGTTAATTGAATGGAGAGATGATTTTACAAGATGCCTATTATTAAGTTGTTATAGACAAGGTAATATTGCAGGATTGTTCCAAGGTTGCGCTGGATTAAATTATCCTGCATTTCGTGAAACAGTTGATGCTATTGTTCCTTGGATTGAATGGATTGATAAAGCACCTGTTGACCTTCC
>Ga0079306_1001865_pt1 | contig 12879 bp, 8 predicted proteins | sample Methanotroph_Enr_FD_79181 | JGI IMG/M metagenome (GOLD analysis project Ga0079306, IMG submission 79181) | Enriched soil microbial communities from Old Woman Creek wetland in Ohio, USA - Methanotroph_Enrichment_5 | ecosystem: Environmental > Terrestrial > Soil > Wetlands | place: USA: Ohio...
GCAGTGAAAAACGATATTATCCTTGCCTATAAAATGAACCAGCTTGGTGTCATCTGATTTCCAGTAAGGTTCCCAGTCTCTGCCTGTTTTCTGCGACCATTCACGTGTGGCAGAAATATAGCCGATAGGTGCATCGAACCATACATACAGCACTTTCCCTTCAGCGCCTTCCACCGGCACTTTTACGCCCCAATCCAGGTCGCGGGTAACAGCACGGGGTTGGAGACCGCTATCGAGCCATGACTTGCACTGACCATAAACATTGGTTTTCCAGTCATCCTTATGCGATACCAGGATCCATTCCTTCAGCCAGGTTTCATATTCGTCAAGCGGAAGGAACCAATGCTTGGTTTCTTTCATCACCGGGACATTCCCGCTCAATGCTGATTTCGGATTGATTAATTCTGTAGCGCTCAGGGTAGAGCCGCAGCTTTCACACTGGTCACCATAGGCACGCTCAAACCCGCAGCGGGGACAGGTGCCTGTGATGTAGCGGTCAGCTAGGAAATGCCCGGCTTCCACATCATAATATTGTTCACTGTTTTTCTCTATAAAATCCTTTTGATCGTAGAGTTTTTTGAAGAAGGCAGAAGCTGTTTCATGATGGATAGGAGCTGAGGTACGGCTGTAAACATCAAATGAAATGCCCAATTCTTCAAAGGACTTCTTGATGATCGCATGGTATTTATCCACGACCTGCTGTGGGGTCAACCCTTCCTTTCGTGCACGGATGGTGATGGGAACACCATGTTCATCGCTTCCGCCGATAAAGATCACATCTTCCCCCTTTGAACGCATATACCTGACATAGATATCAGCCGGAACATAAACGCCGGCAAGGTGTCCGATATGTATAGGCCCGTTTGCATAGGGCAGGGCAGAAGTAACAGTGTACCGTCTGAAGGTTTTTGGGTTGCTCATGGTAGTGAATAAGTGTCTTTTGAATAAATAGGAGGCAAAGATACGGATTCCTGAAAAAGTCAGTTATGTTATTGGTTAATGGTTGTTAGTTAATGGTTGGTAGGGATTTGATATGTGTTTTCATGGCTGTGGTTTGATCAGACAATAATGAAGCACTAAATGTTTCAGGCACCTCAAAGGTGAATACATTTACCTGTGCTATTCTCTTTTGGGATAAATCCCCACCGCTGTGCTTCGAATATAGCTTTGTGCGGTAGGAGTCTTGATACCGCACTGCTCGAATCTCTCAGGGGTTAATTCCCCGCCACTCTGTGGCGAAAGAAAGTAATTCCCGTGATACCCCGCTGCTTGCTGCGGGGTCATTCATTGCAGTGTTATCCTTTCACTGCTGTTTACAACACGTTAGTTCATTACCTAATCCCGACAGGGATTCTATATAGGTAGTAAATGATGAAAGATAGATTGGCATGCCGTCAGGTATGCAATGTTTTTACAATTGAAAATAATCTGTATATTGAATTCCCGGATTTGATTAAAATTTAATCACAGCAACATCCGGGAATGAGATGCCGGAACAGAAACTATTAAAGGAAATAACCGTGAAATCGGCCTTGCATTTCCATGAATCGGAAATGCCCTGTCATTGGGATGTGAATGTCTACAGGGGATGCGGGCATGGATGTAAGTATTGTTTTGCCCAGTATTCGCACGATTACCTGGATTCCGGTGATTTTTTCAATGAGATTTTCGTAAAGAAGAATGTTGCTGAGGTGCTCGAAAAGGAACTCAGCAAAAAGTCCTGGAAAAAGCCTCGCATCAATCTTGCCGGTGTTACCGATAGTTATCAGCCCGCGGAAGCCCATTATCAGAAAATGCCCGGAATACTGAAGGTCCTTGCCAGGCACCGGAATCCGGTTATATTAACGACTAAATCCTCCCTGATTCTTCGGGATATTGAACTCATACGGGAACTTGCTTCCGTAACCTCAGTGTGCATTGGTTCTTCTATAACGATGATGGATGAGGAGCTGCGAAAATTGATTGAACCCGGTGCTTCTCCTGCCCTTGAAAGGTTCCGGGTGCTGAAGCAATGCAAGGATGTCGGCTGTCATGTAAATATTTTACTCACCCCGGTACTCCCTTACATAACGGATTCAATGGAAAACCTGGAAGAAATATACAGGATAGGCACTTCAATTGGGGTTAACGGGATTTCTCCATGGCCTTTAAATTTGAAAGGAAGCACCCGGCGGCGGTTCTTCAATTTCCTTGGGGAACATTTTCCCGGACTGCTTCCAGGGTATTACCAACTCTATAAGTCCTGGCATGTCGATTCAACCTATGCGGAAGAACTGAGGGAAAAGGTGAGATACCTTCGGCATAAATACAATACTCCTGGAATCAGCCTTCCACCAGAAGAGCAGAAACCAGGGACTATTCAACTAAGTCTTTTTTAGGGACGGTTCCCATCAAAATCTTTAATTGACGGGTAAACCACTAAAGCACTTAGAAATACAAGATTGAATCCTGAGTTTTTGAGAGTTAATACAATATTGATAATATGGGACATGTCGAATCGAGTAATAACCCTTCGCGTTTCTCTGTGTGCTTAGTGCCTCCGTGGTTACCCAAACCGGATACTTGTCAAAATTCCGCAACAGGTCCAACCCGGGAATCAATATTAAATGGTTGGAGTCTTTAGCATCTGATTAATCTATTTAGCTATTTTTACTGTAAATATCCAGCAATGATAACCCCTCCCTATCTTCAGCCCGGTGATACTATAGCCATTGTTGCGCCTGCCCGGAAGGTTTCAAAAGATGAGATTAAAGCCGGCATCCAAATACTGGAGAGTTTGGGGTTGAAGGTAATTACTGCCCCACATCTTTATGGGGAATGCAACCAATACTCCGGCACTGATGCAGAGCGAACCTCGGACCTTCAGCTGATGCTGGATCATCCTTCTGTAAAAGCCATTTTTGCCGCTCGTGGAGGATATGGTGCTCTCAGGATTATCGATTATCTCGATTTCAAATCATTTTGCCTAAACCCTAAGTGGGTAGTGGGATTTAGTGATGTCACCGTTCTGCATTCGCATATCCATACCCAATTTGGAATTGAAACCCTGCATGCAGCCATGCCATTCACCTTCCCGGCTGATGGATCCGGTTGTGAAGCCATAGAAACCCTGCAGAAAGCATTATTCGGGGAAGAGCTCCTTTATTCCATCCCGCCCTTTGAATTCTCAGTTTATGGTGATTGCAGAGGAACCCTGGTCGGGGGTAACCTTTCTATTCTGTATGCCCTTAATAGTTCCATATCCGATTTGGATACCGTGGGGAAAGTACTATTTCTCGAGGACCTTGACGAGTATCTTTACCATGTAGACAGGATGATGCTGAACCTGAAGCGCTCGGGGAAGCTATCCAGGCTTGCAGGCCTAGTTGTCGGAGGAATGACAAAAATGAACGATAATTTGGTCCCTTTCGGGAAAACAGCTGAAGAAATCGTTTCTGAAGCAGTTTCAGAATATGGATACCCGGTTTGTTTCGGTTTCCCCGCAGGGCATATGGAAGATAACCGCGCCTTGATCCTGGGAAGAGAAGTTTCTTTAAATGTTAATTCACATGGAGCGTTGCTCAATTTTATCAAAACATAACACATTCACCAGGAATAGAATTAGATTTCGAAAGATTACCGAAGTATTGATAAAGAACAGATTCAATTTTTTTCTTTCATTATTTTATAATATTAATATTCAATTAGTTATAATATGGCCACACATAACGACATGGGCAAGACAGGCGAGAATATTGCTGCCAGTCACCTTCAAAGGAAAGGGTACCGGATACTTGCACGGAATTGGCGTTTCAACAGGGATGAAATAGACATCATTGCTATTGATGGGGATTGGCTTGTTATCGTAGAGGTCAAAACCCGGACTTCTGCCTGGTTTGGCGAACCCGAAATGGCCGTGACCAATGCAAAGCAAAAAGCACTGGTAAGGGCTGCAGAAGGTTATATTATGGAAACCGATTTCCGGGGTGAAACCCGGTTCGATGTGGTGGGAATCCTTTTTGATAAGCAGAAAGTTATCCTTAATCATATCCGGGATGCATTTCTTCCCAGGATGTAGAAGGGATTTGGGATTTGGGATATCGGATTTCGGATATCGGAATGCAGTATTAGGGAATAGTATATAAAGGCTTTTTTCAGCCTAGGGATTATAAACCTATATTGGCTTTAAATTAGCCTGATTTTGTAATTCATGGAATACTTCAATAAGGATCATTCTCCATCCAATTTTAACAACAAATATCTATCTAAATACCTATTTACAATCAATTACAATCAATTACAATGAATTACAACTGAATGCCCATTGAATGCCAACTGAGTCTCCCCCACCTGCTTCAGGCAGCTATTCCTGCACCGTCTGCTCAGGCAGAAGCATGAAACACGAATAACGGCTTTCCGGTTTCGCTGAATATCTTTTTGGTTATGCTGGGTGCAAACATCTTTTCAAGGGTTCCACGCTTATGGGTGATCACCGCGATGGCATCAATGGCATTATTGCGGATATAGGATTCGATTCCGTACACAATATTATCGCTGACAATCACTTCAAAGTTCACCTTCTTATCAGCATACTCCTGGGCAAGATGCTGCTTTAATTCATCCATTTTCACGGGGTCCCAGGGTTTTTTGTAACCCACGCTCACATGGATACAATGAAGCCGTATACCCAGGGGTGATAGCATATGAAGCAGCCTGTTTATAGCAGCGTAATCTGATGGATCAAAGTCCGTTGCATATAAAAGGTTATTCAATTCGCTCACTTTTGAAACTGATCCATCTGGTAAAGCCAGGACAGGGATTTTTGAGTTCTCAATGACCTTTGTTGTGACCCGTCCCAAAGGATGTGTACCTTTAGTGAGTCCCCGGGTGCCCATTATAATAATCGCGGGGCGATATTTCCTGCTGTATTCAAGAATCTCATCAGATGCTTCCCCGTTTGCAAATCCTGTTGATATTTTTGCCTCGGTAATTCCTTCATATTTGCACCAGGCCGTGAGCTTCTGCTCCAGTTTGACCAGGCTGGTACGGGCATTTTTTTCTATCTCACGAAGGTTGTTCGATAATTTCACCTGGTATGAATAGTGATCATCATAAGGGGTGATATCAATAGCCGGGTTATAAAAGACATGTAATAATTTGACCTCCGCCTTGTATTTCTGTGCCAGGTGAATGGCAAATCGGCAGGCATGCAATGAGAGATTGGAGAAATCAACCGGTACCAGGATCCTCCGCACAACACCCAGGTTCTTTATTGCTTTCTCCTTGGCAGAACCGGAATATTTTATGGACTGGTCAATAATTTTCAGAGCTTTGGCTACATTCCCTTGTTTTACCCTGAGATCAGCTGTACGGACAGGCTCCAGGTTCTCTTTCGCCACAAGAAAACAATCAATCCCTTCTGTTTCAAGCTGGATTTGCAGAAGCATAGCCCTTGAGTAAGGGAAACTTCCCACGGTAATGATTCTTTCAGTGATTGATTTCATAGCACCTCCGTCTCTTAAAAATTTTCAGGCAAATACGATATACACAAATATAATAAAAATTTTGCATTTTTTTACATTCTTGTTGATATTAGTTTTGGTTGTATGTTATAAGTTATTTGTTATCAGTTAATAGTTATTTGCAGATTATTTGATAATTCCGGTACAGTTTTCTGATATCATTAATCAACAACGGATAACAGGTAGCGAATTACTAATAACCAATACCTTAAAGCATAGCAAGATACTTCGTACATTTGCACAAATTATTTAGAAATGGAAAGTAACCGACGGCCGGGAAAAGGCACGCCAAAAAAGAAACCTTCAGCAGCAGGTCCAAAATCATCTTCACGGACTACGCGGACGGGAACAGCCCGTTCCAATGCAAGATCAACCAAATCGGAAGAAGATATTCCACGCAGCAGGACCTTGAAATCTCCAGCGGATCAGTTAGCCCGACGACCGATTGACAAGACTTCAAATGAGGACCGCCAGCGTCGGAGCAGCTCACCGGAACGCCCAGCCCGCTTTGATAAAGGCAAACCCAGGAACAGCGAAGATCGTCCGCGTCGCAGCAGTTCACCGGAACGCCCAGCCCGCTTTGATAAAGACAAACCCAGGAGCAGCGAAGATCGCGCGCGTCGCAGCAGTTCACCGGAACGATCTTCCCGCTTTGATAGTGACAAACCCAGTAGCAGTGAAGATCGCCCACGTCGGAGCAATACAACCGAATGCCCTCTCCGACGCTCCCCTGAAAATCCCGGAAGCGAAGATCGCCCCCGCCGGAGCAGCAACACCCGATCTTCAGGTTCCAATTCAGGGGAAGGATTGATCAGGCTGAATAAATATATTGCCAATTCAGGGATTTGTTCAAGAAGGGAGGCGGATGAATTGATAATGGCCGGCACCGTAATGGTGAACGGTAAAGTAGTAACGGAATTGGGGACAAAAGTTTCACTTTCTGATAAGGTGCAATACGATAACCATACCATCCGCAACGAAAGGCATGTTTATGTTTTGCTGAATAAACCCAAAGGATACATAACCACCACAGATGACCCATTCGACAGGAAAACCGTTATGGCCCTGGTTGAAGGCGCCTGTAAGGAAAGGATCTATCCGGTGGGCCGACTCGACCGTAATACTACCGGGTTGCTATTGCTCACCAATGATGGTGAAATGGCAAAGAAACTCACCCATCCCAGGCATAAGGTAAAGAAAGTATACCACGTTGAACTTGAAAGAGCCCTTTCAAAAAGCGATATGCTTACAATTGCTGCTGGTGTTGAACTGGATGATGGCATGGCCATGATTGATGAGATAGCCTATGCAAGCGAAGCTGCCAGTAAGAAAGAAGTCGGGATCGAGCTTCATTCGGGGAAGAACCGTATTGTCAGGCGTATTTTCGAAGCAGTAGGGTACGAAGTTGTAAAACTCGACAGGGTTATTTTTGCCGGGCTTACCAAGAAAGATCTTCCGCGCGGCCAATATCGCATGCTCACAGAGCAGGAAGTGAATTATTTGAAAATGCTGAAATAGGAAGGGCTTTATTTTACAAAAAGCCTTTCATCAAAATCAAAGGGTTCTGTTGCTTTTATTCTGATCCGGGAGATATCCGGGTGATTCGGATTGAGCAGGTAATTGAATTCACCCTGGACAACTGCCGAAGGTACTTTAAGCACAGCGTACCTGGAATTCCTGATGAAACGGTCGCCGATCTCCTGCGTGCTATGCGGGTGAGGAAATGTTTTCCAGCCCTTAGGCAGGTCTTTGTTTGAGAGTTCACCTATCTGGATGTCTCCGGTTATTTCAATGCTCACAAGTATATATCCTGCAGGCAGGTTGCCCAAAGGAATATGAACTGCGATCTCTGCTGTGCATAAGGCCCTTGATTCCCCGCAGTATACCATTGCAACGCCTTTACTGTTCCACCTGCCCCCGCTGCTTTCTGCGCCTTTACCGGTGAGGTCCGTTGCATACACTTTTTTGCTTAGGCGATAGACTATCATGCCAATACACCATGTTCAATACGGGTCAGTTCATCTTTTATCATGCCTATGCCGAAGGTATTGTCAAGCAATAGCTTCGGTTTGGTTTTGCCCAGGGCAAGATTATCTGTTTCCAGCCATAGGTTGAACTTTTCTATATTGCCAAATACATCCGATCCTTTGTTAAAAAGGATGGCAATCTCTACTATCTTCTCTGATTGCAAAGGATCGAACGAACGATTTTCCTTTTTATGCCGTTGCATTGTACGATCCGAAATATGAAGGAAGGATGACCATTCAGCAAGGCTGAAAAGGCTTCTGGAGGCTAAATGGTTGAAGGCCTGGAAACCGATGCCATGACGTATCATTTCGATCAGTGAAAGCACGTTTCCATCATCGGTAGATCTGTATGCAACAAATGGGTCGGATAATTCCATGGAAATGGATTTGATTCTACAAATATACGACAATTGACGTAAAAATGGCGACAATTGTTATTTTTTATTTCTGCTTTTTCAATTTTCTGATTTTAAACCATTCAGAAATTATTAGATTAATCCTTTTTTACTACTTTTGCAAAGTCAATATCCACAATGCCCCGGTGGCGGAATTGGTAGACGCGTCGGTCTCAAAAACCGATGTACGTGAGTACGTGCCGGTTCGATTCCGGCCCGGGGTACAAAGTAGGAATCCTCATCATTTTTGGTGGGGATTTTGTTTTTATTCTTATCCAAATCCTTTGTTATCCCTGATTGAATGAAATACAATATGCCATTTCAATAGTTAGATAGTTGAGCTCTTACAATTATTCATCTTTGATTTTGGCCCGTTACGTGAAGATATAAAACAAGTTTAACATTATAACTGGCTTGGGCATCCGTTAGCTGGTCTTTAGCCTGCTGAAGAATTGTCTGAGCTTCAAGCATATCTGATATATTAACAATACCTCCTTTGTAATTGTCGCTGTTTATTCTCAGGTTCTCTTCGGCCTGTTTTATCGTTTGGCGGGTTACATCTATCTGCTTATAAGCCTCATCAAGATCGTTCCATGTTTTTTGTATTTGCAACAGCAGGAGCTCGGAGTTATTCTGGCTGTTATTCTGTGCAATTTGTTCCTTGAGCTTTCTTTCTTTCAGGGTATGCGAAGCGCCCCACCAATCGGAAATAGGAACTTTTACCGTTGCAAAAGCCATAGTATTGGTTGTGCCTTTATCGAGAAAATCGTAGTATAATGCACCGACTCCTACACCTACTTCGGGAAGGAATTCGCCAAGCTTTAAATTTGTCTGCAATTGTTCGGATTTTACACTTTGTTGCAAGAGCTTATATTCTTCACGATTGCTTAAAGCATCGCTTGCATTCAAATAGACTTCATAAGGAGTTTTTGTAATTACCAGGGTGTCAGATAAAGCTAAAGTTGAATCATAAGGAATACCAATATGCTGACAGAAAGCCATTGTTGCCAGTTTTATTCCATTATCGAGTTTAATCCGGTTAATCTGCAATTCGCTTTTTTTGATATTCACTTTCATAACATCGTTACGGTTTATTAACCCAGCGTTATAAGCATTATTAGCCTGTTTGTAGATGGTATCGAGCAACGACTCAACCATGTGCAGCGTTTTCATCTTTTCGTTGAGTGATACGATAAGCCAATATTGCTCTTCAGTTTTTAATAGAACCTCATTTTGCGACAAAATAAGCCTGCTGCTATTTACCTCAACACCAAGTTGCGCTAGCTTGTTGCCATTAATAATGCGCCCTCCTGAATAAAAAGGTTGAACAGCAGTAACAGCACCTACATTTACATGATCCATTAATGCAAGTGAAATGCCAGGAAAATAAGCAAACTGGGTTGCCATTGGCAGGTTGGCCGGATTGCCATCATAAACAGGCAGATTACCACCCGGCATATCATATTTAAACAATGGATCACTGAAACTGGAAACCATTCCTGTAGCACTTACTTTAGGGAAATAATTTGTGAAAGCCGCAGCTTTTACCTGTTTCGAAGCTTCTATTTCGAGGTTGCCGTTCTTCACCAGATTATTATTCTGCAAGGCAAGCGTTTTGCATTGTTCGAGAGAATAGCGGTTTTGGGCCGAAACCACCGGACTTAACCCAAGCACTATAAGTGTGATAAGTATCGCCGGCTTTATGTATCCTGCTTTTGAAGAATTACTAAGATCACTGGCTGGTCTTTTGTTATCAACCTTTCTGAATATAAGCCAGTATGCTACCGGTAAAATAAACACCAGCAATACCATTGAAGTTAATGTGCCGAAAAAGATGATGGTCCCCATCGGGCTCCAAAGATCACTTCCGCTTAGTATCATTGGTATTACTCCCATTGAGGCAGCAGCAGACGTAAGAAAGATTGGGCGCATCCTGCGGCGACCCGCTTCCATTGCTGCTTCCAGTATTGGTTTATTATACTTATATCTGAGTTCTTCGGCATAATCAAGCATAATTATACTGTTACGTACAAGGATACCAATCAGGCTTACAAAACCAAGAATAGAAGTAACCCCCATTTCAAGATGTAAAACCAGTATACCAAATGCCGCTCCCAGAATACTTAAACTGGCAGAAAATAAGACCAGTAAGGCCAGATTGATATGTTTAAAATGGAACAACAGAATCAAAAAGATAATAAATATACTCAATATCAATCCGCCAATAAGTTGTGGCAGCGTTTCTGAATCGGATTCATAAGCCCCTCCGAAACTTATGCTTGTTCCCTGGGGTAAAGAACATTTTTCAGCTATGGGTTTAACTTTTGAAAATACGGTATTAATATTTTCACCCCGAACCACATCAGCAAATACACTGATTGTTCGTACTCCGTTCCGACGGACGATTTGCCCCTGATTCCAGTCAGGATTTACTATTGCTATCTGGCGTAAGGGTACCGATAATCCTGGAAGAAAGGAATGAATATACTCATTTTCAATTGTATTGTAATTTACATTTTCATCCTGTCCGGATTTCAATTTGACAGTTAAGGGATAATCATTTTCCCATAAAGTTGTCATAGGCAGGCCATCGAAACGCATGGCCAGGTTCGTAGCAACGGTAGCTTTAGTAATACCCAGCCGATTGGCTTCAACCGGATCAATATCCACCTGCATTCCGGGAAGCATTTCTTCAAAATTGGTTCTTACCCATGTTATTCCATCTACTTTCCTCATTTTTATCATCAATGAGTCGGCAACCATTTTTAAATCAGCTATACTATCACCCGATATTCTTACTTCGATAGGTGCCGATACTGGCTGATAATCCAACTGTTTGAACCGGATGTGTGCATTAGGGAATATTTCAGCGTATTTATATGAATATTCATCCAGTATTTTTTCCGTTGCCTTGCTGGAAACTGTATTCACAATAAACTGGGCGTAGTTTTTTGAAGGCATATGCGGCGCATACGTGGTATGGAAACGCGGAGAACTGGTACCAATAAAAGAAGTTATAGACGTAATACGATCATCCTTTCTCAGGATTTGCTCCAAACTATCGGCAACTGATGCCGTTTTATTTAATGAACTACCCAATGGTAAGTATATTTCAACTGCGAATTGGTTGCGTTCAGCAGTAGGCATCAATCGCTGAGGAACAGTCAAAAGCAATAAAACACCTATTATTATTGACAAAACACCTCCGATTATAGTTATTCTGTAGTGTGTAAAAGCCTTTTCCAGTCCTTTTTCGTAGGTGGCTTGTACAATGTCCAAAAGAGAGCGCCTGTTGTTCTTCTTCAAGCGTTTTGATTGATGGAAACCTTTTCTGATAACCACGTATTGGATGAAAGGAATGAGAAGCATTGCCACCAACAGCGAAAATCCCAGGGTAATGGTAACTGTCCATGGGAATAACTGAACAAAATCTTTGAACATTCCATCCAATGTAAAAAGAAAAGGGAAAAAGGTAATACTTATGGCAAGAGTTGCTGAGAATATTGCTTTAAAGAATCCATTTGCGCTGCTGATACTTGCATTCCACCTCGACATACCATGATCAAGTTTTTCCATATAGCTGTCTACAATCACAATAGAGTTGTCTACAATCATACCAAGTACAACAATAAGCGCAGCCAGAGTAACAGTATTAAGCTCTATGCCAAATACATACATGATACCTAATGATGCAAAAATGGTAACTGGTATCGAGAATGCTGCCACAGAAGCAACCCTGAAAGGGAGCAAGATCATAGTAACCAATATTACTGCAATGATAGCATAGAGAAGTTCACGGATAAATTCATTTACGGAATCACCAACTACCTGCGACTGATTAGCTATGCGTTGAATACTGACCCCTTGTGGTAATTCTTTCTGAAAGTCCTCAAGCACTTTGTTTACATCTTTACCATATTGTACTATATTGTTACCTTTTTGCATTTCCATCGAAATCAAAAGGCATTTTTTCCCATTATTATTGATATAACTATCCGGCTTTGGATATTCTCTTACTATACGAGCTACATCTTTAAGCCTGATAATATTCCCGGTTGGATCGGAATAAATAATCTGTTCAGCTATGTCTTTTTCGTTTGAATATGATTTTGCAACATGGATAGGTGCAACAAGTTGACTGTTATCAATTGAACCACTGACTGTTGTAAAACCCTGGCTGAATAAATTAGCAAACAGAACGGAGGAACTGATACCGTAGTTTGTTAGCTTTTCTTTTTCAATGTGAATGCTAATTTGTTCTTTTTGCAATCCATAATGTCTGAGATTTGAAACTGATTCAATCCGGCGTAACTTATCTTCCAATTTATTTAAATATGTTTCAAGCTCACGGTAGCTCTTATTATTCGATTCCAGGGTTACCAGCATGGCTGAAGTTTCACCAAAATCATTGTCGGCAATAAGTGCCAACACACCTGAAGGCAGTTGGGGTTTAAAATTGCTCAAACCATGCTTAAGTTTTGACCAGAACTCATCCGGATTTTTAACATCATCATTTAAATCCACATAAATGAACATTATCCCATCTTTCGACTGGGAATATGTTTTTTCCTTCTTTATCTCTTTGAAACTGAAAAGATATCTTTCAACAGCTGTTGTAAGCTGTTCTTCTACCTCGGAAGAGGTGGCTCCCGGGTATACTCCAATTACTAATCCCTGGCGGACAGTAAATACAGGGAATTCCTGTTTGGGCATATTAATGAGCGCATAAACACCAAATAAAACCATCAGGGATGCAATTAAGAAAACGATCTGGTTATGCCTCATGGCTGATGCCACAATTCCTATTTTTCTGATCATCTTACTTCACGATTTGAATTGAGGTGTTTTCACTTACTTTCTGGTAGCCTTCCGTGATTAACAAATCGCCAGACTGTAGTCCTGACATGATGATCACTCCATTAGCGTATGGTGCACCCACGGTTACATTTTTTTTCA
>Ga0079306_1001867_pt1 | contig 12845 bp, 8 predicted proteins | sample Methanotroph_Enr_FD_79181 | JGI IMG/M metagenome (GOLD analysis project Ga0079306, IMG submission 79181) | Enriched soil microbial communities from Old Woman Creek wetland in Ohio, USA - Methanotroph_Enrichment_5 | ecosystem: Environmental > Terrestrial > Soil > Wetlands | place: USA: Ohio...
GAAGCGGCTGCTTGTGAGGATATTTTGACCAAATATATTGTACAGGAAGGTCTAACCTTAATTGAGTATCGCGATGTTGCTGTTGATAGTTCAGCTCCGGGAGAGATTGCGAAGTTGACAGAGCCTTATATTCGTCAGATTTTTGTGAAAGCCGATTTGGAGCAGGATGTTCTGGAGCAAAAATTGTATCTGGCTCGTAAACAGGCTGAAAAAGAAATCAGGAATTCGGATTTGAAATTCCGTCAGGCTTTTTATGTCCCAAGTTTATCGACTAAGACGATCATTTATAAGGGAATGCTTACTTCCGGACAGTTGAGAGAATATTTCAAAGACCTCTCGCATCCGAAATTTACGAGCGCCATTGCTTTGGTACATTCCCGTTTCAGTACAAACACTTTCCCAACCTGGGATTTAGCTCAGCCATTCCGCGTAATTGCTCACAACGGTGAAATCAATACCGTGAAAGGTAACCGCATGTGGATGTCGGCCCGCGAATCGCTTTTGAAATCAGAAATTTTTGGTGAAGATTTGCCAAAACTGTTTCCGGTTATCGAACCCAATAAATCCGATTCAGCTTCATTCGATAATACGCTTGAATTCCTTCACATGGCCGGACGCTCAGTGCCTCACGTATTATGTATGATGATTCCGGAATCTTTCAATTCGAAGAATCCGATTCCCGATAGTCTGAAATCATTCTACGAATATCACTCAACCATCATGGAGCCATGGGATGGCCCTGCCTCAATGGTATTCTCCGATGGACGTTACATCGGTGGAACGCTTGACCGCAATGGACTGCGCCCTTCAAGGTACATCATCACCAAAAATGATATGATTGTGATGGGTTCTGAAGTTGGTGTCCAAATTTTTCCTGCCGAAGATATTAAAGAAAAAGGCCGTTTGCGCCCAGGGAAAATCCTGTTGGTTGATACCAAACTGGGAATTATTATTCCGGACAAAGAAGTAAAAGCTCAGTTGAGTTCACGCAATCCATACGGAAACTGGTTGAAAGAGAATCGTTTGCTGATGGAAGATATTGAAGTTAAACAACGCGTGTCGTCATCTATGGGTGATCAATTCTCTGCATTTTCGAAAGTATTTGGCTATTCGAAAGAAGACATGGAAATGATTCTGAAACCAATGGCAGTGACAGGCGACGAACCAACCAGTTCGATGGGTAATGATACTCCACTGGCTTGTTTCTCTGAGCAGCCACAGCGTTTCTTTAGCTATTTCCGTCAGGTTTTTGCGCAGGTAACTAATCCGCCAATCGATTCAATCCGCGAAGGACTGGTGATGTCGCTGACCAATTACATCGGTTCGCTGCATACCAATATTCTGGACGAATCGCCGGTACATGCCAAACTGATTAAATTCGACGATCCGATTATAACCAATACCGACCTTGGAAAAATTAAGGACATTAAACACGAGCAATTAACGCATGCCACCATCCCAATGGTGGTCCCGGTAAAAGATGGTGTTGAAGGAGTTAAAAAAGCATTCGACGGATTACTGAAACAGGCAGAACAAGCGGTTGATGACCAAAAGAATTTTATCATTTTATCCGATCGTCAGGTTTCTGCTGAATTTGCTCCAATTCCATCGTTATTGGCTGTTGCTGCAGTTCACCACCATCTGATTCAAACTCAAAAGAGGATGCAGATCGGTATAATTGTTGAAACAGGTGAAGCCCGTGAAATTTCGCATTTCGCCATGTTGTTTGGTTACGGAGCGAGCTCTGTAAACCCATACCTGGCTTTCGCTGCCATCGACGACATGGTAAAGAGCGGTGAGATTAACATGGATTACGCAAAAGCCCGTTATAACTACATTAAATCCATCAATAAAGGCTTGCTGAAAATCCTGTCGAAAATGGGGATTTCAACGCTTCGCAGTTATCATGGCTGCCAATTGTTCGAATCATTGGGCGTTTCAAATGAAATCATTTCCAAATATTTCACCGGAACTGCTTCAAAATTCAGCGGAATTGGCCTCGAAGAAATTTGTCATGAATCGTTACTGTTCCACAAGGAAGCTTATGGAAAAAAGAAACACCTGATAAACGATCGGTTTGAAACCAAAGGCACATACCATTACCGTAAATATGGCGAACATCACGCCTGGAATCCTGAAACAGTTGGTTTGTTGCAATGGGCTACGCGAACCAACGATTACAGCGTATTTAAAGAATTTAGCAAAAAGGTAAATTCCGATAATTCTAAACCTACCTTTATTCGTGGCTGTCTGAATTACAAACGTAATCCGATTGATATATCGCTGGTTGAACCTGTTGAAAGCATCATGAAACGTTTTGTAACCGGAGCAATGTCGTATGGTTCGATTAGCAAAGAAGCTCACGAAGCGCTTGCTATGGCAATGAATTCTATTGGCGGACGTAGCAATACCGGCGAGGGTGGTGAAGATGCTGAACGTTTTGGTACCAACAAACGAAGCGCCATTAAGCAGGTTGCATCGGGTCGTTTCGGGGTAACCAACAATTACCTGATGAATGCCGACGAATTGCAGATTAAAATTGCCCAGGGCGCAAAACCGGGAGAAGGCGGTCAGTTGCCAGGGTTCAAAATCAATAAAATTATTGCTAAACTGCGTAATTCAACTCCGGGTATTACCCTGATTTCGCCACCGCCTCACCACGATATTTATTCGATTGAGGATTTGGCACAGTTGATTTACGACCTGAAAGTAACCAATCCGAACGCCAAAGTTTCGGTGAAACTGGTTGCCGAAAATGGGGTAGGAACCATTGCCGCCGGGGTGGCCAAAGCATTTTCCGACCTGATTATTATTGCTGGTTGCGAAGGTGGAACAGGTGCAAGTCCGGCCAGCTCAATCAAATTTGCAGGTTTGCCTGCTGAATTGGGTATTGCCGAAACTCAGCAGACACTGGTGATGAATAACCTTCGTGGCCGGGTGAAACTACAGGTTGACGGTCAGTTAAAAACCGGACGCGATGTGGTGATTATGGGTTGTTTAGGAGGCGAAGAATTTGGTTTCTCAACTTCAGCGCTGATCACACTCGGTTGTATCATGATGCGTAAATGCCACCTGAATACTTGTCCGGCTGGTATCGCCACTCAGGATGAATCTTTACGCAAACGTTTCATTGGCCGTTCAGAATTTGTAATCAATTTCTTCCGTTTTATAGCCATGGAAGTTCGCGAAATTCTGGCTGAAATGGGCTTCACTACGTTCGATGATATTGTTGGTCGTGCCGATCTGTTGGAACAAAATCATGAAGTTGGAAACTGGAAAATGAGAAAAATGGATTTTTCCAGAATCATTTTTATGCCCGAAGAAGCAAAAAAATACGACATCCGGAATACCAACCCGAACATTAAATCGGTTGATGAACACATGGGCCATGCCTTAATCCGCGATGCCAATAAGGCCATCAAGAGCAAGGAGAAAGTATGGCTCTCATACAACATTACCAATGTCGATCGTACTGTAGGCGCCATGTTATCAGGTGAAATCTCACGTAGGTATGGTGAAGAAGGTTTGCCAAACAACACCATCATGGCGAATTTTAACGGAACCGCCGGACAAAGTTTTGGAGCATTCCTGGTAAAAGGTATTAGCTTCAGACTCGAAGGTGATTCGAACGATTACATTGGGAAAGGACTTTCCGGAGGACGCATCATTGTGGTGCCTCCAGTTGGCTCAACATTTAAACCTGAAGATAATATCATCATCGGAAATACTTCATTCTATGGGGCAACTTCCGGAGAAGCATACATTCGTGGTGTCGCCGGAGAACGTTTCTGCGTGCGTAATTCAGGAGCCAAAGCGGTAATTGAAGGCAGTGGCGACCACTGTTGCGAATACATGACTGGCGGACGTGTGGTTGTTCTGGGAACTACCGGACGTAACTTCGCGGCAGGTATGAGCGGTGGAATTGCTTATGTACTCGATGTTAACGGTGATTTCGAATATTTCTGCAACAAAGGTCTGGTTGAACTCGGGCCGGTTGAAGACAAAGCCGACATTGTTGAACTTCAGGACATGATAAACAAGCACCTGTTGTACACTCAAAGCACAATGGCTGCTAAGATTTTGACCAACTGGGACGAATACCTGCCTAAATTTGTGAAGGTTATTCCGTTCGAGTATAAGAAAGTGCTGGAAGAATTGAAATTGCGCGAATTGGAAGCTAAACTTCAATTGAGCGAAGATAATCCTAACAGGCACGAGTAATCGGAAATTCGGAGTGCCTAAAGTTCGAAGTTAAAACTTAAGGCTCTCCACATTTAAAAGATTAAAAAGTAAAAATAGTATCGGGTTATGACTTTAGACACTTCGAACTTTAGTCACCCGACACTTTAAAAATAAATTACCATGGGAAATCCAAAAGGTTTCATGACAATAGGACGGAAAGATGCTGGTTACCGTCCGATTAATGACAGAATTTACGACTACGGTGAAGTAGAGCAGACACTGGACGATAAAGACCGCATTGACCAGGCTTCGCGCTGTATGGATTGTGGCATTCCGTTTTGCCATTGGGGCTGCCCCGTAGGTAGTAAAATTCCGGAGTGGCAGGACCTGGTTTACAAAGGAAACTGGAAAGGCGCTTATGATATTTTGCACTCAACCAACAGCTTTCCGGAGTTTACCGGTCGCGTTTGCCCTGCACCATGCGAAAAATCGTGCGTGTTGGCTATTCACAACGAAGCGGTTACCATTCGCGAGAACGAGGCTTCAACCGTTGAACATGCCTTTAATTTAGGTTTTGTTCAGCCCCGTATTCCTGAAGTTCGCACCGGTAAAAAAGTTGCTGTTGTGGGTTCAGGTCCTGCTGGTCTTTCGGCAGCCGACTTGCTGAATCAGGCCGGACATACCGTGACTGTATTTGAGAAAAACAGCGCCATTGGAGGTTTGCTACGTTTTGGTATTCCTGATTTCAAACTAAGCAAAACTGTTATTGATCGCCGCTTGGAAATCTTCCTGGATGAAGGCCTTATTTTTAAACCGAATGTTGCTGTTGGAAAAGACATTTCCGGCGATGAATTATTGGCGCAATTTGACGCTGTTGTTTTGGCCAATGGAGCTGAGCAACCACGTGATTTGCCAGTTGAAGGCCGCGATTTGAAAGGGGTTTATTTCGCCATGGAATTCCTTCGCCAGTCGAATAAACGCATTGCCGGTGAAATCATACCTGAAGAAATCAGCATTTTTGCGAAAGATAAAAAAGTATTGGTCATCGGTGGTGGCGACACGGGTTCCGACTGTGTGGGTACTTCAATCCGCCAGAAGGCCAGAAGTGTGACTCAGATTGAAATTCTGCCAAAACCTGCTACTGAACGTGCCGATAACAATCCATGGCCATATTGGCCCAATACGCTCCGTACATCAAGTTCGCACCTCGAAGGTTGCGAACGTCGCTGGAGTCTTTCAACCAAGCGCATTATTGGCGAAAATGGTCAGGTGAAGCAGGTTGAACTGGTTACTGTTGACTGGGATAAAGACGAAGCCGGTCGTTGGGTCATGACCGAAAGACAGGGCTCTGAAGAAATCATTGATGTTGACCTGGTGTTGTTGTCAATGGGTTTCACTCAGCCGGTTCACAGCGGATTGCTCGATTCACTCGGAATTGAATACGACGGACGTGGAAACGTGAAAGTGAATGCTAAAAAGCAAACGTCGAACGAAAAGATATTTGCCTGTGGTGACGTGGAAGCGGGTGCCAGTTTGGTGGTTCGTGCCATTGAAGCAGGCAAGATCGCTGCAATGAATGTGGACGAATTTCTTTGTCCGACCGAGTAGAAACTTAACAAGTATTATATAGTTCAAAGGCTGTTCTCATATTGTTGAGAACAGCCTTTTATTTTTTGCCACAGATTTTCGTGGAAAAAGAAATTTTAAAAATCTGTGTTAATCAGTGTAAGCTGTGGTCGATATTAGAGCTTTTCGATGTGCTTGTGTGGTTAGGATTGTTCACGGATTTAAAGCGATTCCATCAGTTCATCGGTCAGCTCAAGGTTGTGATAAACGGCCTGTATATCATCGTCTTCTTCAAACACATCAATCAGCCGCATCACTTTTCGGGCATTTTCAAGATCAAGTGCAGTGGTATCTTTAGGTATGCGTTGCAGTTGAGCACTTTCCGGTTCTATGTTTAGCGCTTCCAGTTTTTTCATCATGGCGCCAAAATCTTCCAGGGCAGTGGTAATCGTAAAATAATCTTCTTCAAGCTGTATATCTTCAGCGCCGGTTTCAATCATTTCCATTTCAAATTCATCGGCATCGAGAGTGCCTTTTGGTACAGTGAAAATACCTTTTCGGTCGAAGATAAAACTCAACGATCCATTGGTTCCCAAACTGCCGTTGTGCTTGTTGAAATAGCTTCTAACATTCGAAATGGTTCGTAATTGGTTGTCGGTTGTGGCTTCGAGGAAAATGGCCACTCCGCCATTGGCATAACCTTCGAAGGTACACTCGATAAAAGAGGCTGAATCTTTATCAGATCCTTTGCTGATGGCGCGCTGAATGTTATCTTTAGGCATACTTACCCCTTTGGCATTCGATATGGCCACCCGAAGCCTTGGATTGCCTTCAGGATCGGGACCGCCTTCCTTAACTGCTACGGTAATCTCTTTAACCAATTTGGAAAACATCTTCGACCGTTTCGAATCTAATGCTCCTTTTTTGTGCTTAATGGTTGACCATTTACTGTGTCCCGACATCGTTTGTTGTATTTACAGATTGTTATTGGTTCAATAATCTTGTGGTAAAGTTAATGCTTTGGTGGTAACAGAATCTCAATCCCGAAAATTATAAATTGGTGATCGAATGGTAGTTAGACGGGGAAGAACCTGAATGTGGTAAATATTTCTTTGTACTATGTTTGTGGAATAATTGTAGGTTCGATTATTATTTTAAAAGTTATTTAATAAAAATATCGGCTTCAAATTGAAGTCTTATGTTGTATTTCAAATTAAAATACTCCCGTTGCTCTTTGTTGGATTCATGGAAAGAAGGGAATTGATATTTTCTATTAGCGACAATCGCTTTTCTCTTCTTAAATCCATAAAAGAATTTTGAATCATCTTCAATCATTCGCTTTACTGTATTTTCAATTTGATTTAGTCCTTCGGATTGCCAGGAGCCTCTTTTATTCTTTAATTCAATGAATAATAGATTTGATTCATAGCAAATCATTGCATCACATCTATTATCCATTTCTCCGTTTTCTCGGTTTATAACGATGCAATTGTCAATAGCAGTTAGACGAATTTCAAGTTCTCTTTCATTTATAACCCTAGCATTGCTCAAATCCGAATCAAAATTAACAACCTTTACAGGGGTTCTATCCTCTGAATCATACAGGCCGAAATACTTTTCTTTTATTAAAGTCTGACAGGCATTCTCGTGGAAATTAATACTCATAAATCTTCCTCAATTTCTAAAAGTGAATCATAAAGTTGATTGGTGTTTCCAAGTGAAATATTCAGGAAGTTTTTGTCAGAAGGAATACCTTGGAAGGTGCTAAGTTTTTTTATTGAGCCATCGGACTCATCTAGTTCATAAATAGCTAAATCATCTGATTTTATGAAAGAGGATAAAGGAACTATCTTATTTAGTTCTAACGTTTCAGGATCGCCTAGTTTGTATTTTTTCTCTATTAACGATTCGTAAACATGCTCAGCCTTTACATTTAAAGTCAGATAATTGATCAAATAAGGACTATGGGTTGTCATAATCAACTTGTTCCCTTCATTCATGTTATTGAATTCCAAAAGGCTATTCAGCATTTGTTGTTGAGAAGTTGGAAACAAATTTTGCTCCGGTTCTTCAACAATGTTAATTAAGCATTTGTTGAAATACCTGGCTTTGACTTCTTCTATTTTTTTATTTCTCACGCTGTCCTTTAACCTTTCGTCGCTTGTAAGATTCATAATTTCATTTGCAAATCTTACCGATTGTTCCACAGTCAAAGTTCTTTTGGAATTTTCTTGGTTATCAAAAATTGACTTTGAAAGATGGTTGGAGACAAGATATAGCGGAATAAAAGATTGTAATCCACTTGATGCGTCTGTTAAATTTATTTGATAATCATTACCAGCAATAAACGAAATATCAATATTATCGTCATATTGATATTCGTAATCTCCAATTGGTAATTGAAGTTTTTCTCCGTTCAATTGGTTTTGGGCTTTTCTCAGCCTTTCTGCAAAAGAAAATAAGTTGCCGGGTAATCCTTTTACATTAAAAGCATCGCTTATTGCACTTAAGAAATTCCGTTCTGCTGGAATATACACTATTTTAGGAACAATATAAGTTCCCTTTTTGATCTCGTTTGCGACAGGATACTGCATAGATTTGTCGCACAGAATATGGTACTTTTCTCCAAAATATTCAATGTATGTTTTGTTGGAAAAATAGGTGTCAATCTTGTGGTAGTTTAAGGATTTTTTAATGGTATGAAAATCTAGCTTTCCTTTCTCAATATCTCCTCGGTTGATAGCTTTTTCAATCCAAGTAAAAGTCGAAATCAGCTTAGCCACCGTACTTTTCCCACTTCCCTGATTACCAATAAAGACAGTCACTTTTTTTATGTCGATCCAACCATCATTGTCGATCATTCCTTCTTTGATGGGGCCAAAATTTTTAATTTTTATTTTACTCATTGCAAAATTTCTTTGATTCAAATATACTAGTTTTTATCCCAAATTATATTGTTTTGTTTTTTGTGCAATGGATTTCAAACCAAAAGCGGCTGAACTCCGGAATTTATCCTTTATTCAGTCGCTAATAGTTATGGATTCCATCTTTCAAAAGAGATGGAATCCTTTCAAACGATGCTGTCATCTCAAATCTCAATTTTAGCGCCCATCACCTTCAGGAATTCGCGAATGAAACTGGGGTGGGCTGGCCATGCCGGTGAAGTAACCAGGTTGCCATCGACATAAGCACCGGTAACCGGGATCGACTGGAATTCTCCTCCGGCCAGGGTAACTTCAGGTCCAACAGCCGGGTATGCGGTCAGCTTTCTTCCGCGAACAACATCGGCTGCAGTCAGGATCTGGATTCCGTGGCAAATAGCTGCAACGGGTAAGTTTTTTGCAAAGAAATACTTTGTGAATTCAATCACCTTTTTGTTTAACCGCAGGTATTCTGGCGCGCGGCCACCTGCAATAACCAATCCGCTGTAATTGGTAACATCAACATCGTCGAAACTGTAGTTCAGTGCAAAATTATGTCCCGGTTTTTCGGAGTAGGTTTGGTCGCCTTCAAAATCGTGGATGGCTGTTTTAATGGTGTCGCCCTTCTTTTTATCGGGACAAACAGCATGAACTTCGTATCCAACCATTTCGAGCATCTGGAACGGTACCATAGTTTCATAATCTTCAGTGAAGTCGCCTGTCAGGAACAGTAGTCTTTTCATGGTTTAAAATTTTAGATGTGTTAATACTATTGAAGTTTTAATTTGATCATGCTTTGAAAAGAACATTTTAAGAACACATTAGTTTTTAGAGAGTTCTATGTTTTGATGCAGTTGAACTCAATGGCAATACCGATACAACCTCTTTTTTCGATTTTCATGACAAAAGGTTGTATTTGCTTACGACAATCATAAAGTTACAAAGCTTTACGATGTAAAATGCACAAAATACATTTTTTAACCCTTTTGTAATGGATCTGATACTTTCAAAAGTAAAGCGGCTGAACTCCGGAGTTTTACCCCGTTGTCCAGCCGCTTTCGCATATTTTGATCAGCCAACTTTGGCTATAACTTGAACACTATTTTGAAGCAACTACATATCCGCGATCTTCGATTGCTTTAGAAATATCTTTCAAGCTGGTTTTGTTGGCATCGAACCGTACAAATGCCGTTGAATCCAGGTGGTTGGCGCTGATGCTGTCGATACCTGCCAATTCGTTTACTCCTTTGGCAACAGAAGCTTCACATTCGTTACAGGTCATGCCTTCCACTTTTAGCTTGGCTTCAACCATAACGGGGGCCTGGGCTTTTTCTGCAGTTTTCTGAGGTGAGTTACAGGCACTAAAAGCCAATAATATCAGTACGATGAAAAGAATTTGTTTCATGATGATTCGTTTTAACAATTGTATCTAAAATTTTACTGTTTCTCCACTTTTACTCCCTGCGGAGCTTTCTGATTCGGAGGATTTGTTCCGTGCAGACTTAGTATATAAGCAATTACCTGATCGATTTGTTTATTACTTAACTGACTTTTATACGAAAGCATCCCTTTGTCAATCACGCCGTCAACAATTACTTTCTTTAAGTCTTCCGGACGATTGCCTTGAATCCAGTAGTCATCGGTGAAGTTTGGACCTACCAATCCTTCGCCAAATTTTCCGTGACATACGTAACAGATTTTGTCGAAAGTAACTTTCCCGGCTGCCAGAATCTGTTCCTGAGTCATAGCTGGCTGTGCTGCGGTTTTAACAGCATCTTCCTTAACAGCAATTTCCGTTTTAGCTCGGGCGACGGCCATTTCTTTCGAATATTCCTTTTTCTGAACAATGGTTTCGTCTTTAAAAACAACCAGACGTGTCAGGTATGTGAATGAAATGACGATGGTAATGTAAAAGATGTACTTTAACCAAGGCGGTAGCGGATTGTCAAGCTCTTTAATGCCGTCGTATTCTTCGTGTCCACCGAAAAATTTTATTTGAGTTTCATGATCACTTTCCTGATGAGTGTTAAGTGGATCTTTCAATTTATCGTCGTTATTTGCATGCATAGTTCAGTATTTTGATTGAATTGTAAATAGTCATTAGTCAATAGTCATTGGGAAAAGTCATTCGTCATTAGAAAATTGTTTAGAAGCTCCTTTTCAAATGACTAATGACTTTTTCCAGTTAGTTAAGAGTAAATAATCATGACACTCCTTGCTCTTTGCCTTCAACCGAGTCTTCCAACGGCATCATGCTTATTTGGTCAACTTCGTCTTTTTTCATCAGGAATGCCTGAACGGAAACAAAAATGAAAAAGGTGAAGAAAATGAAGAAGCCTATTATGGCATAAACTTCCACATTCGTTATACTGTTGAGGATTTCCTTATACATGGCTATTTCTTTACCGGTTTATTCGAGATGTCAACACCCAATCGTTGGATGTAAGCAATCAATGCAATGATTTCGCGGTTGCTATTGGTTTGGATACCATTGGCTCCAAGGTCTTTCGCAATGCTATCGGCCTGGGCTTTTAAATCCACAATGGCTTGTTGCTCGTAATTGTCGGGGTAGGGAACTCCTAACACTTTCATCGCCCTGATTTTTGCCGGTGTCGATTGAATATCGATTTCCTTTTGAGCCAACCATGGATATTTAGGCATGATGGAAGCCTGGTTCATCTTTTGCGGATCGATAAAATGGTTGTAATGCCAGGCGTTGGGTTTGTAAAGCTTGCCGGTTTTTACCCCTTCACGTGCCAGATCTGGTCCGGTACGTTTCGATCCAAACTGGAACGGATGATCGTAAACCGATTCGCCAGCTTTGGAATATTCGCCGTAGCGTTCAGTTTCCGATCTGAACGGCCTCACCATTTGTGAGTGACAGTTGTAGCAACCTTCTTTCACGTAAATGTCTCTTCCCTGCAATTCGAGTGGAGTATAAGGTTTTACGCTCGTTATGGTTGGTATATTCGATTTAATCAGGTAAGTCGGAATCACTTCAACAACACCGCCAATCAGGATGGCAATGGTTGCGAAAATCAGGAAACGGATTGGCTTGCGTTCCAAAAAACGGTGCCAGGTTTCCGACTGAGTCTTCATTTCTGATTCGGAATGCAATGCCGGAGCCTGCGCTTCTTCTTCAGCAACAAACGAACCCGCCTGAATAGTTTTTACGACATTGAATACCAAAATCAGGAAGCCGGCCACATACAATGCCCCACCAAAAGCCCTGATGGTGTACATGGGGATCAATTGGGCAACTGTTTCCAGAAAATTCGGATATTTCAGGAATCCATCAGGAGTAAACTGTTTCCACATTAACGCCTGGGTGATTCCACCGATATAAAGCGGAACGGCGTAGAAAACGATGGCTAAAGTGGCCAGCCAGAAATGGATATTGGCCAGTTTTACTGAATAAAGTTTGGTATTGTACAAGCGTGGTACTAACCAGTAAATCATTCCAAAAGTTAACATTCCGTTCCAGCCTAGCGCGCCAATGTGAACGTGACCAATGGTCCAGTCGGTAAAATGACTGATGGCATTTACGGTTTTGAACGACAGCATAGGTCCTTCGAAAGTTGCCATTCCGTAGGCGGTAATACCAACCACAAACATTTTCAGGATCGGATCGCGTCGCACCTTATCCCATGCACCGCGCAGAGTGAGTAGTCCGTTAATCATACCGCCCCAGCTTGGAGCAATGAGCATGACAGAGAACGTGGTTCCCAGCGCCTGAAGCCAGTCGGGCAACGAGCTATACAACAAATGGTGCGGACCTGCCCAGATGTAAAGGAAAATGAGCGACCAGAAATGAACGATAGAAAGTTTATATGAATAAACCGGACGTCCGGAGATTTTCGGAACAAAATAATACATCAAGCCAAGGAAAGGAGTAGTCAGGAAAAAAGCTACCGCATTATGGCCATACCACCATTGCACCAAAGCATCCTGAACACCGGCGTAAAGCGTGTAACTTTTCATGAAACTAACCGGTACTGCCAGCGAGTTAAAGATATGCAGGACGGCTACCGTAACCCAGGTGGCAATGTAAAACCAAATGGAGACGTAAATGTGACTCGTGCGGCGTTGCAGGATCGTTCCGAACATGTTCCATCCAAAAACTACCCAAATGAGTGTAATGGCAATGTCAATAGGCCATTCCAGTTCGGCGTATTC
>Ga0079306_1001870_pt1 | contig 12827 bp, 13 predicted proteins | sample Methanotroph_Enr_FD_79181 | JGI IMG/M metagenome (GOLD analysis project Ga0079306, IMG submission 79181) | Enriched soil microbial communities from Old Woman Creek wetland in Ohio, USA - Methanotroph_Enrichment_5 | ecosystem: Environmental > Terrestrial > Soil > Wetlands | place: USA: Ohio...
GTATTTATTGGGTTATTACGTGTAAACACATGTCCCATTCTGGCAAGTCTCGTTGCTTGCACACAATCAAATGTATCGACACCGTGATCAACCAGTGTAAAAATGTCATCAATCTCTCCGACCCCAAGAAGATGCCGTGGTTTATCTTCAGGCAAAAATGGTGTTACCCAAGACAACACACGTGCCATATCTTCTTTACTTTCCCCTACTGCCACGCCGCCGATGGCAAATCCGTCAAACGGGAGATTCGTAATGAATTTTGCAGATACGGTACGAAGATCTTCAAAAATACTGCCCTGAATGGAACCGTACAACGCCTGATACACATCATGTATTTTAGCAAGACCCATATGTGCATCTAAACTGCGCTCTGCCCATGCATGGGTCCGTATCATGGATTTCTCCGCCTGTTTTTTCGTCACAGGATACGGCGTACAGTCATCAAATGCGATATGAATATCCGATCCGAGGTCCCACTGATATTGCATGGAATTTTCTGCAGTAAACTCATATTCTTTTCCATCCCAGTGCGAATTAAATGTCACGCCGTCATCGGTAATCCGAACTAAACTCGCTTCCCCATCACCATCTTCATTTTTCCGTGCAAACCGTTTACTACCAAGAGAAAATACCTGGAACCCGCCGCTATCCGTAATGAGTGGCCAATCCCAATGCATAAATTGGTGCAGTCCCCCAAATTTTTTCACAACTTCAACACCAGGCCGAAGTACCATGTGGTACGTATTTACAAAAAATAAATGGACATCGAGGTCTTTTAAATCTTCAGGGGTCAATGATTTAACTGTGGCTTGTGTTCCCACTGGCACAAATGCAGGCGTCTCAATATCCCCGTGCGGTGTGTGAATGACACCCGTACGCGCCCGCGTTTTGGTGTCTTTCGCCGTCACTTTGAAGCTAAAATCATGCATATAGCGTATTGTACCATGGATATATTTCTTTCTTCAGTCAACTAAAATATTATTCGTTAGAAGATCGCAGTTGCTTTGGAATAATTGGAACATCGACGCATTGGACATCTATTGCTAATTCTGAAGGATAACCATGAGCAACTTTACTCATATCTACAGGAACACAAAATGTTTTAAAATCATCGATGCTTCCTCCTGTCATTATGCCTCCATTTTCGATCACTTTTGGCTGCTCAACAACACTTTTTTCTTGAATAGCTGGATGAGTACAAACATAGACATCGCCACTACCAACAAATCTTTTTGCAACAGCTCTTCTATATTCACATTGATCAGTCGCCAAACGAATAGGATCCGTTTGACTCTCTGCTTTTAATATTTCATTCCTAATCCAACAAGCTGGCCATTGATATTCGGGATTTACCATATCGGATATTATATTAAAATAAAATAAGTAAATCAACTATAGGATATTTCTATCCAAATCTACAATTGGGGCGTAACGAGTGGTAGTAATTCAGAAGGTTTAGAAAATCCGAAATACTTCATAAGCACCGCAGGCCCCGATTCTTCAGGAGTAAGTGATCCGTCCCTAAATTTTCGTCTATATTCATCCTCAGGCAAAAATATGGATTCAGGAATACTTGCATGTGCAACGGCAAATTGGTTCCAATACAACCTGTCACATCTTTCAAACAACAAGTGCGGACAACACGTAAGAAGCAACATGTTATTTATCATTATTTCATTTTGCCGTGTAGCAAAATGATCCGGATGTTGCATTGATTTTTCTCTTGCTTCCCGCCAAAAATATTCCTTTTGAAATTTTTCATCAATAAACATACCACCTATTGTCCTAATAGGCGGCACCGAAACCTGTTTTCCTAAACTAAAAAATATATGGTTCAATCGCGATCGTTGATATCCCACCATCGCCTGCTCGAGTACCGCATAACTAAAAGAAAAGAGCGCTTTATCATGCATAAATATATTCATATCTTGGGTATTTACGGAGACGCTTCTTCCTCTAATAAATGCACCAGTAAACGCTTCGGACGCAATAAAATAGAAAGACGTTCTTGCCTCATCATGCAATTGATCTTTTCTAGGAAACGGATGAACTTGTATGGTCAACGCATTATCCGGCCAACAAATATTGGCAAGAGATACACTTGAATATTGGAAAGAATCAACCCGCACCGGTAAATGTAAGACATCATGAGCAATCTGCTCTTCCATCACCGAAAATGTTTCATTGTTCCTTGGCTGATATACAATATCAAGTTCAGGTTTACGATCAATAAATGTCCTTAATGAATAGGGCTCTTGAGAATCATGCGGTTCATCTTTCAAAAGCTCTTCCCAAATTTTTCGCGGCGTATTCCATCCCGGCGGTTCAGATAATCCGGTTTCAGTATAATAGATAAGTCGTTTTGCAGAACTTCCCCGCAGAACTAATTCCGCACCATTCATCGTTGTATCACATACGTCTTGAATATGCTCGAGCAAATCAGATGCCTGACTGACAATACCTAGTGGTAATTGCGGATACAACAAATCAATTGCCTGTGACAATGAGCCAATGTGTTTCATCGGATCTCTTGGTTCTCTATCAACTACTGGACGTACTGTCTCACAGGCCAACATAATATCCTATTCCTTTCTTGGTTTGAATGCTATCTTGCATCAATCCTGATGCGCGAAGTCGTTTCCGTAAACGATTCACAACCTGATCAAGGTTCCAGTCTGAATACGATTCTTCCGAATTTTCACCCCAAAGTGCGTCTGCAATGGTCTCTCGTTTTACGATTTCCTTTTTGTGTGCAAAAAATATATGTATGAGTTTTCGTTCTAAAGGACTGAGACTTGCGTCAACACACACGGGTCCGATATATACATGCCCATTCGTATCCTCAGAAAGCGTTGTTTCCTTCATAACAACGGATACGATATATTGCGCAAATAACGGCACAGTAAGCTGCATGGATTTGGAAACGAGTCCGGTTTTTTGAAAATATTCTATAATTGTTTTCGCATCATCATGTATTGGTAAACCACGGACAATTTGTTTTAAAACACGTTGTTCCCCAACGCTATATCCTTCCCACATTGCTTTGAGTCGCAGTTGCATCGATTCCAGATCAATAGAAAATTTTTTGTGCTCACAAACAATTCGCAAATATTCTGTTGAAAGCCAAATATATCCGTTACACTGTTTCCAGATATCTTCGTATATAGGTTCCGCAATCGTTGTACCATATAAATTCGTCAGATGATGCAAATAGTGCTGCACATCCGCTTTTTCATACAACTGTTGGTACCAGACATTTTGCAAAAATAATGAATACGGCTTAAACAATGGATAATACGCAGCGTCAAAAATATTCCGTTCAAAGAAAAACAAAAAGGATACAGACCGATATGGATCAAGCACGTATTGCTGTAACTGTGGAATAATATGCGGCGCATTATTGATCAGCCATTCCGGATCACTCACCAAAAACGTCGTATAGGACGCTGCATCCCGATACGCATCCAATTTTGTCTTTATCTCAGGCCATACTTCTGACACCAATCCCTGAAACGAAAGTGATATACATTGTGTCTTTGGCTGTCCATGTTTGGCGTACCAATTGATAAATTGAGGGATGCGATAATACCGATCAAACCGCGGAAGAGAAAGCAGACTTGCACACTCTTTCCGCTCAATAAATGAGGCCCAGGTAGAAAACATGTGATCAATACGCTTATTTGGAAATGGAGCGTCATATCGACCCATAATGGGAGGCAGTATAGCACCATTTTGTCATCCTGACAAGCTGTTGTCAGGAACGTAGTCAAGTACATATATCCTTGCCGGTATATAAACAATCCCAATAGTAGTAACCACCTGCCAAAATTTCATTATATGAGTCCAGAAACTAATCAAGCAAAAAGTGCAATAAATAGCCAGGTAGATAATGCGAAACCTGTCGACGCGTTAACTGCATTCAAAGAAACATATCGATTAAATGAACTACTACAAGAACGACTGACACATATGACCCCCAAAACGAATGAATTAATTAAAATATTGCTTGCTGATCCAGACAGTTGCAAAACCTATGAAAAAATCGTTGAATTGGATCCCTTAAGAGAAGCGTGTGAGAATAACACTGATATCGCAGTCCCTTTTATGCATATCATCAACTTTATTCATTGGCAACATGATAACCCGGAGTTTCATGGGATTGTGCAAGCGAATGAAGAAAAATAATAAAAATACTATGTGTCCGGAAAGAGCAAATATTTTTATTATTGAGGATAGTTCAGAATACCTATCCAGTGTGAAAAATTTTCTGGAACTGAACGATCACACAGTTGTTGACAGCGCTTCAACCGTAGACGAAGCTTTTACAAAAATACCTTTATTCCAAGAAGAAAATATTGATGTGGTCCTACTTGACGGAAACTTATCAAAAAATCGGACCAATTGCGAGGATGGCGAAATAATTGCTAAAGCGATCCATGACGCGTATCCAAATCTTGCAGTTATTGGCCACGCGACAGAACATCCTCTTGTCAATGCAAATGTGAACAGTCTCAAAACGGAAGGTCCGGTAAAATTATCAGAGATTATAAAAAATATTTAGATACTGTTTATCCCAACCCGTGCTCAATTTTGAGGCGGGCAATTTTCCCGTCAATGTCCGATTGCTCGATTCCAAACTGGGAGAGGAGTTTATTCGTGATCGTGACTGCCGCTTCGAACTCCGGTTGCACAATCGTTTGTACACCAAGTGTTTTCAAACGAATCTGATCTTCTTCATGATGTGTCCGACAAATTATTCGAACATTTTTATTTAATGTTTGCGCGTTGGCAATCACCATCTCTTGTGTATGCCTATCAGGGATTGCGATGACAACAGCTCGTGCAAAATCCACCTGCGCATAATCCAACACATCCATGTCTGCAGGATCTCCATAAATCACCTGTATATTTTTCTCTCGTAGGAGTTTTACCGTTGTGTGATCATAATCAACGACGATGAATGGAATACCAGACATGGCAAGTGCCCGACCTACATATTTCCCTACTCTGCCATATCCACAAATCACCACATGATCTTTGAGCGGCAATTCTTTTTCAAAAATTTCTTTTTCCACTTTTTCAGGGATAAAGTTAGGATACAAAAATGGTACTTTTTTTCTGAGGAAATAAAAGATGTCTGTAGCCTTTGTAAAAAGCGGCGAACTTACCATGATCGTCACAAACACCAACGCCACAATAATTGCATATTGCTGCTCACTTAAGACGCTCTGTGTGAATCCGACACTTGCGATAATAAATCCAAATTCGCTCATCTGGGTAAGTCCTAATGCAACGATAAATGACGTTTTTCTGTGATACCCAAGAAACCTGGAAAGTAGATACACAATGATTGCTTTCACTACAAAGATGATAACGGTCATGAGCAAAATCATCGGCAACACGGGATACAAAATCGATACAGGAAGCGCCATACCAAGTGACACAAAAAAGACCACGGCAAACAAATCACGAAGTGGACGAACTTCAGCAAATATTGCATGATTCTGACTCGTTTCAGCAACAAGCATTCCCGCGATAAACGCACCAAGCGCTGCAGAAAGTCCTGCCATGTACGCAACAGTGCCTGATAAAAACACGAGTCCGATCACCGTCACTAAAAAAATTTCTCTGTTTCCAAATGAAGCAACTTTATTGAGCACCCATGGAATTCCAGTACGCCCGAGAAAAATAATTGCACCGATTGCAATTGCTGCCTTGATAAGATTTACTCCGAGCAAACTGACTGTTGTCACCACTGATGGAGAGCCAGCGGCGGCGATGGACGCAATCGATGGAATCATCATCATGATAGGAATGACTGCCAAATCCTGCACAACAAGCCATCCCGTCAACACTTCTCCTGGAATTGTTTCTGTTTCACCCCGCTCAGACAGGAGTCTGACAACTACAGCGGTTGAGGAAAGTGATGCGGCAATTCCCATGAAGAGTGCCGGTAAAAATGAAAATCCAAGACTCATAAATATTGGAAGCAGTATACAAAATGAAAGCAGCATTTGTAGTGCAGCCGCCCAGGAAACAGTGCCCAACACTTTCCTGAGTCTATGAAATGAAAACTCAACGCCGAGGGTAAATAAAAGCAACGTCACGCCACTTTCTGCAATGTGCCCGATCAATGTTTTATCGACGAGTGTCGAAAATACATTTCCCACCAACACGCCGACAGCGATATATCCCAAAATCAAAGGAAGCCTGAGCGCCTTGGCAATAAGACCGCCAGCAAGGGCTGCAAATAAAATGAGAAACAGGGTGGTAAATAATGGCAGTGATGAAATCATGAAATAATCCTATTCATATCATCTGGTATCGGAGCCTCTATTGCAAGTGTTTCCGCAGTAACTGGGTGTTGCAGCGTGATCTTCCATGCATGAAGCATGACACGTGTCGCCCACTCACGATCATCTCTACTTGTTTTTCGTCCCGCATATAAATAATCACCTAATAATGGATGATTTATATATTTCATGTGTACCCGAATTTGATGGGTTCTCCCTGTTTCGGGATGCACGGAGACAAGTGTCAACTTTTCCCCGTCTTTTTCGATGGTTTTAATCGCTGTATATTTTGTCACGGATTCTTTTCCACCCGGCACAATACCAAAGTGTTCTCGATTCCAAGGAAGTCTGCCAACCGGCGCACGCACTTCCCCCTCTTTTGGCACCAGTTCTCCGTGCACAATTGCTAAGTATGTTTTTTGAATAACACGCTCTTTAAATTGACGTTGAAGTTCGATAAAACTTTCTTGAGTTTTAGCGATGAGAAGAATACCTGAAGTTTCTTTATCAATCCGATGTACTACACCGGAACGATCGACAAATGCTGCTTGTTCTTCCGATTCGCCTGACACGTGCGTAAATATGGGATACTGCCCTTCCATCCAATCTTGTATAGTTTCCCCTTTAACGGATTCAGCACGGTTTACCACAACACCAACTGGTTTATTAATCGCAAGAAAAGAATCATCTTCAAAAAGTATGGACACATCCATAACAATTACTTTCCGCCTTTGGTGGACTTCTTCTGTTCACAGGACACACACAAGGTAGCCATCGGAAGAATGCTCAATCTGTCTGTATCAATCATGTTGCCGCATTCGATACATGCCCCGTATGTCCCTTGCTCAATACGGACTAATGCGTCTTCAACATTTTGTAGTTTTGTTTTTAACTCATCAACCATTGCGGCAACTCGGTCATGATCAGATTCTTCGCTTGCTTCTGTATCAGAGGCAGCATTGTCATTGGTCCTCTCAGGATTTGCAAATGGATCTTGTTTTGCAAGCTCATGCACGCGCTCAGTGAGCGTTCGCTTCTCTTCTTCAAAATGTTCTTTAATTGTTTTCAATATGTCGCTTGGAAAATTTTGCATACATGCCTCCAATAACTTTTTTACTAATACGCCCCACCGCGCTTCCCAGACTTCGTAGCCGCTCTTTCCCGCCACCCCTCACATAAAAAGCGCCCAAGGATTGTCCAAAAATTCCGACCAAGACCCATTGATTGGCGCTTAAGTTACCCCAGTATACTGTATGTTCCGTCAAAAATTCAACAGCAAACGCGCTTGCTGAAAATAACATAAAAAACCACATGGCAATGGTGCCATCTCGCCATGCGTGTTTTTTGGCAGCGCGTCTGATAAGCGAGATGATACCGATAATAAAAACCATTGCGACAAACTGATACAGCTGCACAGGATGACGGAAGTCCATGTGTCCCACATACGGAACTGCCCACCGAAGATGGGTTGCAATGCCCACGACTGATCCATCGAGGAATGATCCAATAAGACCTACGGTATATGCCCACATGAAAGAGGCCACAAACGCATCAAGCATATGCGCGACGCGAATCTTATATTTCATTGCAAAAAAGATAAGGACAATCACTGCACCAATAATTCCACCGTATAACGACAAACCTGGTTGTACCCACAGTGCAATCACACGAAGCCAATTTTCCTTAAACAGTGCCATATGGGTAAACACAAATGATAGACGAGAGACAATAAGCGTGACTATCGTGGTGACAAACATCGCATCAAAAATCGGTTCTTCAGCAACAGCGAGCGCACGCAAGTATCGCCAAAACAAAAATGACCAGATAAACCAGGCAAGTATGAGGAAGACACTAAAACTAAACAGATGAAATGATCCGACTGAAAACAGTATAGGAAACATATACATCAGTATACCCCACCAAACACAGTTGCTTCCAGTGGGAAGTTTGACATACAATACTATATACCTATGATGGCAATTGCTCACACACTTGTCGCTGGCGCTATCGCCGCAAAAGTCGGAAGTCCCATACTTGCTCCTACCCTCGCCCTAGGTTCACACTTCATTTTAGACAGTATTCCCCATTGGGATTTTGGGACAAATTGGAAAAAGAGGACAAAATTTGCGACAGGCGCATTTGCCATTGTCGATACACTCATCAGTATCGCACTCGCCTGGATCATTTTTACGCCAATTACAAACCCGTATATCTTAGGCCTCTGTATCATAATGTCGCTGCTTCCAGATTGGTTGGAGGCACCATGGTTTATGTTTTTCGCCAGTGAAAAATATACAAAACCTTCAAAGCATGCAACGTTCTTGGAACGGTTTTTTTACAAAGTACATCAAACAACGAATCTTTTTCATACAAAAACAACATTTGTTTTGGGAATCTTCTCACAAATACTTACTGTTGCACTTGCTTTGTGGGTACTTCAATAAAAAAATGACCCCGAAGGAAAAAGCACTAACCCTCAGGGTCACATCTACCAATAATAAAGTCACAAATATCGTTCCCTCAATGCAGGCGTCAAAGATGATTCTAAATCAGTAATGCTGTAGAAATTTGCGATAGAGATGAGCTGTTCGAATGGGATAGGAAGCGATTTTTTTTCAACCGGATGTTCCGTAAGTTTCGTTATCAATCGCTCCCATAATAACTTGAGAAAGTCACCGATATGCTGTCCGTCATCCGGATACATAGGGGGCTCACGATCAAATACTTCTTCCAGTCTGGGGCCGTCATAATCAAGAATCCCAAATATGCATTTGGTTTCGTCTTCATTCAACGGTCGCCAATAAACGCTGCAATTGTCAAAACGCACTGTACCATGTGTCGTTTCATCATCTACCGCTTTCAACAACTGTGGAATTCGCTCATTAAAATCAGCGCTCTTACTGGCATAGTCAAAAAATTCAACAGCATATGTTCGTGCCACTTTTTCATCGGACGAGAGCACACTCATCAACATAATTTTTGCTTTCGGATAAAAAGAGCGAATGGCATCAACCTGTGGCACCCATAGGGTTCTTACCGTAGCGCCTGCCGTAAAAAATTCGTCAACGATGTATAGATCATAGAGAACCCCAGCCGGTAACTTGCTGCTGTCAGCATAGATATCAACGCAACCAATCCCAATCCTCTCTAGCTGTCTTTTCAGATTAAAACGGTTTCCATCAAAACTCAAAAGAGCGACCCGTGCAGTTTTAATATCCATCATTCCTCCATATCATATGAAACCTAAATTTGGCCCAAAAAAACGATGTGTTTGTGCTTTTTAAAGAACTACCAATAACGTATTCGAGGTACTGTTATCAAAGAAACAATAATCAAATAATTGGCAAAACTATACGGATACTAGAAGATTCATTTCCTGAAGTCAATTTTCCTTGTTTTTCAATTCAATAAATGACAGGAGCGTTCTGACGCCAAAACCTGTTCCACCAAACTTGGAAAGTGACGTTTCTTTTTCGGCAAATGCCGGACCTGCAATATCCAAATGTGCCCATTTCGAATTCTTGCCAACAAACTCTTTAAGGAATAACGCGCCGTTGATTGCTCCGCCGTAATGGGCTTTTGAAACATTTTGAATATCAGCAACTTTGCTTTTCAAATCCGCTTCGTATATTTTTTCAAGTGGAAGTCGCCAAAATTTTTCTCCTGCGATATGGGAAGCATCAAGTAAATTTTGTGCAAGTCCGTCATCATTTGCAAACACTCCCGCGACATCCTCACCCAACGCGACCATACAGGCACCCGTGAGTGTTGCCACATCAATCGTATAGTCAGATTTTACGTATTTTTGGGCATAGGATAATGCGTCAGCTAAAATGAGTCGTCCTTCCGCATCAGTATTGAGTACTTCAATCGTTTTTCCGTTCATCGCTCTGACGACATCTCCCGGTTTCATCGCATGGCCACTTGGCATGTTTTCACATGTTGCAATAAGGCCTGTGACATTCACAGTTGGTTTCAATGATGCAATTGTTTCAAATACTCCTAAAATCGCAGCGGCTCCCGCCATATCGCATTTCATCGTTTCCATGCCGGATGCAGGCTTGAGTGACAATCCGCCCGAATCATAGGTAATTCCTTTTCCGACCAAACAAATGGTTTTTGTAGTTGATACTGAGCGTGTCGAAGTACTTTTTGGCGCCGTGTATACAAGTTTTATAAATTTTGGTTCTTCATCAGACCCCCTGGCAACACCAAAAAATGCTCCCATACCAAATTTCGCTATTTCCTTTTTTCCAAACACAGTACATTGAATACGTTTATTTTTGGTAAGCGACTTCGCAGCTCTTGCAAGTGCGGAAGGTGTCATCACAGAAGACGGTTCATTGACGAGATCGCGCGCAAATATCGTTCCTGAGGCACGCGTTGAGCCAGCGACTATTCCTTTCATCGCTTCTGCCATGTGCGACGGTTCAACGACAAATGTGACACTGGTTATATCCTGATCTTCTTCTCGTGTTTTTTTGTTTTTGTATGGCAAAAACGAATATGATCCAAGTCCAATTGCTTCAACAAATAACCGAGTCGCAAGAAAGGTTTGAAACCGGTCGATACACGATTGAGGAAGCAAAAAGACACATGTGTTTGTTTTTACTTTTTTGGCACGAACTGTTGCCGCGGCGACAGCTTCCTGAAGCTCATATGCAGTCAACGCATCGTTACCTAAACCGGCAATAATCACACGATGAAAAGGGAAAGACCCAGACATTTGAATACTACATGTCGCTCCTACCTTTGGTGTAAAATGTTCCTCTGCAAGAAGTGTACGAATGCGCCCTTGAGAAAGCGTGTTTATGGACGACAAAACAGCATCAAAAGCAACAGATTCGTTTTTGTCTTCCCTGACAAAACAGACAAGGGTGTCGCCATGAAGTGTTGCTACTGATTTTGATGAAACAAAGAATTTCATAGAATACGCCTAAGTGAGAGCGTATTATAGCACTTTTCACCCATCACCCCCATGTTATGCAGTTTGGGTAATTCGTTTCACCTCGGAGACGAGATCATTGAGTTTCCAATCTGATTTTATCAAGTATCCTGCGACATCTTTGGCAATGGAATCACTCATTTTTTGCGGATCTGAAAGGTTCGTAAGTAAAATTACTTTTACTCCTTTTCCCCATTCGTCTTTTCGAAGTTCTGCAAGCATAGTCATCCCGTCCATGACGGGCATCACGATATCTAGTAAAATAAGATCTGGATGTTCTGCAAGTGCCATCGTCAGTCCCTCTTGTCCATTCTTTGCTGCAAGTACCGTGAATTGTTCTGCGGTAAATTTATCTACCAGTGCGGTTGTTAATGTCGGTTCATCTTCAACGACTAAAATTTTCATACCCTACCTCCTTTTAAACTAACGATTTTATACCTGCTTTTTTTCTCATACCAGAAATCGGTAACGTGATATAAAACACTGTGTTTCCTTCTTGCGATTCAAACCATACTCTCCCTCCGGCGCTCGTTATAATAGATTGCACAATATACAGTCCTAAGCCTGTTCCATCCGGATCCAGTTTCACTGCATTATCCGCACGGAATAATTTAGAAAATATTTTTTCCTGCTGTTCTTTCGGAATCCCAATACCCGTATCTTTAATTATAAACATAAACTCATCGCCTTGTTTTTTCACTTCGATATCAATCGTCCCTCCGACAGGTGTATATTTCACCGCATTAGAAAGGAGATTTGTAATAACAATATTCAGTAGTTTTGGATCTGCCTGAATAACACCTAACGTCGCATCATAACGTTCTTTCACGACTAGTTGTTTCGTTTCAAGCGCTGGTTTTTGTTCTTGAATACACGCTTGAATGACGTCTTTCACTTGAACAGATTCTGGACTGATAGCAAATACGCCAAGTTCCAACCGCGAAACATTCAGGAGTGCATCAATGAGATCTACCATACGCCTACTTGCATTCGATACTTGTTTCAAATATTGCTGCTGTTTCAGAGGCAAACCATTAATTCCCTCTGACAACAATGCTTCAGTAAACCAATTAATCGTCGTCAAAGGAGTCCGGAGTTGATGCGATGCAAGCGATACGAATTCCGTTTTGGCTTTATCTATTTGCCGCTCGCGTGTCACGTCATGAAACACAACAACGCATCCAATAGTTTCTCCTTTTGCATTGACCAAAGGCGCCGCTGAATCAGAAATGGGAATACGTTTTTTATCTTTACGAAGGAGCAATGTGTGATTTGCCAATTTTGTAACAGCGTGATGCTTAATTGCTTCAGCGATAAATTCTTCCTTGGGCGTATCGTCTGTTTCTGTGACAAACGAAAGCACGTCTTTATAATTCTTTCCAATCGCGTCATCGGCAGGTATTCCCGTTAATTGCTCTGCCATCATGTTAAATAAAAATATTTTCCCTGTTGTATCACAAGCAAATACGCCATCTCCAATGGATTTCAAAATCGCTTCGTCTTTTGATTTGTCCTCAATAATTTTTTCTCGCAATTTTTTCTGTTCGGTAATGTCGACAGAAACACCCAAGAGTCCTTGCGCAGCACCA
>Ga0079306_1001871_pt1 | contig 12826 bp, 9 predicted proteins | sample Methanotroph_Enr_FD_79181 | JGI IMG/M metagenome (GOLD analysis project Ga0079306, IMG submission 79181) | Enriched soil microbial communities from Old Woman Creek wetland in Ohio, USA - Methanotroph_Enrichment_5 | ecosystem: Environmental > Terrestrial > Soil > Wetlands | place: USA: Ohio...
GAATAACTGTTATAGATTGGATCCTCAGCCACAGATATTGATCCTGCCGGAGCATCCGTATTACTCCCGGGAAGCACATAGGACTGAATCGGAATTTCGGGTTGGTATTTTCTGCCGGGCTCTTTTTCCAGGTCATATTTAACTTGTCCCATGACGGGAAAGCATATAAATACCATTGCCAGAAATAAAATTGTTTTTGACAGGGTAGAATATTTCATAATTAAGTGATTATGAGTTTTTTGCAAAGCGATACGAGTAGCAGGCTTCCAGGAATGCTTACCTAAATATGAAAGTTATACTACTCTAATGATATAAAACCATGCCATAGAACACAGCTGCTTGCATATCAATTATATATATCTTGCATGATTGTGTTGATTTTGGAAAATGTCCCAAATTGGTGTGAAGGTATTAATTTGGAGCGACAAAATCAACAAGAGCCCTGACTTTGGCAGGGCTCTTGTAAAAATAAAAAAGGAAAACGGAAAAAAAGATTGATTATGAGATTCTTATAAAGAAGATTCAGGTTTAAGAAATTTCACCTTCCAGGGCAGCATCCAGTAAATACTGAATTGTGGTGACAGCTAAACCAACCACCGTATCTGCAGCTCCATAATATATTTTAACTTCACTTTCAGGAAGAGCAAATCCTTCATTATCAAATTCTTCAACTATCATTCCACTGGGGAATGTTACATTAGGAACCTGGCCTGCCAATTCCCAAATTTCCCTTGGTTCCAGGATATTGCACCTGCATCTTCCAATAACTTTTGAGGGATCATCCAGGTCGAGAAGAATAACGCCTCCCTGGTATATATTAGCGCTTCCAAAATGCCCTGCTACACCATGATAAACGTGGATCCATCCCTGTCTTGTTTTAACCGGAGGGGGGCCTGATCCGATGTACTCATCCCAGTAATGGAAACGCCCGTCAATCAAGGGTGCGACAGGTGTCCAGTCGATCAGGTTGCCGGACTCTGAAAGCCAGATTGTACTTCCCGAGGTGGGTCCCCCTGAATGCCTGGATTTATTGGGGCGATCCATCCTCAGGTATTTTCCTTTCACTTTTTCTGGAAACAAAACTCCATTCCTGATATCCTCGTTTGACGTGATGCCAAGGAACTCAAAGGATTTAAAATCATCAGTTACACCAAGGCCAAGTTGGCATCCACCTTCCATATCCATGGCAAACATGATATAAAATCGCCCTTCGAGACTGCTGATCCTTGCATCGTAAATGTGGAACACTTTTCCGTTCACTTTCTCAATTCCTTTGAAATCAACAATATGGTCTTCGACAGTGAAATTCACCCCATTGCTGCTGTTTGCCATTACCAGGAAGGTTTCACGTGACCGGCTCTGCACACGTAGTATCAACCTGTAAATATCACCATCCTTAACAGCACCTGGATTAAAAACACTGCTGACATCCACCAAGGCAGGGGGAATATGAGGGACGTCCTGGCGGGTGAGAATTGGATTTAAGCTATGTCTTTTCATTTTGATTGGTTTTTTCTGTCTGAATTGAGTTTATCCCATGATTACTTCTACCTGGCATACCTTTTTATCACCTGTTGGCAGGATTCTGCCGGATAATGAATTTCCGTCGACTGTTATCGATTTAACTCCTTTTTCCACTCCATCTGGGTTAAGTACTCTAATCTGGTATCGTATGCCGCGATAAACACGCTCAACAGTATATTCCTTCCAGAAAGCCGGAATGGCTGGATCAATGAAGAGGCCATCATAACCAGGTCTTATTCCCAGGATGTAATCATAGCTTACCCTATACATCCATGCAGCTGATCCAGTCTGCCAGGAATGGCTGGCCCTGCCAGGTGCAGAATGTTCATTGCTGGTTATGTATTGTGAATATACATAGGGTTCAGCGACAAATGTGTCACTGTCAATCCTGTTGGGAAGCATTTTTTTGAAATACTCAAATGCCTGGTTGCTTCGGCCCAGCATGGTTTCAGCCTGGATAACCCAAGTGGTTGGATGACAGAATACAGCGCCGTTTTCCTTTTTGCCCCACACACAACGGGTTACTAAACCAATATTTGGATCAATCTCTTTCCATGCAGGTGTGCATTTCTTCGGACCCTCGGGAGAATCAAGATGTGTTTTTACACTGTCCATTGCGGTAACAAGTCGTTCATGATTCGGGAAACCGGCAAGTACAGGCCAAATCTGCGTATTAAGGAAGATTTTCCCATATTTGTTTTCCCTCGAACCTACCTTCCTGTTCTTCTCACCGAATGCCCGGATATACCATTCTCCGTCCCAGCAATTATCATCCACTGCTTTTACCAGGGCATCCCTTACAAAACTTACTTCCACTGCTTCCGAATCTTTACCCAGGTGTTCGAGCAATTCAATGAATAGGTTGAGCATGGCAGCATAGAACATTCCTCCCCAAACACTTTCTCCTCCTTCACTGCCTCCGATGTAATCAAGCGTATCATTCCAGTCACCGCGTCCAAAAATGGGTAAGCCGTGAGCCCCCAGGTTATTCTTTGCAAAGTTCACCACGCTGAACATATGGCTGAGTATGGTCCCTGGCTCACCGTCAATGAATGGCTGAAGGTCATCCAGCAACCTGAAATCACCGGTTTCCTTGAGATACTCGGTTACAGCCAGCATATACCATAGTGGGTCATCACAATGAAGAGTGAATTCACCTTGCCCATCCCCATAAAAATGGTGATATACTTTCCCATCCATTCTCATTTGTCTTGATAGTAAATGGATGCGCTCTTTCGCTTTTTCAGGATTAGAGATAGTAACTGCAATCGTATCCTGGGCTGTATCGCGGAATCCAAATCCCCTGCCAATCCCCCAGTAATAAAAACTTATTACCCTGCCAACATCAAATGCAACCTTCGCCTGGTAAGGAAGCCAGTATTTCATAAAGGTATTCACATCATTATCCGGGGTTTCTGCAGTCGTAAATGCGAAATAGGTGTCCCAGGATTTCCTTACAGCATGAAAAGCAATATCTACTTCCTTGACAGAATGGTATTTATGGACCCTGACTTCCTTTAATTCTTCAAGCTTTGTTTTCTCAATTACCCCCAACGTAAAAACCAGGTCCTTGCTTTCACCGGCTTGCAGTTCTATGTCGACTTTTAATGCACTGACCACATTTCCAAAATCTGTCTCCTGGCATGAAAGGTTCTCTTTTTCAATGCTTTCAGGATTATTTTCATTCCTGTATAAGCCCAGGAATCGTTCCCTTACCGTTTCAAATCCTGAAACAGGATGGTTTACCGAGAAAAAGGTCCATTGATCCCATTCCTTGTTTTCCTGCTGCTGTGTGCCTTTGGTCTGGGTTACCCAATACGTTTTGGTTGAAAAAAGGGCATTCAGATCCTTGTCGAAATGCGCCCTGTTGAAGTGTTGGTCATCACATTGATTGATCAGATCGACAAGGGCATGTCCCAGTGCCAGTTCTACATAGCCGTATACTGAAAGCTTCCGGGATCTTCCGCTGGAATTGGTAAGGGTTGTCTTCCAGATTTCCTGGTCATCGTCCTGGGGAACAAAGAACAATACCGAGGAATCAATGCCTTTTACTGAGGCTTCTGCACGAGTATAGCCGAACCCGTGGGCCACCGTATATGCTTCAGGATATTTGCCTACGGGTTGCCATGTAAGGCTCCATATTTCACCGGTTTCGTTGTCCTTGATGTAGATGTATTTACCGGGCCTGTCAGGAGGTACTTCATTTATCCTGTACCTTGTAATACGCCCATGCAGGGGACTTTTATAGTAGCTTATCCCCCCTCCGTTGTTTGAGATAGTAGAAAAGTACCGTCCGTTGTAGATGTAGTTTATCCATGGGCTGGGGGTCCTTGGATTGGTGATGATATATTCTTTTCCGTCTTTGCTGAAGTTGCCGTAGTTCACTGTTGATTTATTATGAGTTGAAAGTTATAAGTTACTCGTTATTAGTTATTTGTTTCATCTTATTCTAATGCCGTACATCTTATTTCGTACTTCATAATTCATAATTCATAATTCATAATTCATAATTCTTGCATCATACTACCTCCCGCACTTGCACATTCCCGTATCCCCTAATTCTTCTCCACAAACCCATCATCCTTGTGGTCCCTTATATTATGCCTCAGTGCATGTATCATCTCCTTAAGATTCTTCAATCCGCCTATGGTGAACCAGACAGTAACAATGATGGATGCACCAAGGAAAAGGTAGGTGTATACTTTCCAAAAGTTTAACCATTGATCATTGGTAAAAGGACGCACAAAGAAATAAAACAATGTTCCAACCACAAAAACAACTACCCAGGCAGCTGTCCAGCCGGTAGTGGCCCAATAAATGGCTTTGTCACCCCTCGTAAATTCCTTGGTAGGGGCGAGGACTTTCCATCCTTTAACCACTTCATCACTTCCCTTGATTGAATCATCCTTCACGGCATAGGGCCCCCGGTGCAGAAGTTTATCCAGGTCAAAAGATTTACGGGGAGTTAGCAGGGAAACGAAGAAATAGACAAAGGTGGCCATTACCATTGCCATAAACCATCCCCATTGCCCGTTGATAGGGTAATCAGGGATCATTTGTTTTAGGAGGATGTTCAGGCTGGCTGTCAGTGCTCCTGTGATCATTGCCGCCCAGGCTGCCGGGGTTGTCCCCTTTCTCCAGTATAATCCGCCAATGATCACTGCCCCTGAGCCTCCAACGAATATGGCTCCTGAAATATTAAGGAAAAGGAATACTTTTTCGGTTTGCTGGAATACAATACTCAGGATGAAAATGGTGATCCCCACTGCCAGGATAGATAATTTAAGGTATTTGAGATGTTCTTTGGGTTCAAAAGGCCTTTTCCTGATCGGCATGACCACATCCTGTATGAAGATACTTCCCCATGAATGCATGTATGTATTATGGCAGGTGATGGCTGCAGCAAGCATTATTGCCGCAAAAGCGCCTTTGATTCCAACCGGTAACAGAGAATTGAGCACCATGGGCACTCTGAGCTGACTCTGTTCAGCCGGGGCAAATCCAGCAAGCATTGTATTGATATTATCAGCAATTACTTTATAGTTATCATGATGGAAAATGGTGTAGGAAATGATGGGTACTATCATCAGGAAGAGTCCCCATTGTGGAACCAGCCTCCAGTTGGTCAGCACATCTGCCATTTTTGCTTCATGCGCGCTTTTTGCTGCAATATTGAACGAAGAGTTGCCCTGCCAGGAAAGCTTCGTGTATATCAATCCAAACATCCCTATGAAGAAAAACCAGGGATTAAAATCCTGTACCTTGCTGGCATCGAATGGATTGATCAAGGATTGCCCTGCCGGGGCGGATTTTATGGCTACACCAATATCCGCCCACCCGACCTGCAACAATAGCAGGATAACGATAATTACAAACACTATATTGACGAAGACCCCCTGGATAAAGTCAGTGAACATCACTGCAATATGCCCCCCTGTAAAAATAAAGTAAAGGGGCACCAATACCATCACTACAGTCGTAAGAATATAAGTGATAGAGTAATGTCCGAGGTGACCAACCTCAGGAATCCCGCAGAAATAAATGAAGAATTTGGCGCTTACTGCCGGGAAAATAATCATGTTTACAATGCCTGAGATAAAGGCAAGCATCCCCGCAAAAATCCTGAATGCCCGGCTATACCTCATTTCAAAGAATTGCGCCATCGTAAGGGCACGGGTTTGCCTGAACCGGTAAACCACCCATCCTGTGACGCTGATTGTTACAAGGATTACGGCCGTGGGCATTTCCCACCACCGGGAGTTGAATCCAGCATTGTAGTTTTGTTCCAGTGCCCCTACAACCGTGATGGCGCCAAGCGCAGCTGTCCCGTGAAACATGGAAATGATATACCTTCCCCCGGTCCGGCCGGTAGCAAGGAAGTCGCTTACACTCCTCATCAGGCTTTTACTCAGAAATACCATGCCGATCATAAGCGTGAACAGGACAAGGATGATAGACCAATCAAACCAGGTTAGATTCATAAGGTATAGAAATTATCAGATTGAAACAGATTGAAGGATAATTCGTTTTCCGAGTTGAAAAATAATCGATTTAAAGTTAATCCGGCCCATGATGACTCTATTTTGTTGAGAATTTCCATACTGTCTGGGACTGGTAATGTCCTCCCGGACGGAGGATCACATCAGGAAATCCCGGATGGTTCATTGAATCAGGATAATGCTGGGTTTCGAGGGCAAATGCCTGGTGTTTCAGGTAGGTCGACCCGCTTTTCCCGGTAAGGCTGCCATCAAACCAGTTTGATGTATACAGTTGGATTCCTGGTTCAGTCGTATAGATATCGAGAATGCGGCCGCTTGCGGGATCAAAAGCTGTGGCTGCAAGTAACAACTCCCCGGATTGATTTCTAAGGACATAGTTGTCATCATAACCCATGTTCAAGGCATGGATACGTTCACCGATGGGATGAAATTCGGTAAAATCGAACGGAGTCCCGTAAACAGGAATAAAATTCCCGGTGGGAATGCAATCTGGAGTAGTTTCCGTGATTTTATCACCAAGGATCAGTAGTTCCTGCTTAAGGACAGTTCCTGAATTCTCTCCGGCCAGGTTAAAATAGGTATGATTTGTGAGATTTACAGGAGTTGCTTTATCGGTTTCGGCATGAAATTCCATGCAGAATTCATTCTTGTTATCAAGGAAATAGAAGACTTTTACCTTGAGGTTCCCGGGAAATCCTTCTTCTCCATCCCGACTAAAATACTCCAGGTAGAGCCCTACCTTTCCTTCCGTCTCAAGTACGGAAGCATTCCAAAGTTTCTTGTGAAATCCCTCGAAGCCGCCGTGCAATTGAAATTTTCCCTGGTTTGCAGATACCTTGTACTCAATTCCATCTATCGGGAACTTAGCTCCCCCAACACGATTGCAGGTCCTTCCTACCAGGCAGCCAAAGTATGCCGGGTTAGCAAGCCAATCCTCAAACTGTTGGTAACCTGTCACAATATCAGCCGGGATTCCTTGCCTGTCCGGGGTACTTAGTGAAGTGACCGTACAACCATAATTGGTGATCTCTATCACAATTCCATCATCATTTTCCAAGTGATACAGAAAGGCTTGCTCTCCTGAAGGAAGCTGACCAAAAGGTTTAGAAGTGATTTTCATTTAGCAGAATGAATGTAACTAAGTGTTATGGGATTAATTTATATTGCAGGAAAGTTATTTTCCTTTGTTTACGGTTTCTTAAAGGTACAAATTTATTATTTTCACCATACAATCCGACAATTATTTGAATTAATATTAAATAGTATCGGTAACTTTGTAAGAAATATTCCAAACATACGTTATGGCACTAAATCCATTTCTAAGATACCCGAAAAGGATAAGTTTCCTGGTATTTTTATGCTTTTCACTTTCATTTTGCGTGTTTGCGCAAACCAACACTGGGAAAAATTTCAATGCTGCTTACCTTGACCCGGATATTTCCTTTGAAGCCAGGGTGAAAGACCTGGTTTCCAGGATGACCCTGGAGGAAAAGGTGTCGCAAATGCAGTATACTGCCCCTGCAATCACTCGGTTGGGTATTCAGGAGTATAACTGGTGGAATGAATGCCTGCATGGAGTGGCAAGGAATGGGATTGCCACGGTATTTCCCCAGGCCATAGGGATGGCTGCCACATGGAACCCGCTTTTGATCAGGCAGGAGGCGGATATAATTGCTACTGAGGCCAGGGCAAAGTATTATGAAGCTATAGCGAAGGATCAGCATGGGATTTACCAGGGATTGACATTCTGGTCACCGAATATCAATATATTCAGGGATCCGCGATGGGGTAGGGGTCAGGAGACCTACGGTGAGGATCCTTGTTTGACAGCCCGGATCGGGAAATCATTTGTCGAGGGCCTGCAGGGTGATGACCCGAAGTACTTTAAAGTAATTTCAACGGCCAAACATTTTGCTGTTCATTCGGGGCCCGAATCGGAACGCCACCGGTTTGATGCCTGGCCAACCCAACGCGATTTGTATGATACATACCTGCCTGCCTTTGAGGCACTTGTAAAGGAAGCTGGGGTTTATTCCGTAATGAGCTGTTACAACCGTGTATTTGGAACCCCAAGTTCAGCCAATATGTTTCTTTTCGATAACATACTCCGGGGAAAATGGGGATTTAACGGTTACGTGGTTTCAGATTGTTGGGCAATTTCCGATATCTACAGTTTTCACAACTTTGTCCCGACGGCTGAAAAAGCTTCTTCGCTTTCAGTGCGGGCGGGTGTGGACCTGGCTTGCGGGCCTGAGTATGGAAGCCTTCTCAAAGCCGTTGAATTGGGATACACCACGGAGCATGAAGTGGATGTAGCAGTCGAACGCCTTATGCTGGCAAGATTCCGCCTGGGAATGTTTGATCCGCCGGCTATGGTTCCTTATGCTGGTATAAAGGCTTCGGAAAATAATACAACCGGGCATAGGGATCTTGCACTCAACGTTGCCCGGGAAAGCATTGTCCTCCTTAAGAATGAAAATAAAACCTTACCTCTAAGCAGAAAAATCAGGACCATTGCTGTAATTGGTCCTTACGCCGAAGATACTTCAGTATTGCTGGGTAATTATAATGGAACACCCTCAGCTCCTGTCACCATTCTGCAGGGAATAAAAAACAGGGCTGGGAAAGGCCAGAAGGTATTATATGCTGCAGGAGCCGAAAGGCCGGAAATAAATGCGAAACGGTTGCTGGAAGAAAAGAATGCAGGAATTGATAAAGTAGTGGAACAACTGGAAAGTGAAGCTGTTAAAATAGCATTGAAGGCCGATGTATTGATCTTTTCAGGTGGGATTTCCCCCAACCTCGAAGGCGAAGAGATGGAAGTTAAAGTGAAAGGATTTAAAGGAGGGGACCGCAATGATCTTGAACTTCCAGGTAATCAGCAAATGCTGCTCGAAAAGCTAAAAGCCACCGGCAAGCCGATCATTCTTGTTGCTACAAACGGAAGTGCCCTTGCCCTGAACTGGGCTCAGGCTAACCTGCCTGCAATTGTCGAAGCCTGGTACCCGGGAGAGGAAGGTGGGAATGCTGTTGCTGATGTTCTCTTTGGGAATTTTAACCCGGCAGGCAGGCTCCCGCTTACGTTTTACAAATCAGTTGACGACCTTCCCGCATTTGATAATTATTCCATGGAAGGACGAACCTATCGTTATTTCAGGTCTGAACCGCTTTATCCGTTCGGTCATGGATTGAGCTATTCCACCTTTGATTACCTGGGAATAAATGTAAATAACTCCAAAGTTTTGGAAACAGACACACTGTCAATTATTGTAAAGGTCAAAAATACAAGTCCTGTTGAGGGGGATGAAGTCGTTCAGGTCTACATCAGGCAACCCGCAGAAGTGGAGGGCCAGCCCATCAAAGCATTGAAAGCCTTCAACCGGGTCAGTTTCCAGGCAGGTGAAACCAAAGAGATTACGTTGATGCTGCCTGTCAGCCAGTTGCGCCATTTCGAACCAAAGGCAGGGGACTACGTTGTTGCAAAAGGGAGCTATGAAATCCAGGTAGGCGCTTCTTCTTCCGATATCCGGCTGAGAAAAACGCTGATTATTGATTGAGAGAGTATTGTTTCTTAAATCTTGATGGAATAAAGATTTTGCGTTAACATAGGCACCTGGTCGTCGTAAGGGGAGTATCCCTGAAAGCAATCTCTTTCTGCCTAATAGGATATTCAGAATCCAATCATAAGAAGCAACGCCAATCCACCGATCAGCAAACTCATACTATTCATTATAAAGCTGAGCAGAAATGCGCCGCTCGGTTTAAACCATTTTTTGCAGGTCAGGAGGAGGAAAAAAGCTTCTGTAACGAAAGCAAACAACTCCCCGGCAACAAATGCTGCTCCAACGTTCAGAAATAAAGGGAACAGGAACCATACAACTGGCAGGGTGATCAGGTTGCCCAGGATTACAAACAGTAATATCTTCGAAGGTTTTTTGGAGAGTTTAAGATACACGAAGGCCACCATTAGCTCCAGCGATAAGGTAAGGAGCAAAGCTTTTATAAATGCTGACCAAACTGAAGAATCTTTCATAAAGGGAGTAACATCCTTAACCTCAAGCCGGTCATCAAAAATCGTCATTTCATACTGCGAATTGAAACTCTCATCTGCAAATACATTGCTTTCCCTTTTCCGGTCGTCAAATTGTATCACGATACGATGAAAATCTTCATAGCTGTAGGAAACCGAAGAGGCTTTGTCCTGGCTGACATTGAACCCCTGGGGCCCTTGTCTTCGCAAGGTATCATAAATATTGAACGATTGGAACTGGCTCTCAAATTGCCATCCATCCACCACTTTCACTGGATGCGTTGTCCTATAGACAAATTTGAATTTCATTGAGGGTTTGGGACCGGCATCAGCAAACAGGAAGTGACTGGTGGTGAAAAGAAAGAGGAAAAGGATAAATGAACGGGTTAAAGGCATCTGCTTGGTTAATTAAGTCGCAGTCAGATTGTAATTGAAGAATATTAATGCGAATAGAAATTCTGACATATAATTCTACTCTTTTGGCTTGATTGTAGTTAATTCTCAGAAATCAGGTAAAGCTTATTATCCCCCTGAGTTGGATTCAGTCTCAAAAATAGGTAAGAAATCTAAACAACCTATACCTTTGTTCTGTTCAATCTTGTATGATGACATCGCATATTCTTTCAAAATCGACCTATATCCGGGGACTTCAATGCCTGAAATCCCTGTACCTCAATAAACACAGGCCATACCTTCGCGATAAAATTAGTGAAGAGCAGTTGGCAAAATTTGCCAGGGGACGTGTGGTTGGCAAAATTGCACATCAGTTATTTCCCGGTGGAATTGAAATGCCAAGACCTGGTGCTTTTTCCGCTGAAAAGACCGCAAAATCTATTTCTGATGGAGTCCCGGTGATCTATGAAGCTTGTTTTATTCATGACGAAGTAATTATAGCCATTGATCTGCTGGTAAAGCAGGATGAAGGATGGAATGCCTATGAAGTAAAAAGCAGTTTTGCCTTGAGTGAAACCTATTACAACGATGCTCATATACAGGAGTATGTGATCCGGGGTTCCGGGCTCGATCTCAAGGAGTTTTTCCTGGTCCACAGGAATGGAGAGGTGCAACAATTTGATGAGTTGGATGTTAATACTCTTTTCATTTTTACAAGACTTCCAGATGCTAACGAGGATTTATCCTTTACGATCAGGAATAGATTAGATAGTATGAAAGATACCTTACTGCTGAAGAGCTCTCCTCCAATCAGTCCTGGCAAGCATTGCATGGTTCCCTATCCCTGTGATTTCAGGGGAGTTTGCTGGAAGGTATTGTCGGAAGATGAGAAAAATGAGCTGATGGGTTGACGTATAGTCTAAGAATTATGAATTATGAATATTGAATTATGAAGTACGAAGTAATGTGTTGAAATAAGATAAAGATGAGACGAATAGAATTAATAAGCAATAAATAACGCAACTATGAAAAAGAAAATACTTTTTGGAGTAAGCCTTCTATTTGGACTTTTGTTCATCAATTCGGGATTGAATATTTTTTTTAATTACATGCCTATGCCCAAGGACCTTTCCGAAAATATGATGAAACTTATGAAAGCGTTAACGGATATCAGCTGGCTTTTACCGCTGGTTGGTATTGCTGAAATTGTTGGGGGATTCTTATTCATAATCAACAAGTACAGGGCTTTTGGCGCGGTAATTATTTTTCCGATCATCGTTGGGATTCTTTTGACTCATATTTTCAATGATCCTTCGGGACTACCGATAGCAATAGTGGTGCTGGCAATCAACATCTGGGTTATTATTGAGAATCGTGAAAAGTACCTGCCGATGATAAAATAAAGCTCAAATCATAAACTTGTCGAATTTCAAAATAGCCACGAATGCACGAATCATACACGAATGACTACTGAATATATATAGAATAACCATCGAAAAACAACTGAATTACAATTGAATATCTATTGAATTCCAACCGGATCAACCAATTATGCCCCTTATCGACCTAACTCAAACAGTTTTTCACCAGATGCCGGTTTTCCCCGGTGAACAAAGCCCATCCATTATTGAAGACCAGCTCCCTGAAGGTGCGGGCTATGTGACCTTTCGCCTTGAATCGAACATGCATACCGGAACTCACATTGATGCTCCCTATCATGCAAAAGCAGGTAAAAAAACAATCGGATCATTTCCGTTGGAGTTTTTTTCCGGTAAGGCTAAGGTTTTGGATATCAGGGGAGAAACGATTGCAAGGATGCGTCCCGAATGGAAGCAGGTGTTCATGCAGCATGATATCATACTTTTTTGTACTGGTCACGACAAGCATTGGAATACACCCGAGTATTACCTGAATTACCCGGTAATAGCGGATGAGGTAGCCATCGTCATGAAAGATTCAGGTATCCGGATTGTTGGAGTTGATTCTCCTTCCCCGGACAGGAAGCCATTTAATTTTCACAAACATTTTCTTAATGGAAACCGCTTCCTGGTTGAGAACCTGCAGGGGCTTGATCAGTTGATCGGAATTGAAGAAATTGAATTTATGGCTTTCCCGTTAAAGATACAGGCTGAAGCATCTTTGATAAGGGCCGTTGCAAGGTACCGGGAATCTATTTAACGTGAGTTCGATGTATAGTTAAATGAGGTCCAACTACTTGTGAAATACTAAAAGGGTTATCTTGGTGTTTACTTTGTGTCTTAGTGCTTTTGTGGCGGAAAAAATGCCACCAAGGCACTAAGACACCAAGAATCTCGAAGTAAGACTGACAAGCATTTGATTGGCAAAAAGTTAAGTTTGTAAATATGTCGAACTCACGTTA
>Ga0079306_1001872_pt1 | contig 12823 bp, 11 predicted proteins | sample Methanotroph_Enr_FD_79181 | JGI IMG/M metagenome (GOLD analysis project Ga0079306, IMG submission 79181) | Enriched soil microbial communities from Old Woman Creek wetland in Ohio, USA - Methanotroph_Enrichment_5 | ecosystem: Environmental > Terrestrial > Soil > Wetlands | place: USA: Ohio...
GATTTAGCCATATCGCAAAGTTTGAGATTCAGTTCGCCGTTGCCAGCTTCAGGAATTTTTTCAAAAACGGGGTTAAGATCGGATATCAATATCTTTTCACTTCTAAGCATCTGGGTAGGATTGACGTTGCATACCACCCTGAAACTATATGTAACATATTTCCTTGCTGGAAAATCTGACATTAAATGGGCGTTGGCGGTATCGAATTTCAAGGCCTTGCCCCCGGTCCTTGCCGGACACACAAAATCCTGCGGATCTGTATACCCATGCTTGACAAGGAGCCAAAGATGACGCGTATTCGAAACGTTTTCACTGCCCTGATCGCCGATCTTCCACCATGGTGAATTGGCAGTCGTAGCCACCGTAGGCATTTCCCAATTATCCGCCGAATACTGATTTATCCCATTGGCTACCGAACCAAGCTGCGCTGCGCATTTAGTCTGCCAGTATTTTGACCTGGCATTTTGAAGTGTTGGGAATGTTACGCCGGCAACGGCTACTATCATAGCCGCAGCAGCGGCCATTTCTACAAAACCGCGCCAGAAGCTTTGCCTCGTTGTTACGGGCCTGTTCTGTTCCTGCCGCAAAAGTTCGCTTAGCCTTGCTTCACTTGCGAACTTGGCATTTTTGAGTTTTTCGAGTGTTTGTTGGCTCAGATGATCGGGACACTGTTCTACATGATAAGTTTTAAGCGGCCCAAGGCTATCCTTCAATGCCGCAAGCATCACTGCTGCGCGCCCATCCTGTGCAAGCAGTTGTTGTGCGCTTTGCTTTTCCTGCTCTTCGGATAAACCAAGGAAATAATCTAATACCAACTGTTTTTCATGCGGCTTTAACGACTTCATCACGCTCTCACATTCCCCCTGCTGCCACTTTTCCATCTTTTTGTAAAATTGACAATGGCAGTATGCAGCCGGCTTTTAACAGTCCCAATAGGGATACCGAGCATATCAGCCATTTGTTTGTAAGAAAATTGGTCAAAGTACGCCAGGATAAGGATCTCCCGGAGATTATCCGGCATCGAAGCAATAATTTCGCGCACCCTTGCAGCTGTTTCATCCTTATTTATTTCATCCAAAGGAGTTACATCATAAGACGTAAGCGTATTGAGCACATCGTCTATAGAAACTTCATCCGGTTCAGACATGGTCCCGATGGATGTGGTCGCCTGCCGCTGCTGCTTGCGCAGGGCGTCGCGAGCCTTGTTGGCCGCTATCGTAAACAGCCATGGCCGCAAAGGCCGATCCACGTCGAAACTTTCTCTGCTTGAGTACAACTGTAAGAAAGTTTCCTGAAATGCATCTTCCACCAAGTCCTGCCTATTTAAAAAACGTCGCAAGAACGCATACAGGGCATTCTTGTAGCGTTCCACTATTTCGGTGAACGCATCCTCGTTTCCCGCTATGTAACGGGCCAGCAAATCAGCGTCACTTGGTTGTTCTACGTTCGTTGCCATTTAAAGGTTCATACCCGGATTATTAAAGTTTTAGCAATTACCACAATTCATTATAAATTTTTTGCCCGCATTTTAAAACCGTAATTTAATTTTTTGTCATAGCGATTCACTAGGAATACCGCTGGTGCATAAAAAAACCCGCGATTCAATGCACGGGTTTACACATATAAGTCCGGATATTATCACGGAAAAGCGGTCAGGCCCATTTCCTTAGCCTCGGCCCTTATACATTTCATTATAATCGGCATGTGTTTGGCAGGGATTATCGGGCCGTCATTGCCATTTGGGAATACCGCCTCAAAACAATGGTGACTGGCAAGCCCATGGCCAGTTATTTGAAGATCAAACTTGAATCCATATCTTTTGGCTATATCCAATTTGGGCACCGGCTGGGGCAGAGGTTTGGCTGTCGGGCAAATATCAGGCACAAGACATGGCGAAACATACCCATCATCAAGCCCCAGGTCGAAATTCCGCAGCTGAATATGCACATCAACGCTGCCTGTAAACCATTTATCCCTCATCTTTTCCGACGCATAATATGCAACGCCGGCAGGCTGGACACCAAGAGATTTCAACTCATCTTTAAGCACCGCCGTCATGTCCGCGTTAAAGTTATTGTCCGGATGGCGTATTGCCCTGGCTCCCAGGATGGTTCCCAGCAGGTTGGAATATGAATCCTCCCATGAAAAGGCTGATTCAAACTGGGGTACCACTATAAACGCACGCATCCCGAACCATGTCAGTACTTCATGCCATGTTACCATGTTCCATGTACAATATTGGGACGCATCAAGAGCGACTTCATCGATCACTTTCCTTTGCCGCGCCGCCGACCAGTTCTTAAACCCCGGCGGATACGTTATATGCACTTTGAAGCTGGAGCTGTCTGTATTGAGCTTGTAATCAAAATCCGTGTCCCCGTTTTCGAGATGTTTTGTAATTTTATTATAAAGGTAATAAACATTATCGGCGGCAATTCGAAGATGGGCAATGTCGATATCGCCGCCTTTACAGGTATACGCAATACCGTCGTTTTCGCCAACAAAGGAACCGAAATTATGACTTCCGAGCTTATCTTCGTCGATAAATTTAACTTTAATTGTGGAACTGGCATAACTGCCGGGCCGTGGCCGCGGATGATTTGTTACAGTACAGCCGGTAAACAGGAATGAAACTGCCGAAATGGCAAGAAAACTCATGCCAAAGTGATGCGATTTATTCATAATTCCTCTAAATAATACACTAATAAGACGTAACTATATAGGTATATGTTCGTATCTCAAAGCCAGAATTCTATACAAAAAAACGGATTAAAATTTAATTCTGTCCGGAATACTACATCGGGATAAAGCAAAGTTGAAATTGCTTGAAATATACTTTGCCATACGGCAATGGCGGATATATAATTTGCGTAATATTTAGACAACTGCGGTAACCTTAGTAGAGGGTGATTACCAGCCCCAATGGCAATCGGGGTTTTGTGCGACATAGGGCGACACAAGCACGCGGTTAATGTTACTAATTTGTTCACTGCATTGTGCAATGAGGATTGTGTATGTCTGTTTTTACAGCAAGCACCGTTGTTCAGCAAATGCCCAGCACTGAGTTGCTCTTTAGCCCCATAAGGCTAGGTTTGTTAATTGGCTGGGTATATGCCTGCCTTTATTTCGCCCAGCTAATCGAGTTCGGCAATTTTGTCGAAAAACGTCATAAAGCACTGGTCAACCTGGTTTCGCTGGTTCTAGGCCCGATATGTTACACTTTTTTAATCTACCGCCAAAGTTTCGGCATTAGCGCCTCCATGCCAAACCTCAAATTCGTCGATAAACTCAAACGGTTCATTGACACAGCTTCTGCTAGTTTCAAGGGCATAGGATTTATTGGTTCACGAAGCAGCGATTCAATAATTCTCCTTGATTCCAGTGGAAAAAGCCTTGCCGACCTGTACAGCCAAAGCGGAGATAAACAGCAGGCCAGAAACACCCTCAATGCGACCGAAACGCTCGTTGTCAGTTCCATAGACAGCCGCGCCAGCGATATCCTCATCGACCCAAAGGACAATGCAAATTATACGATCAGGTACCGCGTCGACGGCATGCTCCGGCTGGCCGATGAACTGCCCGCCTCACAATGTGTTGCGATAGTAAACAGCATCAAAGCCGTTTCCGGCATGGATATCGCCGAAAAACGCCGTCCACAAGATGGTGCGTTCACAGCAAAACGCAACGGTTGCAATATATCGTTCCGTGTCGCAAGCGCGGGCGTTCTCAATGGGGAAAAACTCGCTATAAGAATTCTTAACCAGCAGACCGGCTTGAAGTCGCTCACTGATATCGGCGCAAACGAAAAGCAGACAAAGCAGCTTGAGACAGCTGTTGCCAAACCAAATGGTTTGATTCTGATCTGCGGCCCAACAGGTTCCGGAAAGACCACCACACTTTACGGTATGCTAAGCTGCATTGACTTTCTCCAGCGTAATGTCATAACTGTCGAAGACCCTATAGAATACATACTCCCCAACGCCAGCCAGATCGAGATCAACGCCAGGGCGGATATCACTTTCGCCAAAGCGCTCAGGAGCATGCTCAGGCAGGATCCTGATGTGATCTGCGTAGGCGAAATACGCGATAACGAAACCGCCGGCATCGGCCTCCAGGCCGCTCAGACCGGCCATCTCGTGATGGCCACCATTCACAGCAACAGTAACATTTCCGCGATCGTTCGACTGCTTGACCTCAATGTCACACCCATGCTAATAAGCGCAGCCGTCTCAACAATCGTATCACAAAGGCTCGTTCGCGTGCTCTGCGATAACTGCAAAACACCTATGGAGCAAAGCGACAAACGCCGGGAGTTCTTCTATAAAAACAATCTCGATCCTTCCAGTGTTTGCGTTCCTAATGGTTGTGAACATTGCTCCAACACCGGCTTTTTCGGCCGAACCGGTATTTTCGATGTTCTCGAAATGGACGACAACCTGAGGCAAACAATCACCACAGGCAAAGTATCCGTTGTTGATTTCAAAGAAGCAGCCGCTAAACGCGGCGTGACAAACATGCGAAAAGAAGGCATTCGCAAAGTCCTTGCCGGGATCACAACTATGGACGAGGTAATACGAGTCACAACTGAAACAGGAATTTAGAAATTGGGAGCTTTAAATTGTTTTTAGCGGGATTGGCATTGGCTGTTATCGGCGCGGTTATAGGCTACCGTCGGGGCTTTTACGCCATGTGGGCAACCACATTCAACGTCATCGTTTCAATCTATATCGCAATAATGCTTACTCCCACGCTCTCAAGTAAATTCAACCTGCTCGGAAGCGGCCTGGGCAATGTCAATAACCCAACTTTCTGGTACATTTACGCCTGCTGCGTGGCAGTAACCGCCTTTTTAATATTCATGGTACTTGAAATCATAGCAATGACCTATTTTACCGGCGCTTTCAATATAACCCTGCCCGGCATCTTTGAGAACATCGGCGCATCAGGCCTGGGATTTTTAACAGGATATGTCACTTGGGGCTTCATCTGCTTTGTAGTTTTGATAATGCCTTTTTCGCAAGACAGGCTGATAACTAAAGCCTTCACCGCCGACACGACCAGCCGTCAAATAAGCGCGCCCGCAATTAGTAAATTGCTCAATACAACTAATGTTTTTTCATGGCAGCCCAATTCCAATCGCGTCAGCAATGTCATTTCCTGGACCCTTGGCTGGACCGAAGACGGCAGCGAACCCAACAATCTCCCAAGATCAATAAATTCAGACCCGAATTTCCAGGTGCCCGACGAAAACACGATCCAGATATGAAATGCGCGTTAATTAGAACATCTTAAGATATCCTGCTCTCGTCTAATTCATTCTTAGCTTATAATTATGCCCCTTCTGTGATCCCCAGAGAAACTTATATTTTTCATCCCCGCGAAGGAAATCGAAAGTCCTTATGCCCGATTTCATACAATGCTCCAGCACATACAGCAGCGCAACGTTACCCGGGCTGAATTTGGCAAAATCAGGCTCAAACCCTCCCATGTAGCTGTAAAAAACGCCTTTAACGATAAAACCATAAATAATCGCAGCCGTACGACCGCCCACGGTAAGCCGGAAAAGCCCCAGCAATTCCTGCTCTGCAAGTTCCCTGGCGGCGCATAAATGAAATGCCCTCAATTTTTCACATTCCATTCCCCCTGCCAAATTGCGCATTGCCCTGCTTGCGTTGTGCAAAAGAAAAAACTCCTCCATCCATTCATCAACATCACCGAGATCAGCTTTTTCAAACTCGATCTTGCCTAATGATTCCAGCATCCGAACAGATTTAAACAGCTTGCGTCTGTGCACCGCTTCCATATACCCCAGTACACTTTGGCGGCCCAGTGATAAATCAATAAACGGGCACACATGCAATTTGCCCATATCGATCTCAACATAATCCGACAGGCTTTCAACCAGCACCGACCGTGGGCTTATATCCGAAAGATCACACTTTTCCCAAAGTCGCTGATGCGTGATAAGGTATTCGTAAATTATTTCGACCACATCTTCTTCGAACTCATCCTCAGCGAGTATATCGTTATAATCCGTTATACCCGTACCAATAAATTTCACAACCTTTGTGCCGCCCTCATTCTCAACATAAAAAGGCGCAAGCCCCACAAGCCTGGAATCATGATGTATCGCAAGTGTTAAGATATTGCCGGGCGCAAAATGTTTCCACCAATTCCAAAGCCATGCCGGAGTCTGGAAAGGCCCGGTGCGCTGGCACCTCTGCCAAAGCTTGTGCCATTGCGGCTGGATAGATTCCAAAGCCCAATCGCTTGTGATCTCCTCAAGGTATATTGTCTGCGATGATGACAGAATTTTCACTAGGTCGTCCCCCCGCTTGGATTTTTTGCCGCTTTATTATTGTTTCATAAAGACCCACATAATCCGCCGCCATCCTGTCCAGGCCAAAACGTGATTTCGCAACTTCCACACATGCACGCGGATCAATATCGTCACAGATACCAATGGCCCTGGCCATCTCGTATTCATCACTGACAATATACCCCGTCCTGCCGTGTTCGACTATATCCACAAGTGCTCCAGCCCCAAAAGCCACCACCGGAGTACCCGCAGCCATCGCCTCCATCGCCGCAAGCCCGCTTGTCTCCTCTACCAAACTCGGCACGCAAACGCATTTTGCATTGCGTATCAGGTCTGCCTTAACACTTCCCCCCACGCTTTCTATGAATTTTACCCCGGCCCTTTTGAGCCTTGGGCATATCTGCTCAAAATAATAACGCTGATGCGCGGGATACCCGAAAAGCTTACCCGCCAAAATAATATCAACTCCCGCCATCTGCGCTGCGTCTATCGCCAGGTGATAGCCCTTCTCAGGACATATCCTGCCCAGGCACAATACATAATTCCGCTTCGATACACTTTCGAGGTTCGGCTCGCAAACTTCCACTCCGTTTTCGATATATCCAAGATTTTGCTCGCAAGACCCGCATGTGAGATATTGCTGTTTGCTGACGCAATTAAAAAACAAGCTTTCTCGCGGCTCAAATGCGGCCGCGTCATACCAACTCACCGGCAGATGCAATGTTTCCAGCACTGGCGCGGCAATCGTTTGATCTATGTACTTATCGAAATCAAGCCCATGACAATGTATTATATCCGGCTTGAACTCTGTTATTGCCCGGTCGAGCGTTTTCCTATACTGCTCATAAACACATTTGCGTTTTGCCTCATCTATCACCCCGTCCGTTGCGGACCCTTCCCAAAGTCGCCCCGCGGTTTGTGATCCTTTTGCTGCCACAACTCCGCAATCATGCCCAAATGAACTAAGCTTTTGCACAAGTTTAAGCAGTATCTGCTCAGCACCTCCCGGTGTCGCGTCGGTTACTGCCGCAAACGGGTACGCAACGCTCAATACCCTCATAACAGCCCCTCAATGCCAAGCTCCTCAATGGCCTTGCCCGCCAGTTCCTGCCACTGCCCGCTTTTGATGCCCCAGTCAAACTGGTCGTAATACGCCCTGGGTCCAGCAGATTTTGCAAAATTATAAGCCGGCCCATTTCTGAACCTCTCGATCTGAATCGGAAAATATTTCAGCACATCTTTTTGTGTGTTGAAACATTCCATCATTCGCACTTTTAATTCAAGCTGTTGAGGCGTAAAAGCCGCAAGCCGCCCGCCGTCGCTTCCGGGTAGAAACTTGCCTGCGCTCATGGAACCGTTATCATCGAAATACGAAGTGAATTCAAAAACCGCTATCTCGTTGAGATCGTTTTTGGCTATCTGCCGAAGGGCCGCCTTAAGCGCTAGTACCGTTGCGTCATGATCAGGATGGCCCCCTTCGTATGGATGTGTAAAAACAATTTGAGGACCGATATACATCAATATTTCCACCAATTCCCTGCAAATATGAGGCATATTCAGCGATGCCTCTTTATCAGCGATGCCAACATCTATTATCCTGTTCTGGTCAATATTAGCGATCTGCAATGCGCTGGCGAATTCCTTTTGCCTGGCGCTGGCATATGCCGCGCGGCAATCAAAACCATGCTTGGCAGCATCTGCCATGTCCCGCGCTGCGCCATCGGTAACATGAATGAAATATACTTCCCCGAATTTGAGGAACTGTGCCCCCATCCCTGCCACCTCATCGTCGTGGTGCGCAACTACCACCGCCGCCGTCGGCAATTTGGGATTACTCTCATCATATTCATTGCATAAAAGGTCGATAGCTTCTTTTACAGCCACGTTTGTCGCTACTGACATACCCCCTCCTTCATCCTTGATTTGGAACTTAGAATGTTAATTGCCTGCCGGTAACCGTCAATTGTACCTACATCCACATACGATTTACCCACCTTTACCCCCCTGCACACCGCCCCTTTTTCAATATATGCATTCACAAGAGTACCAAAATATTCATCCTGCCTTTCTCTTTTTAACCAAAGATCGTAAAGCTCATAAAATATTTCGCCGCCCATTTTAAACGCACCCCATATCCAATTGCTTGAAGCATTCTTCTGCTTGACTTCGATTCGCAATATTCTGCCCGCCTCATCCATGACTACCGCATCAAAAAACTCCGGGCGAGCCACCGGAAACAGCAAAAACGATAATTTCTCGTCTTCCAAATGCTTTAACGCATCCTCAGGGAACCAAACAGTATCCGGCAAACCGATCACTACCGGCTCATATTTGCCAACAACGCCAATTGCGGAAAATATGGCATCGCAAAGCCCCTGGGCCTTGGGCTGAACAACATAACAGAACCGCACCGTACTGTCGCCGCCGCTGTAATATTCCATGATGTCGCTCTTGCCCGGCGATATTACAACGCATATCTTATTCACCCCGCCAAGTATCATCCGCTCGACAAGATATTCGCTCACTGCCCTGGGCTTTTCCGTCTGTCCGTCAAATCTGCTCCCAACCGGCAGCAGTTCTTTCGAAAACGCCAGCGGTTGTATTCTGCTCCCCGCCCCGGCTGCCGGCATGATCCCCCACATAGAAACCTCCCCAAGTCCCTCTTCTGTGTTTTCCTATACGCTCCACAGTCCTATCACTACTTGATCCGCTACTTCACCCCAAGTAGATAAACATCGAAAATATTCTCCAGCTCTTGCGCTCGCCTGGTTGCCGTATGACATTCCAGCGTTCTTTGCCTAGCCGCCTCGGCTATGCGTTTACGATTTGAATCTGTCATTGACAGAGCATCCAGAACCTCTTCGCATGTGCGACAAATAATGATCTCCTCACCAGGCTCATAAAACTGCTCCAGCCCCTCCCAGTAATCGCTTATTATCGCCGTCCCGCACGCCCCCGCTTCGAAGAGCCGTCCCTGCGGACAAAATCCCATTTCCGCCATTGCACGCCTGGTGATATTAAGCGTAAAATTCGACGAACAGTAAAATGCCGGGTGCTGGGGCGGCTCAACATGGCTCAGGTACCAGATATTATCCTGCCACGGAAAATCATTCGGGTATTGAGAACCGCCTATTATAAACCGCATGTCTTTTGCATACCTGGCCGTCTTGACCAGTAACTCATTAACTTTATCCTGCCTGTCCGGGGAATATGTGCCCAGGTAGGACAGATCACAATTGTAAACGATTTTGGGCTCCACAGGCCTGTGTATATCCGGATCAACACACCCATACAGAGGCCAAACTTCCTGTGCTCCAAGTTCAGATTTCAATTTGTTTATCGTTTCTCCGCCAGTCCAGCTCAAAACCAGGTCAAAATCCCGCAGCCCTCGCTGGGGGATATATTCTACATTTTCACCGTTTTCAAGCCTGGTCAACGTAACCGGCGCATCCAGATCGTAAAAACACTTGAGTATATCTTCTCTATTAACGATCATTTCACTTGCCGCGATGGCATCAGGGCAGTATGAAGTTACTATTGCAACATCAGCCTGGCTCAGAGCATTCTCAGCCTTCCGGGCGATGGTATCCCAAGTTTGATAAAGTACCAGTTCAACCCCTTCAATTCCCGCGTAATCCCTGCTCTGTGCATAATAAGGTACATCCTTTTCAAAGAACGTTACCCTGTGCCCTCGCCCGCAAAGCCCCTTACACAAGCCTCGCCAAATCGTCGCATGCCCGTTGCCCCACGATGAACTTATTGAAAGCCCGAAAATTGCTATGTTCATTGATCCCCCCGTCTCAAGTTGCAGATGTATTTTACTAACTGCTATGCCCGTGTGAACAGAATTTATAAGTTTTTTCTCACCTTTCTTTTTCAAACTTGTATATAGTTAGTTTAGAAAGAACGCAATTTAACCAGCCCACGGTGGCAACCGTGGCTTTGGAATGACCCTGTGAATTTAAGTGTCATCCCCGCGCAGGCGGGGATCCAGAAATAAAAAACGTCGCGCAGCGACTCCACATTTTTTATCTTTTATTTTTTATATTTGATTTAGATACATGGGAGGTAATCCGATTGAGCAATACCTATTCGCCCGACGACAAGCTCTATCAAACCAGTGATTTGGGTAAAATATCCATTCACGATATGCTTGCGTATTTCGAGCGTCATGGCGTTATGCGCATCTCCGACCTGCACATAAAACCTTCTCTGCCGCCGGCTTATCGCATCGATGGATCACTCGTGCCGATGCGGGGCGATCCCCTCACCATCGAAGCCGTCAAATGCCTTATCTACCCCATCCTAAGTGAAGACGCCATCGCCAAACTGGAAACAAATCTCACCGTCGATGCTTCCTACCACTACGGCTCTTTGCACTTCAGGATAAACGTATTCAAGGAAAACGACGGCATAGCCGCCGCCATAAGGGCTTTAAGCAACGATGTGCCGCCAATTGACCGCGTCGGCTTTCCGAACACCGTCTGGCAGGATATTCTCGACCTCCAATCCGGCCTTGTCCTCGTTACTGGTGTAACAGGCGCGGGCAAATCCACTACGATAGCATCCTTTATCGACCGGATCGCAGCCCTTCGCGCGCTTCGCATAATAAGTATCGAAGATCCTATCGAATACGTCCTGGCCCACAAAAGCTCAATGATCTCACAACGGGAAGTTGGCAGGGATGTCCGCTCGTTCTCGGATGGCCTGCGATCCGTTCTTCGGGAAGACCCCGATGTGATCTTTGTTGGAGAAATGCGAGATGCTGAAACGGTCTCAATGACGCTCATGGCTGCCGAAACAGGACATCTTGTATTTTCTACATTACATACGCGCGACACCACTGGCTCTATAACCAGGATAATGGATTATTTTTCAGGCGACAGGCAGGAAGAAGTCCGAAACCAGCTCTCGCTTAGCCTCGCGTATGTCATAAGCCAGAAGCTCGTGCCTCGTGCAAACGGCTCGGGCAGAGTTATCGCGATGGAAATTCTCAATAATAATTATGCCGTTGCCAATCTCATCCGTATCGGCAAGATCGAGCAGATATACACCCAGCTTCAGACAAAAACAAAGAACACCCCCGATGGAAAAATGATAACCCTCGAACAGCACCTCGCTTCACTTGTAAAAGCCCGCCAAGTTGAATTAAAGGAAGCTCAAAAATGGGCCAACGACGCCAAAGTCTTCGCCGATTTCATGAGCATGGATTACTAACGCTGGTATTGGCAAAAAAAATAAACGCGGCCACAGATCGCAATATGGGATGATGAACACTGATAAACACAGAATTGTTTGGGTTGTTAACAAAAAGATAAATTTGTCTTGATTTTATGGGGCAAAGTAGATAATATCTATTCTATAACTTAATAATAAGCCCTGCTTTAAGCGAGAAGCATAATTAATGCTGAGCTTTTAGCGTTTCAATCGAAACCGGCAAATTTTCGTTCTAGGAAATGCGAAGTGTAAGCGCCCAGTTGGGCGCTGCGCTCGTGTTCTTGGAAGGGCCTTGCCGGGCCGCAGTTGAGCATGATGTGGCAGTGTCTTATTTGCACGGTGCGGATGGAGGTTTTGAAAATTCTTTCCAAAAGGGAGGTCGTAAAATGAGAAGTACAAGGGTTGTACAAATATTTTTGATCTTGGGGGTTTTGCTGTGCTGGAGCGGATTGGCGCAAGCACAACTGATCACTATCGCCATTTCGGGACATGTTACCAGCGTAAGCGACTTTTCCAGTCAGCTTGGAGGCCAAATTCACATCGGCGATGCTATCACTGGAACATATACCTACGATTCGGCAACTCCGGATTCGGATCCTTCAGGTAATGGAGACTATTGGCACTACAGTTCTCCGACAGGTATCTCGTTAAACATAAGAGGCATCAATTTCAGAACCGACCCGATTAATGTTAATTTTCTTGTTGAAGTTGGTAATAGTTATTATCTTTTGCGAAGTTATCACAACTTGCCTCTATCCAATGGCACGCCGGTTCAACACATTAGTTGGCAGCTTACCGATCCAACTGGCTCCGGATTATCAAGCGATGCCTTGCCGCTGGCTGCGCCGGATTTGAGCAAGTGGGTTGGCAATAGGTTGAGCATAACCGGTCCGGATTGCAGTCCGCAATATTTTAGTATTGGCGCAACTATAACATCGGCAAGTATTCCCGAACCTGCGTCAGCGTTCGTGCTAGGCTTGGGTACGTTGCTGATCCGCAGGCGTTTCACAAACTAATCAACACAGGCATATCTTTTTCACGGAGGAATTCTCATGAATTTCAAGAGACACTGTATATCCATCGGTTTAATTTTGACTATTCTTTCAATGTCGTCTTATGCCGCACAAAATTTAAAAGCAGTCGCTGTTTCCGGCGGCGAGGAGCACAGCCTGGTAGTTGCCGAGAACGGCTGGGTTTTTTCCTGCGGGAAGTATTCGTTCTGGCAGCTTGGGCGAGAAGGCGATAACAAAATTTTTGACAGAGTTCTCAGGGGCGAAATGAACACCA
>Ga0079306_1001873_pt1 | contig 12818 bp, 9 predicted proteins | sample Methanotroph_Enr_FD_79181 | JGI IMG/M metagenome (GOLD analysis project Ga0079306, IMG submission 79181) | Enriched soil microbial communities from Old Woman Creek wetland in Ohio, USA - Methanotroph_Enrichment_5 | ecosystem: Environmental > Terrestrial > Soil > Wetlands | place: USA: Ohio...
AAAAAGTTTATCTCAGAATAAATAAAATTTACAAACCTTTGTTCAGACCAAAGTATTTGGTCCTATAAAGCTCGAGTGAGTTATTCACAAGCTGTGAAGATGTTTAAACGAATGCGATATAAAGCAAATATCCCTTGATCGGCGCAGATTAGAGCTGGCTGGTGCAGAAGGGGCAGCGGGAGGCTTTTTGGGGTATTTTTGAGATGCACTGGGGGCATTCTTTGGTCTGCTGTGCAGGTGCCGGGGTTTCGTGAAGGCGTTTTAGATGATTGATCTGTTTTATGAGGATGAAAACTGCGAAAGCAACGATCACAAAATTGATCATTACATTAATAAACAGGCCGTAGTTGAGGGTGGGGATGTTGGCTTTCTGGGCATCTGCCAATACAGTATAGTGGTTCGGGTCGGCGGAGAGTTTGACGAAAAGATTTTCAAAACGTATTTTGCCGGTGATGAGGCCTATGGGGGGCATAATTACGTCTTTGACGAGGGAATTGACTACCTGGCCGAAAGCGGCACCGATTATGATACCGACGGCCATATCGATGACGTTGCCTTTGACGGCGAATTCACGGAATTCTTTGAGCATGCCCATTTTTTCCTCCAAATCCGAAGCACGAAATACTAAATCCGAAACAAATTCTAAATACAATAAATCCAAATTACAAACAAAAAGCTTTGCCACAGAGATCTCAGAGGGCACAGAGATTTTTAAATCTAAATGACGGGAGGGTGGATTTGGGATTTTATTTTCAATAAGTAAAAGGGGCGGATATAATCGTGCCAGTTCGCCAGGGGTGGCGTTTAAGAGCCTGAGAAAACACCCTCGAACCTGATCAGGGCTAGCTTTAAAGCGGTACCTGCGTAGGAAGCGTGGACGGCAGCAGATTTTGGCATGTCCTAACGTTTCCATATTTTAGAATTCATGGAGAATGTATGTCTACACAGATCGAAAAGGCCCGCAAAGGGATTATTACGCCGGAAATAGCACGTGTTGCCAAGGCTGAGGGCGTTGATGAGCATATGCTCAAGTCGGAAGTTGCGGCGGGGCGGGTGGTTATACCGGCAAACCGGATACATATCGAAAAGGGGCTAAAGGCGGCAGGTATCGGGCGGGTGCTTTCGACGAAGATAAACGCTAATATCGGTACGAGCACGATGCGGTCGTCGATAGAGGCTGAGATCGAGAAGATGAACGGTGCGCTGGAGCTTGGGGCTGATGCGATTATGGACCTTAGTACCGGCGGTGACCTTGATAAGACCAGGCAGGCACTTATTGATAAGTGTCCGGCGCCGTTTGGGACGGTGCCTGTGTATCAGGTGATCGTGGACAGGGATGTTGAGGATATCGATTACAAGAGCATTTTGGATGTGGCTGAGACGCAAGCAAAACAGGGAGTGGATTTCTTTACGCTCCATGCTGGGCTGCTCAAGGAGCATCTGCCACTACTTAAGAGCAGGGTTATGGGGATAGTTTCGCGGGGCGGGGCGCTGATGGCCAAGTGGATGCTCCATCATAATAAGCAAAACCCCATGTTCGACCTGTTCGATGATCTTTGCGATATCATGAAGCAATATGATGTGTGCTTTTCGCTTGGAGACGGGCTTAGGCCCGGCTGTATCGCGGATGCGACTGATGCCGCGCAGGTGGCGGAATTGCGGACGCTTGGGGAATTAACCGAGCGGGCGTGGGCGAAGGGATGTCAGGTTATGGTGGAAGGGCCGGGGCATGTGCCGTTCAACCAGATACAATATAATATGGAATTGCAGCAGCGGCTTTGCAAGGGGGCGCCGTTTTATGTGCTTGGGCCGTTGGTGACGGATATTGCGCCAGGGTATGATCATATAACATCCGCGATTGGCGGTGTTGCGGCGGGGTATTACGGGGCATCGTTCCTTTGCTATGTTACGCCGCGGGAACATCTGGGACTGCCGGACGCAGAAGATGTGCGACAGGGTGTTGTGGCTTCGAAGATCGCGGCGCATGCGGCGGATATAGCTCGCGGGTTCAAGAATGCCGAGCAGCGAGACCTGGAACTGAGCAGGGCAAGAGGTAATCTGGACTGGGAGACGCATTTGAAGCTTTCCATCGACCCGAAAAGAGCCCGACAGATGCATGTTGAGGCGTGCAGAAATTCGGGGACGAGCGAATTCCATGAAGAGGATTACTGCTCGATGTGCGGGAAGAACTGGTGCTCGGTTAGGATAAATAAAGAGATCAGGGATAAGATTTAGTAGTGACAAGTAACAAGGAACAAGAAACAAATAAGGGCAACAGGCGGGAGTGGTCATGGAGTACGCGGTAGGCAGGCAGGGTCGGATAGTGGTGGCGAGGCTATCGGAGGGGGAGGACCTTTACGGTTGCGTGGAGGGGCTTGCGGCCAAGGAGAATATCCGGGCGGCGGCGGTGTTTATTACCGGCGGCATTCGGAAAGCTAATGTGGTTGTTGGGCCAAAAGAGGAAAAGCCGAAGGTAGTTGGGGATTTTAAGGCGTTTGTCGGGCCGGGGGAGGTGCTGGGGGTTGGGACATTGTATGTAGATGACGAGGGGTCGCCGAAAATGCATTTACATGCGGCTATTGGGAAGCGCGATGAGATTATCGTGGGGTGTCCGCGGGGGGGTGCAAGCGTGTTTCTGGTACTGGAGGTGACGATAATCGAGATCGATGGTATTGAGGCGGCTAGGACTTTCGACCCCGAACATGGGATAAAACTGCTCAAGATCGCCAGTAATAAGCACTAAGCTCGAAATCTGAAACAAATTCGAATAGAATAAATTCTAAATTTTGGCCAGGTCGGAAGGCTAAATGCATCATTTTAATTCCACATATCTGCTTTACGGCCGCTTTTATCAGTGGCAATTTGATGTAGCAGGGGGTACATGGGACCTTGCTGCCCAAATAATTATTCCCCTATTTTGTTTAGTCGCACTGATTTGGATCGTTTGGCGGCTGTGGAATGCGCGAAACTAAGTGCGTTTAAATATCGACATCAGTATACCTTAATTTTAAATCTGGTTTGCCCTTTTGTTGCGATTCTGCTAGAATTATTAGATTGGTTTATTCCCGAAATTCTGTCCGGAACGTAGTAGTACAGCGGGAAGTTGATGACAACTGGGAATATGCAGATTAGGGCAGGTAATTAGATGTCTGAAAAGGCGATTGTAATAAGGGGTGCGGCTGAGCACAACCTCAAAGGTATAGATGTAACAGTTCCACGCGACAAACTCATCGTGATAACAGGGATGAGCGGGTCGGGTAAGAGTTCGCTGGCGTTCGATACCATTTACGCAGAGGGACAGCGTAAGTACGTCGAAAGTCTGTCTGCGTACGCCAGGCAATTTTTGGAACAGATGCAAAAGCCCCAGGTCGAGAGCATCGAGGGGCTGCCGCCGACAATCGCAATCGAGCAGAGAAGTTCAAGTTCAAACCCAAGATCCACAGTAGCGACGACGACAGAAATATACGATTATTTCAGGGTGCTTTTTGCGCGGGTGGGGCAGCCACACTGCTGGGTTTGCGGCAAGGAAATAGCCAGCCAGCATGCGACGCAGATAGTGGATTCGATATTGTTAAGGCCTGAGGGAACAAAGATACAGGTGTGCGCGCCGATGATACGGGGGCAGAAGGGCGAGCATAAGGATGTATTTGTAAAGATCACGCGCGAGGGGTTTGTGCGAGCCAGGGTGGATGGGAGTATTTACGATCTCAAGAATGTTCCCGATCTAGACAAAAATAAAAAGCATGATATCGCGGCGGTGGTGGACAGGCTCATTATTAAAGAGGGGCTGCGGATAAGGCTGGCTGATTCGGTAGAGACGGCGCTGAAGATGGGCGAAGGGCTTGTGGTGGTGATGGTGCAGGAGCCAAGCCAAAGCAAGGAAAACGGAGGCGAGGGTCGCTGGACGGATGTGATATACAGCGAGAAATTCGCGTGCAACGAACACCCGGAGGCGTCGCTTGAGGAGCTTAGCCCAAGGCTTTTCAGCTTTAATAGTCCTTATGGTGCGTGCAAGAGCTGCGACGGGCTGGGGACGATACTGGAATTCGACCCCGACCTGATAGTGCCGGATAGAACAATTTCATTGGAGAATGGGGCAGTGGACGCGTGGCGCAAGGGCGGCAAGCGCATGAACATATTTTATAACAGAATGATCAAGCGGTTCTGCAAGGATTTCCATATTGATAAATCGATGGCTTACGATGACATACCGCAGGATGTCAAACGAGTACTGCTTTATGGTACCGGCGAGGCGGAAGAAGCCAAGTATGACAGTTCGTTTGAGGGTATCATACCCAACCTGCTGAGGAGATGGCAGAATACGACGAGCGAATTTGTAAAGGAACGGCTGCATGGGTATTTATCCGAGCAGCCTTGCAGGGGCTGCAAAGGTGCCAGGCTTCGGCCGGAGGCGCGGGCGGTGACAGTGGGCGGCAGGAATATGAGCGATATTGCGGCAATGAGCATCGCGGAGGCGGGAGAGTTTTTCGCGCAGCTCAAGCTTGATCCGGAAAAAACGATAATAGCGGTGCAGCCTTTAAAGGAGATACGCGAGCGGCTGAGGTTCATGCTGGATACGGGGCTGGGGTATTTGACGCTGGACAGAAAGAGCGCGACGCTTTCGGGCGGCGAGGCGCAGCGGATAAGGCTCGCCACGCAGGTGGGAAGCGGGCTTGTCGGATGCTGCTATGTGCTCGATGAGCCGACGATAGGACTTCATCGCAGGGATAACGACAGACTTATAAAAATCCTGCGACGGCTCACAGACATCGGCAATACGGTAATTGTCGTAGAGCATGATGAGGATGTGATAAAGGAAGCAGATCATCTCATAGATATTGGGCCCATGGCTGGGGCGCACGGCGGAGAGCTTGTTGCACAGGGCACATTGCAGGACATTATCAACTGCGAGCGGAGCCTAACGGGCAGGTATATGGGCGGCGCGGCAAGGATCGAATTGCCTCACAAACGACGTCCCTACAACATGAAAAACGCGCTCGAGGTAAAAGGCGCAAGCGAAAATAATCTCAAGAACATAGATGTGAAATTCCCGCTGGGCGTTTTTACATGCGTTACCGGTGTATCGGGTTCCGGCAAGAGCACGCTTGTGAGCGATATACTCTTAAAGGCGCTTAAACGGCGGCTTTATAGTTCGCGCGAAAAACCTGGTGCGCACAGGAATGTGCTGGGCGTGGGCAAAATCGACAAGGTCATCGAAATAGATCAATCACCCATAGGCAGGACGCCTCGGAGCAACCCGGCGACTTACACTGGTGTGTTCGATCTGATACGGCAGCTTTTCGCGATGACGCGCGAGGCGAAGATACGCGGGTATAAGCCAGGGCGGTTCAGCTTTAACGTCAAGGGCGGCAGGTGCGAATACTGCCAGGGCCAGGGAACCAAGAAGATCGAGATGCATTTTCTGCCGGATGTTTATGTAGTATGCGAGCAGTGCAAGGGGACGAGGTATAACCCGGAGACACTGCAGATAACTTATAAGGGTAAGAACATCTCTGATGTGCTCGACATGCGGCTGGAGGAATCGCTGGAATTCTTTTCGAATTTTCCTAAAATTCAGAGGCTGCTCAAGGCACTTAATGAGGTCGGGCTTGGCTATATGCAGCTTGGGCAATCTTCGACGACTATGTCCGGCGGTGAGGCACAGAGAGTAAAACTTGCCGCGGAACTTGGAAAGCCCAGTACCGGCCATACTTTCTATGTGCTGGATGAGCCGACGACGGGTCTGCATTTTGCGGATATTCACAATTTGCTCAATGTGTTGCGGCGTCTTTGCGACCTGGGCAATACCGTGCTGGTGATCGAGCACAATCTCGATGTTATAAAAATGGCTGATTATATTATCGACCTTGGTCCAGAGGGCGGCACTGAAGGAGGCAAGGTGGTTGGTTGCGGCTCGCCGGAAGAGCTTATCGAAAACGAAAAGAGTTATACGGCCAAGTATCTCAAAGAGAAATTGATGGAACATGCGGCTATTTAGGAAAATCCAGCACGAAGCTCGAAATCCGAAACAAATTCAAAATTGAAATAAGGAAAATTCGAAACAAAGGCAAGGAAAGAAGAAACAGTGCAGGTTGAGACGCTTAAATGGGTTGGTGGGGTGGATGGGTTTTTGAGGCTTATTGATCAGCGAAAGCTGCCGGGGGAAGTTGCATATTTAGACTGCCGCGATGTCGATACGCTGGTCGAGGCGATTAAGACGCTTGCGGTGCGGGGTGCGCCTGCGATAGGGGCGGCGGCAGGATTCGGGCTGGTGCTTGCAATTCAAAACGTTAAAGATGATGCTTCGGTAGGTCAGGTGACAGCTGTGCTTGAGGCTGCTAAGGATAAGCTTGCGGAATCGAGGCCCACGGCGGTGAATCTTTTCTGGGCGCTTGAGCGGGTCTTTAAGGCAGCACGAGGAACAAAGGGTGAGAGCATAAAATCGGCGGTGCTTTGCGAGGCGCAGGCGATATTCGATGAAGATGTCGAAATGTGCAGGCGAATCGGCGAAAACGGGGTGGGTATTATAAAAGAAGGCATGTGCATACTTACGCACTGCAACGCGGGAGCGCTTGCGACAGCCGGGAGCGGAACGGCGCTTTCGGTTTTTTACGAAGCGAAAAGCAGGGGCATTAATTTCAAAGTGTATGCTGATGAGACGCGGCCACTGCTTCAGGGGGCCAGGCTCACGGCATGGGAGCTTTCAAAGGCGGGGGTGCATGTTACGGTAATTTGCGACAATATGGCGGGCTGGCTTATGAAGCAAGGCAAGGTCGACGCGGTGATCGTTGGCGCTGACAGGATCGCGGCTAACGGCGATTCGGCCAACAAGATCGGGACATATGGCCTTTCGGTGCTGGCTGTAACTCACAAAATTCCGTTTTACATCGCGGCACCAACGAGTACGCTTGATATGAAAATCCCGGATGGAGGCCATATAAAAATCGAGGAACGCAGTGAAGACGAAATCAGAAAATCCGGATCGAGAATAGTTGTACCCGTGGCAGCAAAGATATATAATCCGGCTTTTGATGTCACGCCAGCGGCAAACATCACGGCTATAATAACCGAATGCGGCATGTTTGACCCCGGCCAGATCGGGGCGGTATTTGGAAGAAAGAATTAAATTCAAGAGGTTTAATCAGTGTCACAGAAAATTGCGATCATAATCGGTGCGGGACCGGCGGGTTTGACAGCGGCTTACGAACTTCTTAAGAATACAGACATTAAGCCTGTCATATATGAAATGAGCGATGATATCGGCGGCATATCAAAAACAGTAAATTACAAAGGTAACAGGATTGATATCGGCGGCCATCGTTTCTTTTCGAAATCCGATCGCGTTCTGAATTGGTGGCTCAATATGCTGCCATTGCAGGGCAAGCCAGCCAAAGATGACATAGTACTTGGTCGCAAAATAGAGGTGTCCAAAGAGCCTTGTGCCCCGGACCCAGAGCAGACAAATCTTGTTATGCTTGTGCGAAACAGGTTGTCTCGAATATTTTTCCTGCGTAAATTCTTCGATTACCCAATCAGCTTGAATTTGAAGACAGTCGGCAACCTTGGGTTTATGCGCATCCTGAAGATAGGATCGAGTTATCTTAAAGCCCGGCTTTTCCCAATTAAGCACGAAAGATCGCTCGAAGATTTTCTGATAAACCGTTTTGGCACGGAACTGTATCTGACATTTTTCAAGGACTATACTGAAAAGGTATGGGGGATCTCCTGTGACAAGATCAGCGCCGAGTGGGGCGCTCAGCGAATAAAAGGGCTTTCTATAACCAAAGCCCTTGCGCACGCTTTCAAAAAGCTTTTGCCGAAGAAAACTGAACTAAGCCAAAAGGGTGTTGAAACGAGCCTGATCGAGCAGTTCCTGTATCCTAAGTATGGTCCCGGCCAGCTTTGGGAGCAAGCAGCTGAAGTAATTTGCCGCATGGGCGGCGAGATACATAAGAATCACAAGGTCGTTGCTATTCATTCGCAAGACAACAAGATAGTGGCGGTGGATATCGAAGGTGTTGGCGGCGGCGGCACATTCAGAGCAGCCGGTGATTATTTTTTCTCCGCAATGCCTGTTAAGGATCTCGTTGCTGGTTTCAAATCGCCTGTGCCGCGGGAAGTCGCGGATGTCGCATCGGGACTGATGTATCGCGATTTTATAACAGTCGGATTGCTTCTCAAAAAGTTGCGTATCAAAAACGAAACCAGTATCCCGACAATAGATGGCATTATCCCTGATTGCTGGGTTTATGTGCAGGAACGCGAAGTCAAGCTGGGGCGAATCCAGATATTCAACAATTGGAGCCCTTACATGGTACAAACCAAAGGCCATGCTTGGATAGGTCTGGAATATTTTTGTAACGAAGGGGACGATCTCTGGAAAAAAGCCGATGACGATTTCGCGAAATTCGCGATAGATGAACTTGCATCCATCGACATGATAAACAAAGCTGATGTAATTGACAGCACCGTAATAAGAATGCCCAAGACATACCCGGCGTACTTCGGCAGTTACGACAGGTTCGATGTGATAAGATCATTTACCGACAATTATGAAAATCTTTTTCTAGTTGGCAGGAACGGTATGCATAAATATAATAACGCCGATCACAGCATGCTTACTGCCATGATCGCGGTTGAGAATATAATTAAAGGCGTCAAATCCAAAGAAAATATATGGGCAGTAAATACCGAAGCGCAATACCATGAACAAAAGAATAAAAGCAAGGCCTAGGAAAAAGACAAATCCGACAGTGACCGTGATCGATCCCAATGAACTCAAAAGGGAACGAATGACTCATTACGCGGCAATCGCATTGCTGATGGGTTTTGGGATCTGGATGTCTGTCCATTATTTTGGTTTTTTGATTTCACCCTGCCCGGATTTTCCATGTTTTACGCAACTCGCTCATCAGCTATGGTCATTTCATCTTCCCACAGAGTATAAGCGTGCGCCTGTTCACGGCAGTCTTGTGCTGCTGTTTTCGCTTTTTACGCAGTCAAGTCAGCACCCCGATTTGACGGCCGGGCGTATACTGTGCGCCACTTTATACCCGCTTACCATAGTTCTGATGTATCTGGTGGGGTGTAAATTCATAGGGCGATGGGCAATCTGGCCTGCGCTTATCAGCGCTATCCACCCTTGGGTAATTCAAAGCCTTGTCGATCCGGTTGCCGAGATGACGCTGCTGTTTTTCACACTTGTGACGTTTTTTTTCCTGCTGAGGCGTTCGCGGTGGACATATCTTTTCGCGTCGATAACTACTATGGTCCGATACGAAGGCGCAGCTCTGATACTTGCGGCTTTTATATGGGATATGATCGAATCGCGGAATATGCGTGAGCGCATAAAAACTTTTGTGTTTGCCGCGATTGCGACAGTGCCTCTGATGCTTTGGGCTATCGGCACGATGCTTAGCTGGAAGAATGCCGATGTTACGCATTATGTTAAGGAAATGGGTGCGGCAAGTGGTGGAAAATTCGTATTTTTTGAATTCATCGACATGCTTTGGCGATCGGGCTTTTCCATGCTATTCATCCCTTCGCCTTCGGCCCAGTCTGATACAGTAGATGCCTTGTTTGGGCTAAATAAATTTCTACTGTTTTGCAGTTTCGGTTTCGGCCTTGTTTATGGGCTAATCAAGCGGAACTGGAAAGTGCTCATGCTGGTGATATTTCTACTGCCTTATATTTGTATTCACGCTGCGCACAGCTTCCTTGTCCCAAGATTCGGTGTGCCTGTCAACTGGCTAATATTGCTGATGTCGCTGTATGGTTTTCAGAGTCTTTTCCGTATTATAAACAAAAATAACCGTATTCCGGTGCCGATCATTGTTTGTGTGCAGATTATTGCGGCCGTCATGTTTTGTTTGTGGTTTATTGACATATTTCCTTATCTAAAGGAAGTAGCTCCTTCTGCCAGGAATTCTGTACCTTTGCCGTATGTTGTACTGGGTATAGCGGCGGCGTTTGCAGGCATCAGTGCGTATTTTCATCGGTATCATTTTGCGTTGGCGGACAGCCTGATCATTGTCATGCTTGGCGTGATTGTGGTTTCAAATCAGTTCCCGCTGGCCGGCAGAATAGGTAATGGTGACACGGATATCGAATTCAAATATCTCACCGACTGGTACATCCAAAATGCAAAGCCGGGGGAAAAGTTGCTTTGCAGTATGGCTGGCAACATGGGAGTGTTTGCCCCTCGCCACGCAGATAAATTCGTTCATGTAAGCGGAATCAAAGCTTCAAATCCGCAGGAATTTGTGCAAAAATGCTATGACGCAAACCTAACATACATTGTATGGGATGCCCGCGTCGGCAATACTGCCGGAAGCAGGTACTATGGTCTGTGGCATATAGAAAATATGGCTATGCTTTCAAAGCCCAGGAGCATAGGCCCTTATGAATATATTACGACGCTCAAATCTAATGATGATCGGCGTTATGTCCATCTTTTTAAGTTGAAGCCATTGCAAAGCTCACTTATTGGGAATAAGTGAATTATAGATTAGCGTAAAACTGTGCTTTGTGCGTTCGATCATACCGTGGTGCCAAAATTGAAGGCGGTGTACTTAGAAATGAAGCGGGCCAGAGAATTCTCTGCGCCCGCTTTTTAGCCATTTGGTTTATTTTACCGCTACGACTTCCTTTACATCCGGCACACGTTCCTTTAGCAGCCTTTCGACTCCCATTTTGAGGGTCATTTGTGCGCCGGGGCAGCCTCTGCAAGCGCCTTGGAGACGGACGCGCACGCTTTTATCCTCGTCTATACCGACTAGTTCTATATCGCCGCCATCGTTTTGAAGCATTGGACGAATGGACTCGATCACTTCCTTAACCTGTGTCTCAAAATTCTTCTCTTGGGCCATTTAAATCTCCTTCTTAGGGGTATAATATTACATCGACCCCTGCATTTTATCGGTACATTATAGCATTTTAGAGTAGTACTCTCTAATTAAATTTACGGGTATTTGGCCCGCTGGTTCTGAAACGCTTCAATCCTTTTATATATAAAGAAGTTACGCGTTTTTTATCGGTACATCGCTGGGCCGTTTACTAAGGCAAATAGACATAGAACAAACAAAATTCGCATGCCTTTTGAGCCGATAAAAGCATCGATTGATAAAGGATAATATGTCATTAAGGCTTAAGATTATCGTAATACTTTTTTTGATCGCGATTTGCTATTGCGGTTTCGATTTGGCAGTGCAGCGAAAAATTGTGCTGGGCAAATTCAAAGATCTTGAAACTCAGCAGGCCCAGAAGAACCTTCGTCGCTGCATAGACGCGATCGAACGCGAGGCATTGCATATTGATTCGATGGCCGTCGACTGGGCATGCTGGGAAGATACGCGCAATTTTCTTCTAACCGGCGAGAATAATTTTGTGAAAAAGAATATATCGCTGGCAACATTCAGGAACACAGATTTAAACATGGTACTGTTTTGCAACAACTGGGGCAAACTGGTATGGTCAAAGATGGTTGAATCGGATCTTTCAACAATTCAGATGCCGGAATTTCCGTCTGATCTTGCAGGGGCTAATCATCCGCTTTTAGCTTTGTATAATCCAGCCTTGCCCCGAAAAGGCGCAAAATGCGGCATTTACATGAGCAAGCATGGCCCGATGATCACAGCGTCGGAACCAATCCTTTCGGCGGGGGGGCGGGCACCTTGCCTTGGCACGCTGATATTGGGCAGATTTCTTGATGAAGCCCTTGTAACCGAGTTTGCCCGCCAGACCGGGGTGGATTTGATGATCGAACCGCTTAATGAAAAATATACTGGTCCTTATCAAAAAAGCGTTCTGTGCCAGGTTTCGCCGGCTATGCTCCAGGTATCCGCAGTCATTGCTGATGTAAGCGGCAAAGGCGGCATAAGGCTGATCATCAATCAAAAAACTGATATCACAAGCCAGGGCGCAGCTGCGATGAAATTCGCGATAATTTCCGTATGCGGTGCATTTATAGCGGCAATAGCGGTCATTTTTGTGCTTCTTCAGAAAAGTGTTCTAGTACCGATAGCGAACTTAAGTGAACATTTTACTTCCATGGCCGACAGCTATGATTTGACAGCAAAGATACACGTCAATCGCAGTGACGAAATTGGAGTATTGGCCCAGCAGTTCAATACTCTTGTCGATCAACTTGCGATGGCAAGGTCAATTCATGGCGAAAGATCGTATAATAACGGCAAAAGCGAAATGGCTGCCGGACTGCTTCACAATCTTCGCAATATGTTCAGCCCGGTGATAAGCAGGGTATGCCTATTAAAAGAAAATGTCTCAAAAGTATCGCTTGATAAGCTTGAGGCGGCCAAAGCTCAACTGATCGATGAAAAAACATCCCTGTCCAGGAAGCAAGATATAACAAGTTACATTGAACTCACTTATCAGTCGCTTATCGGTCTTTATACAAATGTACAAACCGAGGTCGATGAGATCGCGATACGGGCGGCGGAGATCGAAAAAATATTTTCCAGTGCCGATGTAGACGGTATTCCGGTGCAGGTATGCGAAAAGATCGTGCTATGCGATCTTATTGAACACAGCGCGAAACTCATTCCAGACGAATTCGCCAGGATGCTCGATGTGCAAATTATGGATTCTGTCCGTAAGGCTGGTACAATAAAAACCGATCCGATTGCGATGGCACAGGTTGTAGCCAACATATTTACCAACGCCGCAGAGTCTATACGTTCGGCGGGCAAAACATCAGGAGTTGTTCGAATAGTCGCCGCTACAGAAAAAAGCGACAGCAATACGAGCCTGCATTTGATCTTCACCGATGACGGCGCCGGTGCCGAAAAAGCAAGACTTGA
>Ga0079306_1001875_pt1 | contig 12806 bp, 11 predicted proteins | sample Methanotroph_Enr_FD_79181 | JGI IMG/M metagenome (GOLD analysis project Ga0079306, IMG submission 79181) | Enriched soil microbial communities from Old Woman Creek wetland in Ohio, USA - Methanotroph_Enrichment_5 | ecosystem: Environmental > Terrestrial > Soil > Wetlands | place: USA: Ohio...
TTAATGCCCACGACTGATAAGAATTGGGCTTCATTTAATTTTAAATCGTTGTAATTCTGCATATTGTTTGCAAAGTAACAACTTTTATATCATATATTTATAACTTATATAACGACTAATAATCAAAATATATTATGGAAAAAACTGGATTGAAAAATAATTTTGTATCATTAGCAACTAAAATTGTCGAAAAAAAGATTTTTATCGAGAGCTATAGTCTTGATATGTTTGCTAATGATTTATTTATGAGTAAATCAAAACTTAGTAAAAAAATTAAAGTCACTACAGGATTGACTCCAATTGAGTTCATTAGGAACGTTCGGTTTAATTATGCATTCAGGTTATTCAAAGAAACAGATTTGAGCATAAAGGAAGTTGCATATTCTTCCGGCTTTAATGATCCGAAATATTTTACCCGATGTTTTAAGAGAGCTTATGGAATGTCGCCTAAGGATTATAAGAATAATTTAAATAAAGGAGTTGGTTACCTTTGGCTGACATTTAACCTGAATTAGGCTAATCAGCCGGTAAAATGCTTTCAAACGAAAGTGTCGAATTGGTTGCATTTGCAAATGTTTTCCGAAATTGGAATTGACACAATAACACCACAACTATTGTATTGGTTCCAACGGAGTTCAATAATGCGGTAAAGAGTTTCTCCGATAAGGTTGTAAAGAAGGAAAGTAGGGTTTGATAATTGCATTCCGATTTGAAATAAAAAAGGTTGGTTCAATATAATTTTGAGCCAACCTTTTTCCGTTTTCAACGCTTTTCTCTAGTATATTATATCTAATATCTTAGCTCTTGATTCTTGGTTCTGCCTAAAGCAGCGCAGCAATATGTTTCTCCAGTTTTATCAAATCTTTTGTGAAATTACGGATGCCTTCAGCCAGTTTTTCTGTTGCCATGGCATCTTCGTTCAGCATCCAACGGAATGTTTTCTCGTCCATGTGCACCGGTTTTATATCCAGTAGTTTTGATTTTTCAGCATCCAGTTTCTTTTCCAACACTCCTTCGGTGCTTTCAAGTTCTTTTAGCAATGAAGGGGCAATGGTCAGTGCATCACAACCCACAATTTCAATAATCTCACCGATATTGCGGAAGCTGGCTCCCATAACAATGGTGTTGTACCCGAACTTCTTATAGTAATTGTAGATTTCGGTAACCGACATTACGCCGGGATCTTCAGCAGCGGGAATCTCCGAAACGCCACGGTCTTTTTTATGCCAGTCCAGAATACGGCCTACAAATGGAGAAATCAGCGTTACCTTTGCTTCGGCGCAACGAACAGCCTGAGCCATTGAAAACAACAAGGTGAGGTTGCAGTGAATGCCTTCTTTTTCCAGCGCCTCTGCAGCCAGTATTCCTTCCCAGGTAGAAGCTACTTTAATGAGTATTCGTTCGCGTGAAATTCCGTTTTCCTCATACAAGGCAATCAGTTCGTGTGCTTTCCGAATGCTCGCTTCAGTATCGAACGACAGTCGCGCATCCACTTCGGTAGAAACACGTCCGGGGACGATTTCCAAAATTTTCAACCCGAAATTCACCGCCAGTTTATCCATGGCACATTGAAGCATGTCCACTTTATCACTCGTCATACTTCTGGCGTAACTGATGGCATCGTCTATCAGCGAACTGTACTTTGGATCCATCGATGCGGTATAAAGAAGCGATGGGTTGGTGGTGGCATCAATGGGTTTGTACACAGAAATGGATGCGAAATCGCCGGTATCGGCAACTACTTTCGTGTAAGTTTTGAGTTGTTCAAGCAAGTTCATAATATTGATTTTTAGGGTGTGGATATGATTTATTATCAAACTGATATGAAGGCGGTTTTGTTCGTGTGAAGCTGCAAATAGATAGTTGGAAATGATTTTCAGTAATCCGGGCGAAACTAAAGCCAATCTGGAAGGCAATATCGGTGTGAATAACGTTTTTATCAACTAAAAATGAAAAGTGTGTACATTGGCTAAGTTAATTGTTTTTAGTTGGCTGCTTTGATTAAACAAAAGATTCTGGAATGCGTTATTGATAGCAGTGTGCGGCAGAATTCGGTAAACAGAAGATGATAATTGACCTATTTGTGTTTTTTCCTTAATTATCTTGAAATTTGTTTGATTATTTATCAGAATGAGCTTACTTTACATGTTTATTTTGTTTGTTGCAAATTTATTTATTTAATATGCATTTATTAGTTGTAGGAATTAATTTTAAAACGGCAGATGTTAGCATTCGGGAGAGACTTCATTTTTCAGATGAATTAAATTCCAGGGCTCTAGATCAGCTGACCAAATATAAAAATATTAATGGAAGCGTTATTCTTTCCACTTGTAACCGGGTGGAAATTTATACATCTGTAAATAACGTGGACAAAGGAAGTAACGATGTTTTAGATTTTATAAGTACTTTCCATAATATCCCTGTTGAATCGCTTTTACCGGTTGTCTATAAAAAAAACTGTCAGGATGCGGTGGTTCATTTGTTTAAGGTGGCTTCCAGCCTGGATTCCATGGTGTTGGGCGAATATCAGATTCAGGGGCAGGTGCGCGACGCGTATTTTGCAGCCAAAGAGAATCGTTCGACTAACGCGCTGTTGAATAAAGTTTTTCAGACTGCCATTCAGATTGGGAAAAAAGTACGTTCCGAAACTAAAATCGGCGACGGTTCTGTATCGGTAGCAACATTGGCTGTGGATATGGTTAAGCAAATTTTCGAAGACCGGAAAGATCTTAATATCCTGCTTATTGGTGCCGGTAAGATTTCTAACCTTACGGCCACTTACCTTCAACAAAAATTTGCAAATTGCAATATAACTGTTACAAACAGGTCGGATGCTACTGAGTTGGCAAAACGGGTGGACGGCAAATTGATTGAGTATTCCCAGCGGTTTGCTGCCATTCCTGAAAACGATGTAATCATAGCTTCTACCAGTGCGCCCAATTTTATTGTTTGCCGCCACGAAATAAGCATGATGGAAGAGGCTCTGCAAGGCAAAACCCGAATTTTCATTGATTTATCCATTCCCCGAAATATTGATCCGGAAATAAATAAAATTGATAACTGCTTTGTATACTCCATCGACGATATTAATAAAATGATTGATTCTAATCTGGATAAACGAACGCTTGAAGTGTCGAAAGCTGAAGAGATAATCCGCGAAATTTCGGAAGATTACTTCGAATGGTATTCCAAACAGTTCATCATGCCTACCATGGCGGAAATTAAAAAGGGGCTGGTGGTGCTGAAACAAAGCACGCTGGACTTGCACGAACCCTTTACAAATAAGCTGGACGACACACAAAAAGAAGAACTGGGCAAAGTGTTGGATGCGTATTCCGACAGGATTCTCAAAGTGATTATGTCCAACCTCAGGAAAGCAAGTACCCGCGAAGAGATGATTTCGATCACCAAAACATTAAAGAGTTCATTTACGATTGACATTCCGGAACATGAATAAAAAATACATTGTGGCTACCCGCCCCAGCTTGTTGGCCTACACACAAACCATGCAAACGGTGGAACTGCTGAAAGAAAAAAATCCTGATTGTGAGTTTGAAGTCGTAAAAATATCCACCCACGGCGATGCTGTTACCGACAAACCCCTGACTGCATTTGGTGGAACCGGAGTTTTTGTCAAAGAGCTTGAAAATGCTATTCTGGAAGGAAAAGCGCATTTCGCCGTTCACAGCCTGAAAGATGTGCCCAGCCTTCAACCCGCTGATTTAGTGCTTGCAGCATTCCCAACAAGGCAAGATCCCCGGGATGTATTGTTGATTAAGGGTGGATTAAATATAAGCGATTTGAAAGATAGCAGCGTTATCGGAACCGGAAGTCCGCGGCGAATAGTACAGATTGCCGAAATAAAGCCAACTGCCACTTTCGCAGATTTGCGTGGAAACATTGATACGCGCCTGAAAAAACTGGAAGAAGGCCAATACGACGCCATTGTGCTGGCTGCTGCCGGATTGAAACGATTGGGAAAACATATTGACGAAAAAGCCTTTTTATCGGTGCAAAGCTGTACGCCAGCCATTGGCCAGGGAGCCATTGCTATTGAATGCAAGGCTGGCGACGAGGATACAATTGCGTTGCTTCGTACGATAAATGACCCTGCAACCGAAACCGCAATTCTTGCTGAAAGAGCTTATATGAAAACTATTGGTGGCGGTTGTAAATTTCCGTTGGGAGCATATGCCACCGTTGAAAACGAAACTGTAGAACTTTCGGTTATGTTGGGTAATCATCATACGCAGCAAATTATTCGCCGGTCTGACAAAGCACCGGTTGCCGAAGCCGAAGCACTGGGAAAGAAACTGGCTGAAGATATAATTGCAGAAGCAGAGAAACAGGGAATTGAGATATTGAAATAGGGAGGTCGGAATTCCGATTCCGACAGGCAAAGAGAATGGAACCAACGGTCATGACTGGAAGGAGTAATTCTAATTCCGTTATTTAAAATATGAACACATTAACCGGTAAAATAATCATTTCCACACGCCCTTTAATAGAAGATGACCAGATAAAAAGTCATTTAACTGCCAAAGGAGCGCAAGTATTGGATTTTCCCATGATTCGAACGGAATGTGTTGAGTTTTCAGAAAATATAAAGACTGTTTTTGCCGGTTTGAACGACTATGAATGGATAGTTTTCACCAGTAAGAATGGCGTTATTTGTTTCTATGACTTGTTGAACAAAGCCGACGTAGATGCAGGGATTCTATCTTTCAAGAAAATTGCCGTTATGGGTAAAGCTACCGGCGATGAAGTCGTGAAGCGCGGTGGAAATGCTCATTTGATTTCGTCAGGCCGAACAGCCGAAGACCTGTTGCTAGAAATCAAACGGGAAATCCAACTGACGGACAAAGTATTGCTGGCTCTGGGCGAATTGGCCGAAGATAAACTGGAAACAGGACTGAACGGTATCTGCCAGACCGAACGTATCAATGTGTATAAAACTATTGATTTAGAATACACAACCAACGAAATAATAGACCGTATAAAGGAAGATAAATACGATATTATACTGTTTACCAGTCCGTCCGGATTTCGGAACTTTTATAAAATAATGCTTGCAAATAAGATTGCAACACGCTTCAGAATGGCCTGTATCGGCACAACTACTGAAAAAGAAATGCACAAAAACAATTGCCAACCGCTGGTTGTTTCTCCGAAGTCGGATGCTGAAAGCTTTGCAAATGCAATAGAAAAATACTTGATTCAACCATAAATGTGCGGAAATTTGCGCTTTTTGCGTGATTTGCGTTCCTAAAAAAAACTAAAAGATATGTCATTTCCAGTAACAAGACTCCGCCGCCTGAGAAAAAATCCAATTCTCAGAAACATGATTTCAGAAACTTCAATCAGCGCCGACGATTTAATCATGCCATTATTCGTTTGTCCTGGTACGAACGTGAATAATCCGATTTCTTCGATGCCGGGTAATTCGCAGTTATCCATTGACTTGCTACTCGAAGAATGTGCCGGGTTATTGGCCGTTGGCGTTAAATCTGTTTTGCTTTTTGGAATTCCCGAAAGTAAGGATGAGACAGGTGAAGTCGCTTGCGGACACAACAGTATTGTGCAGAAAGCCATTCGTGCTATCAAAGAACGCTTTGGAAATGAAATTTTAGTTGTGGCCGATGTTTGCAACTGTGAATATACTACGCATGGACATTGCGGAACCATTGTGGATGGCGACGTGGATAATGACCTGACGCTTGTAACGCTTGCCAACCAGTCGCTGTCACTGGCTCAGGCCGGAGCTGACGTAATTGCACCGAGCGACATGATGGACGGACGCGTAAAGAAAATCCGCGAAATGCTGGACGAAAACGGATTCAGCCAAACTCCGATTATGGCTTATTCTGCAAAATATGCTTCAGGCTTTTACGGACCGTTTCGCGAAGCGGCTGAGTCGGCTCCAAAATTTGGCGACCGTCGGAGCTATCAAATGAATCCGGCCAACTCGGATGAAGCCATGCGTGAAATTGCACTCGACATTGAAGAAGGTGCCGACATTGTAATGGTGAAACCAGCTATGAGTTACCTGGATATTATCCGACGGACGAAAGATACTTTCAACATTCCAATTGCAGCTTATAGTGTGAGCGGTGAATTCTCGATGATAAAAGCTGCCGGTGCCAATGGCTGGATTGATGAAGAACGCATCATGATGGAAGTGGTACTTTCCATCAAACGTGCGGGTGCGGATATCATTATTACTTATTTTGCAAAAGAAATTGCAGAGGTGTTGAACAGAAAATAAAAAGAATAGACCCCCAACCCCCAAATGGAGGCTTGTTGATATCCGCTGTAAGATACTGTCTCACAAAAGCCCTCATTTGGGGGTTGGGGTTTTTCAAATACCAGATTATGAATATCGAAAATAGCAAAACAGCCTTTAAACAAGCATGTGAAGTAATTCCAGGTGGCGTAAATTCACCTGTCAGGGCTTTCAAAAGTGTAGGCGGACAACCAGTTTTAATAGCCAAAGGCAAAGGTTCAAAAATTACAGATATTGACGGAAACGAATATATTGACTTTATTAGTTCGTGGGGACCTCTGATTTTGGGCCACGCTTATCAACCTATCGTTGAGGCCATTCAGCGGACTGCAGAACTGGGAACCAGCTATGGCGCACCGACTTTGCTCGAAACCGAAATGGCGGAACTTATCGTAAGCATGATGCCTTCTATCGAAATGGTAAGGATGGTGAGTTCAGGAACAGAAGCCACTATGAGTGCCATCCGGTTGGCGCGTGGCGTTACGGGAAGAAGTAAAATTCTGAAATTTGCTGGCTGCTATCATGGTCATGGCGATAGTTTTTTGATTAAGGCCGGCTCAGGTGCATTGACTCTTGGTTTGCCGGATAGTCCGGGTGTTCCCGAAAGCATTGCCAAAGATACACTCACAGCCAATTACAACGATTTGGCTTCGGTAGAAAAGATATTTGCAGAGTACGGAAACCAGATTGCCGCTATTATTGTTGAACCGGTTGCTGCCAATATGGGCGCTGTTCTTCCGCAGAAAGGATTTTTGGAAGGGCTCCGCAAAATTACCGAAGATAATGGCGCTTTGTTGATTTTCGACGAAGTGATAACCGGTTTTCGACTTTCACCGGGTGGTGCGCAACAGTATTACGGTGTGATGCCGGATATTACGACGCTCGGAAAAATTATCGGCGGTGGACTTCCAGTTGGTGCTTATGGTGGTAAAAAATCCATTATGCAACAACTGGCTCCTGTCGGACCTATCTATCAGGCCGGAACATTGTCTGGAAATCCGTTGGCCATGGCTGCCGGACTGGAAATGCTCAAAACGCTGAAAAACAATCCATCTATTTATACTGAACTGGAGCGTAAGGCTGAAAAGCTGGAAGAAGGCCTGAAAGAAAACCTGCAAAAAACAGGAACAAAGGCTGTTATCAACCGCGTTGGTTCGCTAATGACGATGTTTTTTACTGATCTTGAAAAGGTTGAATCGTTTGAAGACGTGATGCAATCAGACAAGGATAAATATGCCAGATATTTCAGTCTGGCACTGGAAGCCGGAATTTACCTCGCTCCATCGCAATTTGAAGCCGCCTTTATCTCGAACGCCCATAGTGACGAAGATATTGAAAAAACAATTGAAGCCAGCTATCAGGCTATGTTGAAATTATAATTTAGGGGGCCCGAATTCCGATTCGGGCATTTCTCATACAATAAATTTTTTCTCATTTTTAGTATAACTTGAACGATTTTTCGTGACTTGGTACTCGCGAAACCCAATAAAAAGAAACACATGTCAAACTCTATATTTACAGACACATTAAAAGGCATTAAACGCGAACGTCCACCTGTGTGGTTTATGCGTCAGGCCGGACGGGTATTGCCTTCATACCTTAAACTTCGGGAACAATACAGTTTTCGCGAATTAATGCTTAACCCTGAACTCGCTGCTGAAGTTACTTTGCTGCCTGTAAATGATTTAGGCGTTGACGCAGCGATCCTGTTTTCGGATATTCTGGTCATACCCGAAGCATTGGGAATGAACCTGAAATTCACAGACAAAGGGCCGATTTTCGATGCGCCGCTTAAGGATGCTGCCAGGCAGTTGGCTTCATTGCAACCGGACAGTTCTAAATTGGAACATGTGTATAAAGCACTGGATGTCATAAAAAAACAAAAGCCAGATGATGTGGCTTTGATTGGTTTTTGCGGAGCTCCGTTTACAACATTCTGCTACATGGTGGAAGGTAATAGCGTTAACCATAATTTTTCGAAAGCCATACAGCTATTCTATAATAATCCTGAAATTTCAGCTAAAATTCTGGGAATCATCACTGATTTGTCCATTGAGTATGCAACCACGCAAACTAAACATGGCATTGATGTGTTTCAACTTTTCGAAACACATGCCGGACTGATTCCGTCGGAAATGTACAACGAACGGATTATGCCTCACGTAAACCGGATTACCAATGCTGTAAGAAGCAAAAACGTACCCGTGATATTTTTCCCGAAAGGACTTGGCATTGGACTGGCACATATCAATTACGATGTGGCGGATTTCGTGGGCATCGACTGGCAATACTCATTGTCGGAAGCGCGTGAGCTTGTCGACACAAAAGTGGGTGTTCAGGGAAATCTGGATCCGCGCATTCTGGCAATTGACAATAAAGAAATTCTTGAAAAAGAATTGGAAAAATATAAAGCTTTTGGTCAAAAAAATCTGAATTGGATTTTTAATACCGGTCATGGTTTATCACCCGACAACTCTGTTGAAAATGTGAAGTTTGTTGTGGATTGGGTGAAGAAAACGGATTGGCAAAGATAATTTTTTGAACGCAAAATTGCGTAATTTGCGTTCAATCATAAAACCGGCGCTTTAGCGTCTTTACGAGAATAAAATATGAAAGTAACTCCCGAATTTTTAGACAAATACAATAAAACAGGGCCGAGATATACAAGTTATCCTCCGGCAACGAGTTTTAGCCCAAATTTCACTTCAGCTGATTTAATACCGGCCGTAATCAAGTCGAATGATGAGCAACCGGAAAGCATTTCCATCTATATTCATATTCCGTTTTGTCCACAGTTGTGCTTCTTCTGCGGTTGCAACACCACGGCTTTCGAAAGTGCAGCCAAAATCAGACGCTATATTGATTGCGTGTTGAAAGAGATTGACACTGTGGCGGCGAATATCGACAAAAAACGTAAGGTTAGCCAGATTCACTGGGGTGGCGGAACACCGAACTCTATCAATTTTGATTACCTTGAGGAAATTACCGAGAAAATCAAATCGCATTTTGAGTTCACTGAAAATCCTGAAATTGCCATTGAGTGTAGCCCGGCTTATCTGACTATGGAAGATATCGACCGGCTTGCAGCTATCGGTTTCAACCGCGTGAGCATGGGCATCCAAGATTTCAATCCCGAAGTGCTGAAGGCTATCAACCGACGTCCGCCGAAGTTCCCGATAGAACAGGTAATGGAACGCCTGCGCCAGAACAATTTCAAGGGAATTAACCTTGACCTGGTGTACGGTTTGCCTTTGCAGACGCTCGAAAGTTTCAAGCAGAATGTCGAAAAAGCCATTTCTTTGTCGCCGGATCGTATCGTGACGTTCTCTTATGCACACGTACCCTGGGTAAATTCGAACCAGAAAAAAATGGACGAAACCCGCATGGCAGGTCCAGAAGAAAAGTTGCAAATGCTGTTGGCAGGATATGAAATAATGACGTCAAACGGGTATGAAGCCATTGGCATGGATCATTTTGCAAAGCCAACCGACGATTTGGCCATTGCGAAGTACAGCCGCAAGCTGCACCGTAATTTCCAGGGATATTGCACCCGCGAAACAACGGGCCAGGTATATGCATTCGGGACATCTTCTATCTCACAACTTTGGGGTACTTATGCACAAAATCTCAAAAATTTGAACCAGTATATGGATGCCATTGAAGCTACCGGATTGGCAATTGACCGTGGTTACAGCATGACAAAGGAAGAAATTATTATCCGTGAGGTCATTAATCAATTGATGTGCAATGGTTACCTGAATTTTACTGAGATTGCCGAACAACTGAAATCAACAGCGGAGGAGATTATAGCCATTACAAAATACAATCCGGCTAAACTTCAGCCTTTTGTTGAAGATGGGTTGGTGGAGATTATTGATGGAAATATCCATGTCAGTGCCGACGGAATGTTTGTTGTCAGGAACATTGCCATGCTGTTTGACCCGTTTCTGGAAAAAACAAAATCACAATTTTCAAAAACCGTATGACAGGTGTGCTATTGGTAAATATGGGATCGCCTCTTTCCAAAAAGGAAATGAGGCAATTTCTATTTAATATGTTCACCGACAAAGCTATTCTGCCATTCCCTGCGTTGCCCCGCACTTTGCTGGCCTTAATAATCAGCACATTCCGGCATGGTGGTTCTTGGAAAAAATACCAGCAGATTGGCGGTTCCCGGTTGAAAGAATCCATGAGGCTGATAAATTCCCAACTGGCAGCTGGGCTTGGTGCAGGTTCTGAGGTTACAACAGCTTATTCGTACAGCAAACCAAGCATTCAAGAGGGAATTGAAAAACTCCGGAGCAAGGGGATTACAACTATCAAGGTGATTGCCATGTATCCGCATTCGGCTTATTCTACTACCGAAAGCGTGAAAACCGATTTAGCTAAAATTCAGAAAAAATATCCCGAGCTGAAAATGACCGAGCTGGGTACGTATGGTGAAAATGAATCGTTTATCAATTATTGGGTGGATAATATTCAGAAAGCCATTGATAAACAGGGTTATAAAGCCCCAACGCTCTTATTCAGTGCCCATGCCATCCCCCAATACAATGCAGACGCTGGCGACACTTATGTGGACGAGATAAATGCTTCGGCCAAATTGATTGCCGGTAAACTTGGGGTGGCTTACAGAGTGGCATTCCAGTCGAAAATCGGCAAGGTGAAATGGGTCGGCCCAGACACCAAAGATTGCCTCAAAAGCATGAAAGCCGAGAATATAGATGAAATCATGCTGGTGCCGGTAAGCTTTGTGAACGAGAACCTGGAAACAGCTTACGACCAGGGCATTGAAATAGTCCCTTACGGAAAAAATGAATTAGGAATTCAACATATATGCCGGGTGGAAATACCCTCATCGCATCCGCTATTGATCGCTGCATTTAAACAATTACTCACAAACGCATGACAACCAGCTCTATTCAAACAACAGACGTAGTGGTACTTGGTGCTGGACTTACCGGACTCACCACGGCTCATTACCTGAAAAAATCCAACAAGAGTTTCATCGTCCTTGAAAAACAGAACCGGATTGGCGGCGTTATTCAATCGAGCAAAGAGAATGGTTTTTTGTTTGAAAACGGGCCAAATACAGGTGTGGTAGGCAATACTACAGTGGTTGAATTGTTTGAGGAGCTTGAGAAATCAGGCAAATACCAGGTGGAGTTGGGTGGCAAAAACGTGAACAAGCGTTTTATCCTCAAAAACGGCAAATGGGAATGCATGCCTCTCGGGCCGAAAGATGCTATCACAACGCCACTTTTTACGTTGAAAGATAAGTTGCGCATTCTGGCCGAACCGTTTCGTCCAGCGGGAAAGAATCCCCACGAGGATCTGGCTTCGTTTGTCAAAAGGCGTATGGGCGAAAGTTTCCTGAACTATGCTATCGATCCGTTTATAAAAGGCGTCTATGCCGGTGATCCGAATTACCTGATTCCGAAATATGCCCTGCCAAAACTCTACAATCTGGAGCAAAAATATGGCAGTTTAATCGGTGGATCAGTAAAAAAAGGCTTTAAAGAAAAGAAGACCGAAGAAGAGAAGAAAGTAAGCAGGAAAACATTTTCGTTTGTAAACGGCCTTGGCTCGCTTACAAAGGCATTGCATGAATCTGCCGGAGTTGAGAACTTTGTTTTAGGCGCTGAAAACATTAGCGTTCAACACTCTGTGAATGGCTATTTTATTACATATCAAAATGTAAATGGCGAAATTTACTCTGTTCAAGCGAAAAATGTGATTTCAACGCTTGGAGCCTACGAATTGGAAAATACACTGCCGTTTATCGACAAGCAAGTTCTGTCAAAGATAGATTCCTTGCTTTACACCAAAGTGATTGAAGTGGCTGTTGGCTTCGAAAAATGGGATGGAGAAAAACTCGACGGTTTTGGCGGGCTGATTCCTTCACTCGAAAAACGCGACATACTGGGAGTTCTCTACATGTCTTCGTTGTTTGAAAACCGTGCTCCTGAAACCGGCGCATTGTTCAGTATTTTTATGGGTGGTGTAAGCCGTCAGGATCTGATGTCGCTGAACGACGAAGGTGTACGCAATATTGTGGAAAGAGAATGCAAAGACTTGCTAAAATTAAAAACTTTTGAACCCGATTTGTTCAAAATTATGCGTCACAATTGGGCTATTCCGCAGTATGGAGTAGAAAGCGGGGAGCGTTTTACCACGGTTGAGATGCTTGAGAAACAATATCCGGGACTACAAATTGGAGGAAACCTGCGGGGCGGCATCGGTATGGCCGACCGCATTAAGCAGGGAAAAGAGCTGGCTATGAATGTCCTTTAAATATACAGTCAGGGGGTGACTCTAAGTCACCCTCTGACTAGAAACTCTTCGCTGAAAGTGAACTTAAGTAGTTGGAATAATATAATACACCATTTTTTTTGTATTATGCGATAATATTCGTATATTTGTCTCAATATGAGATATATAAAACTAAAAACAGAGGATATTGAGCTATTAGAATTGCTTGTCAAAACTAGTACCAATAATACCGTAAGAAAACGTAGTCAAA
>Ga0079306_1001876_pt1 | contig 12781 bp, 11 predicted proteins | sample Methanotroph_Enr_FD_79181 | JGI IMG/M metagenome (GOLD analysis project Ga0079306, IMG submission 79181) | Enriched soil microbial communities from Old Woman Creek wetland in Ohio, USA - Methanotroph_Enrichment_5 | ecosystem: Environmental > Terrestrial > Soil > Wetlands | place: USA: Ohio...
GTCGCGCCGATGACGTTGTCACCGACGTTCTTCTCAACAGGCATCGATTCGCCGGTGAGCATCGACTCGTCGACCGCCGAGGAACCCTCGACGACCATGCCGTCGACGGGCACCTTCTCGCCGGGACGAACCACCACGAGATCGCCGACGACGACCTGCTCGATCGGAACGTCGATCTCTTCGCCGCCGCGAACGACGCGGGCGGTCTTGGCTGCCAGACCCATGAGCTTCTTGATCGCGTCGGACGTCTTGCCCTTGGCGCGAGCCTCGAGCAACTTGCCCATCAGCACGAAGGTGATGAGCAGCGCCGACGTCTCGTAGAACGCGGGCTCCATCTGGAGCATCGGGATGAACGTGGCCGCCGCCGAGTAGAAGAACGCGGCAGACGTGCCGATGGCGACGAGCAGGTCCATGTTTCCGCTGAAGCGCTTGATGGCGTGCCAGGCGCCCTTGTAGAAGCGGGCTCCGGCGATGAACTGTACCGGCGCGGCGAGCAGGAACATGAGGTACTTGGAGACCATCATCGGATCCCAGGCACCGCCGACTGTCGCCGCCAGCCACTCGGAGATCTTGAGCGGCACGAGGTCCATGAACGGCGGGACCATCGCGATCAGGAAGAGCGGGATCGAGAGTGCGACTGAGAACGCGAACATGCGCACGTCGTGCTTGTACGAGGCCGCCTGTGCGATCGCCTGCGTGTCCTCGGCATCGGAGCCGAGCACGTGCTCGACCTTGACGGCGGCGTCGTAGCCTTCGTCACGGACGGCGGTGATGATCTCGTCCACGCCGACGAGCGCGGGGTCGAACTCGACCGTGCCGGTGTTCGCAGCCAGGTTGACGGTCGCAGAAGTCACGCCGTCGAGCTTAAGGAGCGCCTTCTCGATGACAGCGGCACACGAGGCGCACGTCATGCCGATGAGCGCGAGCGTGACGCGGCCGCCAGTGGTGGCCGATCCGCCTGCGGTGTTCATGGGCGTGGCGCCATAGCCGAGACCGTCGACGACGGCCTTGATGCCGGCCTCGTCGATGACGGCCGGGTCGTAGGTGACGGCGAGTCGCTCGGTAGCGAGATTGACCGAGGAGCGCACGATTCCGGGGGTCTTGCCGGTGACCTTCTCGATGATCGAGCTGCAGCTGGCACAGGTCATGCCGCTGACTGCAAAGGTGGCGTCCAGCGTTGCCGACGGGGTACGTGCCCCCTCCGTGGCCCTTCGCTCAGGGTCCTCGCTCGGGGGCGGGGCGGTGTCGTTGGCGTCTTGGGCTGTGGAGTCTTCGCTGCGGGCCATGGAGGGGGCACCCTCAGCGGTAACAGCGGTGGCTGCAGCGATCTTCGCCTCGGCGGCTGCGGCGGTGGGGCAGGCCGACTCGGTCGACGGACGCGCGTCGCTGGGGAAGGCCTGCTCGGCGGTTACGCCGGCCAGGGCCGCAGCTACGGCGGGGGTGGTATCGGGAGCCGGAGCGACTACGGGTGCCGAAGTGGGAGCTGCGGCGGGGGTTGCGCCGGGGAGCTCGCTGACGAAGCCGACGCCCAGGACGAACGGGGTGCCGGGGGTGAAGCCGGCGGCGATCACAGCGTCGGCCAGAGCGTCCGTGGGGACCTCGCGCTCGGTGTAGACGGTGACCGTCTGCGCCTCTGCGTCGGCCTCGGCGGCGACCACTCCGTCGACGTTCTTGGTCTGCATCATCACGAGCTTCTCGCAGGCACCGCAGTGCATGCCCACCGAGCTCAGCTTGATTCGGCGATAGGTGCCCGAGACGGGCGTCGGCTCCGAGCCGGACTCGTCCTCATATACCGGCGTGACGTCAGCGACGGCGACCTCGGCGGTCGGCTGCTCGGCAGCCTCTTCGTCCCGCTCCGGGGTGATACCGGCGGCGGTGACGGCCTCGATCGCGTCGCGGAGTGCCTGGGCGACAACCTCATCGGACTTGACGGCCTCGATGGGGAGCTCGGCGGCGGCGTCGACGGTGGGGTCGACGATGACCGACGGTGCTCCGGCCTTGAAGCCGGCACGCATGATCGCCTTGATGATCTCTTCGAACTCGATGTCCTCATGCGCGCGGATAGTGACGAGGCTGTCCTCGTAGCTCGCTACGACTTCAGTCACCCCGTCGATATCGCCCAGCCACGCGCCGAGCTTCTGCTCGCACGAGTGGCAGCGCATGCCATCCACCCTGAGGCGGATGCCAATCGATGAACCTTCGGGAGAACGGGTTTCCATGGTGTGCACCTACTCCACTACGATCTTGCCGTAGACCATTTCCATACCGCACGAGAAGGTATAGGTACCGGGCTGCAGAGCGGCAAGCTTCACGGTCTTGGGTCCTGCGCTGAGATCCTCCTGGAAACCGAGGTCCTTTGACTGTACGACACCGGTGCATCCGGTGCTCTGGCCAAAGGTGATCTCGGCCGGGACGCCAGCCTTGAGCTTGAGCACGTTGGGGGCGTACGAGCCGTCCTTGATGTCGACCGAGATCGTCTGCACGTCACCGGCGACCTGCGCGGTGCCGGCTGCCTCGGTACCCGTCACGCCGTTCGCGGTCGGCTTGCTGCTGCCGCAGCAGGCGCAGGCGGGCTGGCCGGACCCGGACGCAGGGCTGCCACCCGTGGTCGATACATTGCCGGCGGGGGTCGTCGACTGACGGCCGCTCACTGCGGAGGCGATCTTGTATGCGCCAAAGAACGCGCCGATGACGAGTGCGCCGATGATCACGATCCGCATGGCGTTTCCGTTGTTCTCGGTGGTCTTGGTGGTAGTCATGTGTCGATACTCCTTGTTCTCAGTGATCAGGAGAAGAACCCGCCGACAGCGAGCCCTCCGATAACGGCAACGATCAGCGCGATCGTGACCATGGCGAACTGGTTGGGTGCGAGTCCCAGAACGGTGACCGCCTTGCGAGTGGACTTCGCCTCGGCGTTCTTGCGGCGAGCGAACCACAGCGTGCCGCCTATCGCGAGCCCGCCGAGAAGTGCCCACACTACGGGCGATCCGCCCGCACTCGAGGCGCTGTCACCTACGACAAGCTGACCGGCCATCATGCTCATCCCGCAGGTGAGCGTGTAGGTACCAGCCTTGGTGGCAGGAATGTCGACCGTGGTCACGCCGTTGGGTGCAAGGTCCTTGAGAATGTTGAGCTGCGGCATGAATATCTGCGCCGAGCACGAGACATCCTCTCGGCGGTCGACGATCAGACGCACGGGGGTGTCGGCCGGAATACGGACGACGTCGGGCACGAACTTGGTGTTCTCGATGACGAGCGGAACCTCGACGACGCCATCCGCAGCGGTCTTGTACTCGGTAGCAGACGCCGTGGCGCCGGTGCCGATGACAGCGGTCTTGATCGTCGTGAAGGTGAACGGCGCGCCAGTGGCGGTGAGACCGCGGTTGATGAAGACGAGACCGAACAGAATGACGCCGATGGCGAGCACCGTCATCATGCGGTTCTTCCACACCCGCGGGATGAGCGAGCCGGCGGTGCCGAACGCGATCATGAGCGGGGCCGTCCCCACCGCGAACGCAGCCATGCCGGCCGCGCCCGTGATCGCGCTGCCACTGGCAGCGGCCGCGACCTGAGCCGCCATGAGCGGACCACACGGCAGCAGACCCGTCATCAGTCCAAAGGTGATCGGGGTCGCGAGTGAACTGTGACCCTCCTTGGCGTCCGAGACCGACTTGCGGCGCATCTTGGAGAGCGCGTTGATGAGGGCCTTCGGCGGCGCAGGGGTCAGGCGAGCGGCCCACGGAACCTTGCCGGTCATACCGAGGCCAAGAATGATCATGAACACGCCAGCCACGTAGTACACGTACGGCCTGAGCGCGTCGAGATTGAAGAACCCGCCGATCGCCCCAAGGAGCAGGCCGACGAGCATGTAGCTCACGACCTTGGCGCCCTGATAGGCGAGGTTGGGGGTCAGCTTCTTGTACCAGGGCCCGTCTTCCTCGCCTTTGACCGCGTAGGTCAGGACGAGCGGGCCGCACATGGACACGCAATGCAGGCTGGTACCCAGCCCGAGCATGAACATGGAGACGATGAATACTTGCACGAAAGTTACTCCTCGCTGCTGCATCGGAGACGCTGCGGAAAACCGCAGCGTACGACAGACATTTCCCGCTCGCGGCATGCGCAAAGCACGCCCGTGAACGGAAGCGAGGAGATCCTAGACCCTGAAGCGCGCTCCGAAGGAGTCTTCGAGCGGCGGCGGCGGGTCACCCGTGTAGACGGCGACCGTCCTAAACGATGCCTTCGGCGCCAGCAACACGGCGACCACGGCGAGAAGCGCTACGAGAAACGCGAAGGCCAGCGAGTCCATGCCGCCTGGAACGATACCCGGCGCTGAACTCGAGCCAATGACCCACTGACCAGGGCAATCCGAGTACGCGCCGCCGTTAGGCATGAACGGCATCGCACCCATGGTCCCCATGTCACAGCCGACCATCTGGCACGTGGGCAGCACGATAGCCACCATGGCGACCATGATGGCAAGCGGTAGGAGGAATCGGTTCATGTTGATGCGACGAAACATGATCCCCTTCAGTCAACCGAACACGTGCTGCCCCAGCATAGGCAAGAACCATGCCGAGCCGCAACGTTATTTCGCTGGAGTGAACTGCAGTGCCGCGGAGTTGATGCAGTATCGCAGGCCCGTAGGTTCCGGCCCATCCGGGAACACGTGCCCGAGATGCCCGTCGCAGACGGCGCACACCACTTCAACACGGCGCATACCGAAGCTGAAGTCCTCGCGCTCGACCACCGCGTCCTCGGCGATGGGCGCCGAGAAGCTCGGCCAGCCACAGCCGGAGTGGAACTTCGTGGCCGAGGAGAACAGCTCGGACCCGCATCCCGCGCACGAATAGGTGCCGTCCTCGAAGAGATCCGTATAGACGCCCGAGAATGCGGGCTCGGTCCCGGCTCGGCGCAGAACCCGGAACTGCTCACTGGTGAGCAGTTCGCGCCACTCGTCATCGGTTCGAACGAGCTTCTCTCGCATGACGTGCCCTCTCGTCTGACGTTGTTGTCATCCCTCTCTTTACCCGTTGTACTCCGTCACACGGCACGCCGCCGTTCCTGTCCGCCGGCTCGACTCACCCCAACGCAGCTTGGGTACCATATTCTCCGTGCCCGAACCCTTCGCCTGGAGGATCCATGAGCGCCCTTACCAGAACCTTAACCGTGGCAATCGCGACCGCGACACTCGCGTTCGCCGGCGTCTGCTCGGCGTTTGCTGCGGGGATGCCGGTGGCCCCGGCCGGGGTCGACCCTGCGGCATTCCAGCCCTCGGCCTCGTGCTCGTGCCACTCCACGCTCGTCGAGCAGTGGCGTCCGAGCATGCACGCCGCCGCGCTCACCGACCCCGTCTACGTCACCAAGGTCACCGAGGCCGACAAGGCCACGGGCGGCAAACTCGTTACGTTCTGCAAGAAGTGCCACGGTCCCGGGGCGACGATGACGGGCGAGATCGCGTCCGGTGCCCAGCTTTCGGCGGGAACCGCCGAGGGCGTGAACTGCAGCTTCTGTCACCAGGTCGTCGGCTTGCAGTCCGGCGCCATCGGCAACACCTCGCACGTGGTCGACCCCTCGGGTACGAGACGCGCACAGATCAAGGATCCCCGTGCCCCGCATCCCGCGCAGTTCTCGGAGTTGCACACCAAGGCCGATTTCTGCGGTGGCTGCCACAACGTCATGCACCCGGTGAACGGCATGCATCTCGAATCCACCTACAAGGAGTGGAGCGAGTCCGCGTACGCCAAGGAAGGCGTCGTCTGCCAGAACTGCCACATGGCTACCGGACCCAACGCGAAGGCTCCGACTACCGGGGTAGCAGCGGGAGGCGCTCCTGAGCGCACCGATCACTTCGGGATGACGTTCTCAGGCGCGAACGTGGGGCAGGGTCAGGCCGATATCGCGACCGCACTGCTCAAGAGCGCAGCGGAGATCAAGCTCGAGGTGCCTGAGTTCGTCGCAGAAGGCGAGACGACGACGGCCACCGTCACCATCACCAACGTCGGCGCGGGACACAAGCTGCCCACGGGCCTGACCGAGGTTCGGCAGATGTGGCTTGAAGTCAGCGCCGTCGATGAGTCTGGCGAGACGACCGCATTCGGGACCCACGTGTTCGGGACGATTCTGCAAGACGACAAGGGCAACGCGCCCGTCGAGCTCTGGGAAGCGACCAAGATCAAGAGCGACGACCGCATCGGCCCGCGCGAGACCGTCACCTACGCCTACGAATTCAAGATGCCCGCGGGCGTCTCGGCGAACAACGTGAAGGCGGCGCTGTTCTACAAGTCGACCCCCGACGCGCTGGCCACCAAAGCCGGTGTGAGCAACCCCGTGACCGAGATGGCCACCGCCGAGCAGGCCGTCTACACCAACCCCGCCGCACGCGACGCCGCAGCCGCAGCGACCGCGACGTCCGAGCCCCGACCCGGAAGCGCGATGCCGCTGGGCGTCTGGCTGGCGATCGGCGCTGTTGCAGTGGCGGTCGTGGCGGCAGTGATCGTGTGGCGGCGGACCAGCGGACCCGGGGCCTGATCGGCCCCTCGGTCCCGCGTCAGCGAAGAATGGTGTACCGCACCGCGAACCACGCTCCCACCACGAAACATGACGCGGTCAACCACCTCTGACGCCGGTCCCAGCGCGTCAGCGTAAGGGCCGTCGGCCAGGACAGGTACCAGGGCAGCAGGATGGGCGTGAGGAGCAGAGCCGCCGTCATCGCCCACATGGTCCAAGCCGCAGCGACGCGATCGTCCTCTCGTCCACGCAGCAGCCAGACCGAAGTCGCGACGTACATGCCCACGCACACCAACAGACCCAGCGAGGCGCCCGGGTGCCCGGATGCCTTGGCGGACCACACTGTCCCTATTCCTCGGAAGACGTCTCCTCCGCCGAGAAACGGGACGAACGCCACGAGGATCGGAGCCATGACCAGCCCGAGGGCGGCGGCGGCCCAGAGCAGGGCGGTGCGGCGGGGCATCGTGCGCACGTATCGGAAGATCAGCCACGGCACTATGGCGATCGTGATGAACTTGATGCCCACTGACAGCCCGATGACCGGCCAGCCGATCCAGGATCGCCGAACGACGAGCGCGATTCCCGCGAGGAGGAGCGCCATCATCAGCACATCGTTGTGTCCGCTGCCGGGTCCCTCGAGCAGCAGCAGCGGATTGAGCGCAACTGCGATGAGCGCGAGGTCGGCGTGCTCGGGATCCCAGACTCGCGCGATCACGCGGGCGCACAGCGCGGCGCACACCAGAGCGGCCGCCGCCACCAGCTTGAACGACACGACCTGCGCCGCCAGTGGGAGTGCTGCGACCGCTGTCGCGAGAGCGGCGCACAGGAGCGTCCACACCGGCCCGTACACACTCGAGGCATCGACCGAGTATTGGCGCGCCGCCGCATCTCCGAACAGCGCGAACTCACTCAGCGTGTGGATGTAGGGATTCCAACCATGCAGCGCCGCCATGCGGCCGTACGCGAGATACGCGTAGAGGTCGTGGGTGAGCGACGGCGGGAACAGGACGGCGAGCGCCGCGGCGAGCAGCCCCGCCGTGAGCAGCACGCGGTTGGCCGGTGGGCGCTGCATCCTGAATGCCGAGACAATGGCGGCCGCGTAGCCCAGCCAGACGATCGCCACGAGTACTCGGAATGTCTCGGTGAACGCCCTGACGCTGATCGAACCGGGCACGTGCCCGAAGAGCCAGAGCGCCCCGTGCCTCGCTGCGTACACATCGATGGGACCGGAATAGTGGCTCGACTCCGGGATGAAATACTGGAGCGCCGCCAAACCCAGCATGCCGACGACGATCGCCACCACGCCCGCGATGAAGACGTACACCGATCGATCGCGCCTCGACATCACGAACCGCCTCAAGCCTGGAGTTGCTCGGGCCCACCCTCACCTGCAGTGAGTCCCCATTACACACCGCCGCGAATCGTCAGGAGCAGCATCAGCTATTGTGTGCCGTCCCGGGAGAGCGGGTACAGGACATCACGAACGGACATCGTATCCATGGAACAGGTGACATGCCCAGACGTCTTACGCTTCAGGAGGCTTCCAAGGAGTTCGGCATACCGGTTCGCAAGCTCGCCTACCTCGTCAGGAAGGGGCTGCTGCAGGCCGAGATGGAGGGAGAGCGCCTCCTCATCCCGCACTCCGCTCTACGCCGCTACGCTGACCAGCCGCGCGAGGTCGTAGAACAGCACCACGTCTCCTACCTCAAGACCCTCGGTCCCGGCATCATCACCGGTGCCTCGGACGACGATCCTTCCGGCATCGGCACGTACTCCTCGGTGGGATCGACGTATGGACTGACACTCGCGTGGCTCGCAGTGTACCTCCTGCCCATGATGATGGCGGTGCAGGAGACCGTAGCCCGTATCGGAATCGTCACACAGAGCGGTCTCGCTCACGTGATCGGCCGTCGGTACGGCAAGCCCATGCTCTATCCGCTCGTGGCGCTGCTGCTCGTCGCCAACACCGTAAACATCGGTGCCGACATCGGGGCGATGGTCGCTTCGTTCCAGCTGCTGGTGCCGGTCGGCTTCGTCCCTGGAGTGATCGGCTTGACGGTCTTCATCACGGCGCTCGAGATCCTCGTCCCCTACCACCGCTACTCCCGCATCCTGAAATGGCTGACGCTCTCGCTGGCCGCCTACATCCTCACCGGCTTCATCATCAAGCCTGACTGGGCGGCGGTTCTGCACGCTGTGGTGATCCCGCACTTCGAGCCGACCGCAGCGTTCCTTGCCGCGATGGTCGCCGTCATGGGCACGACGATCACGCCGTACCTCTTCTTCTGGCAGGCCTCCGAGGAGGTCGAGGAGGAGCTGGACCAGGGCGAGATCGGCGACTTCCACGTCACCGCGATCAATCACGAGGTCAGCGAGATGCGCAAGGACACCTTCGCCGGGATGGCCCTGGCCAACGTGGTGTTCCTCTTCATCGTCGTGACCACGGCGTTCGTACTGCACGACAACGGGATCACCAACGTCGACTCGGCGCAGAAGGCCGCGCTCGCACTCAAGCCACTCGCCGGCAATCTCGCATATCTGCTGTTCACGACTGGCATCTTCGGCGTGGGGCTGCTCGCGGTGCCCGTGCTCGCAGGTGCGTCGGCATATGCGGTCGCCGAGCTGTTCAACTGGCGCGAGGGGCTCAGCGAGAAGTTTCAGTCGGCGCGCGGCTTCTACCTGGTCATCGTCGCGTCGATGTTCGCAGGCATGTTGCTGAACTTTCTCGGCATCAATCCGATCAAGGCGTTGTACTACGCCGCGATCGTCAACGGAGTGATCGCGCCGATCCTGATGTTCTTCATCTTCAAGATAGGCCGCGACAAGCAGGTTATGGGACAGTTCACGAGTCCGCGATGGGTGAACGTCTGGGGCTGGATCGTCACCATGCTCATGGGCGGCTGTGCGATCGCGCTGTTCGTTCTAGCCGCGCTCGGGAAGTGACGAAGGCAGGGCCGACGTAGTCGGTGCGGACACTGGCGTCCCACGTTCGCCGATCAGCCCAGCGAGCACCCTACACCGCCGGGCTCATCGCCGACCTTGGCGCGCAGTCGCCCTCTCCCCGCTTCGCTGAGCCCGAGAACCTCGATTTCCTCGGCCAGCTGCTTCCTGGTACCGTCGCCCGCGATGTAGCCGTTGACGCGCGCGGCGGACGTGCTCTCACGCAGCGCAGCCTCGTCGGCACCAAACATCGCGCGGAAGTCCGCGGCCAGGACCCTGTCGTTGCGAAGGTAATACTTCTGGTGGTAGTCCTCGGCGTTCCAGAAGCGCTTGAGCGGCTCGATGCGGGTCGCGAGAGCCCGTCCGCCGATGCTCGCCGAGAAGCGAGCCGCGCGCTCGCGTGCGATCTCGAGCTGGGTGTCGTCATGCGCGAGGATCAGCGATGCGTACTGGACCTTGTGCGCCACCCACGTGGGGTTGTGGGACGCGAGGGCCAGATCGACGAGCTCCGCGTAGGAGATCACCGACGGGTCGAAGTCGACCTGGAAGCACTCGGTCTGGTCTCGGAGGTCGTGGTAGGTGGGGTTGGGATAGTCGCCGCCCGCGTAGCCTACGCGGGTACGCCAGACACCTTCGATGAGCCCGAACTGGGCATCAGGGGTCCAGAATCAACCAACACCGAAGGTCGCCGTCGCGAGCGTGCCGGGTACCTGCAGGTCCAGGGGCGGAGTCGCGAGCGGCTCGGACACTGCCTGCTCGCGTGAACGGAAACTCTGGAACATGATGGCTCCTTTCGCCTCCCCTCTCTGTGCAAGCAGCGCGCCAGACGCCTGGCTACTTCTCGAGTTCGTTGGCGAGCTGCTCGAGGAAGAGACCGACGTCGGTGACTATACCCACGGTCTGCCACGAACCGCGGTCGGCGAGCTTGGTGACGACGGCCGGGTTGATGTCTACGCACACGGTGGTGGTCGACGCGGGGAGCATGTTGCCCGTGGCGATCGAATGCAGCATGGTCGAGAGCATCAGGCAGGCGCCCGCGCCCTGCGCGTAGTGCCTCATGGCGTCCTGTGCCTCGATGACATCGGTGATGACATCGGGAAGCGGGCCGTCATCGCGGATCGAGCCCGCGAGCACGAACGGGGTGTTCGTCTTCACCAGCGTGTACATGAGTCCTTTGGTGATGACGCCTGCGTCGACGGCGGCCTTGATCGACCCGTGGCCGCGGACGGTGTTGATTGCGCGCAGATGGTGCTCGTGCCCGCCAAACGTTGGGACGCCCGTTTCCAGCGCGACCCCCAGCGACGTCCCGTACAGCGCGCTCTCGATATCGTGCGTCGCGACGGCGTTGCCACCGAAGAGCACGGTGATGTAGCCCATGCGCACCAGCCGCGCGAGCTCATCGGCGGCACCGGTGTGAACCACGGCAGGACCGACGACCGCGATGACTTCTCGGCCGGCGGCACGGTTGTCTCGCAGCATGTTGGCCACGTCGGCCACGACCTGCGCTTTCGGCTTCTCGGAGGAGACTGCCGAGGACATGAACTCGAACGCCTGCTTGTCGCGCGGGCGTTCCTGCGGATGGACGCGGATGCCCACGTGCCCGACCACGAACTCGTCGCCGGCGCGAGCGTCCGCCATCGGGATCGCCTCGGCGGTCCCGGCCGCAGCATCGATCCGGACACCGAGGTCCATCTCGGGATTGGTGATGCGGACCCACGAACCCTGGATGCGGATGTCGGATTCCATGTTGGTGGTGGAGTAGAAGCCGTCAGGGAACACGCCGTCCTTGGGCGCCGGCGCCGTCTTGGCGTCTGCCGGATCCACCGACACGGCCCCGTGTGTTCCGATCTGGCCGAGGATCTCATCGAGGTCGACCTGGTCCTTGGCGCGTACGCGCATCACACACACCGACGGGTCGTCGTTGGTGCGTCCGACGTCGAACGAGAGCGTCTCGAACTCGCCACCGAGCGCGATGACCGTGTCCATCACCTGCGACATGATGCCGGAGTCGATGAGATGGCCTTCGATACGGACGTCCTCGAACACGGGGTGTGTCATGGTGCCCTCCAGTGACGTTGTGATGCGAGCGGAGCCGGTGCCGAAAGCGGTGCTAGGCCTCGGCCATCGCGTGCTTGTAGGCGACGATCGCGTCGCGGTACTCGGGCATCGAGGTACCGAGGATCTGCGTGGCGAGCACGGCCGCGTTCTTGGCACCGTTGATCGCCACGCACGCGACGGGAACGCCCGTCGGCATCTGCACCATCGACAGCAGCGAATCGAGCCCGCCGAGGTCGCTCGTCTTCATGGGAACGGTGATGACGGGCAGCGGCGTGAACGCGGCCACGACTCCGCCGAGGTGAGCGGCCTTGCCTGCGGCCGCGATGATGACCTTGATGCCGCGATCGGCAGCGCTCGATGCCCACTCGTGGACGCGATCCGGGCTGCGGTGCGCGCTTGCGACGACGACTTCGTAGGCGACCCCGAACTCCTCGAGCTGAGTCGCGCAGTCCTGCATGACGGCGAGGTCCGAGGTGGACCCCATGATGATGCCTACGAGCGGCGAGTCGGCCATCAGTTCCTCCATCTGCTGTCGGTGGTCACGCACACGGTTCGCACGCCTCGCCGTCGCCAAAGAGCAGCTCCCGCTCTGCGGTGGAGATGCCGGCCCGTGCCTGGTCGCGCAGGTTGTTCACGCCGACGAAGAACTCGCGCATCATCGCCACCAGCAGGTAGCGGCCCTTCGCCGAGAGAACCAGCTCGTCGGCGTTGTCGACCGCGAACGCTCCCACCGTGCGCATGTAGGCGATCTCGACCGCCAGTCCCAGCTCGATGGAGACGCCGAAGTCCTCGATGAACTGCTTCTTGTCGAGTCGCATGCCGAAGAGCGCCATCAAGAAGCGGTACCGCATGCGGTCCTTCTTCTCGAACACGCGGCTCTGCAGAGCCGGCGTCCTGCCCGCCTCGATCTGCTCGGAGTAACTCGCGAGCGAGAAGCTGTTCACGTAGATGGCACCGTCCAGGAAGCTGAACGCGCCCGAACCGATGCCGACGTAGTCCTCGTAGTCGACGATGTACTCGTCGATCATCCCGCCGCCGGTACGCGAGAACGTCCACGCGCTGGCCGGGGTGAACTTGTCGGCGAGACCGGCCGCGATGAGCTGGTAGTACTCGGCCTCCCGCGCGTAGTCGACCTTGCCGACCGTGCGGCGAAGCGATTCGCGCACCGCAGGCGACGCCATCAGCGGGTAGAACGTGACCTGGTTGACGCCGGTCTGCTTCACGAGCTCGACGTCGCGCTGGAGCATCTCGGCGGTCTGGCTGGGGAAGTTGA
>Ga0079306_1001878_pt1 | contig 12772 bp, 8 predicted proteins | sample Methanotroph_Enr_FD_79181 | JGI IMG/M metagenome (GOLD analysis project Ga0079306, IMG submission 79181) | Enriched soil microbial communities from Old Woman Creek wetland in Ohio, USA - Methanotroph_Enrichment_5 | ecosystem: Environmental > Terrestrial > Soil > Wetlands | place: USA: Ohio...
CGGATCTTCACCTCCATCGGCGGCTCGGCCACCAGCCCGAAGGCCCCCTCGAGCGCCTGCCCGGGATGAAACCCCTCCGGGATCTCGAAACGCTCTTTGCTCGGCTCCACGGACACGATGCGCTCGACGGCGAAGGTGCGCAGCGCCTGGCGGTTGTGCGCATAGCAGAGTAGGTAAATGCCCCCTTTCTGGAACAACAGGGTGTAAGGGTCGACCCGATAGTCCTCCGGGCCGCCGCGACCCGTGGAGCGGTAGCTCAAGGTGATGCTCTGCTGGTGCAAAAGGGCGTGCCTGATGACGCCAAGCGCCTCGGCGGATTTGCTGTAGTCGCGCTTTCCCTGCAATAGCGGATGGGATACGTCGGCGATCCGCTCCATGTGGGCGGCCAGACGCGGGGGGAGGACGGAGTTCACCTTCCGGAAGACGCTCTGCATGTCCTCCAGGAAGGGGGTGCCGTTCAAAAGGTCGAGCTGGGAACGCAGCAGCGATAGGGTCATCAACTCCTGCAAGGTGAAACTTACCGGGGGAACGTCCTTGAAGCGGGTGAGGAAACGGTAGATCTTCTCGCCGTCCTGCCATTCGGAGGTGAGCGGGTAACCCGCCTCATGAATGGCATTCAGGTCGCGCTGGATGGTGCGCCGCACGACGCCGGTCTCCTCGACCAGCTCGTTCAGGGTGATGCCGTGGCGCGCCTCGATCAGGCGGATGACGTCGTGGACTCTCCCCGCCTGCGAATACTTCCTGGCAGGACGCCCCTTACGCATCAGGGCGTCTTGGGTTTGGAACTGCGCCGCCTGCCACCGGAACCGGAGCCGCCGCCCGCCGCACTTCCGCCGGGCTTGGCGCTCCCCTTGTCGCCGGGTCTGCCACCGGGCCTGCCGCCCCTGCCGAGCGGCTTCGCATCGGTGCGAGGCGGGCGCTTGGTCCTCTTGTAGTCGTGGACGAACAGGTCGTCCTCGGCCCACTCGGTCGGGATCTTCTGCTTGATGAAGTCCTGGATCGGCTCCAGATAGAAGGCGCCGTCCTCGTCGGCAAACGAGATGGCCATCCCCTCGGCGCCGGCACGGGCGGTCCTGCCGATCCGGTGCACGTAGTCCTCGCTGTCCTGGGGCAGGTCGTAGTTGATCACGTGGGTCACGCCGTCGATGTGGATGCCTCGCGAGGCGACGTCGGTGGCGATCATGATCGGGAGCGCGCCGGCCTTGAAGTCTGCCAGGATCTTCATCCGCTTTCTCTGCTCGACGTCGCCGGAGATCACCTTAGCCGGATACTCATTGGCGTTCAGGCGGTCCTGCAGGTACTCGGCCTCGCGCTTGGTGTTCACGAAGATCATGGTGCGGTCCATGCCGACCTTCTTCAAAAGGCCGAGCAGCAGCGGGAACTTCTCCTTGCGCGCCACGTGGTAGAGCACCTGCTCGACCCGCTCGGCGGTCATCTGTTCCGGGGTGATCGAGACCTTCTCAGGCATGTTCATGAACTCGTAGGCGAGCTCCATGACCCGGGTGTTGAGCGTGGCGGAGAACAAAAGGTTCTGCCGCTTGTCGTAATTCGGGAGCTTCCTCAGGATGTAGCGCAGGTCGGCGATGAACCCCATGTCGAACATGCGGTCCGCCTCGTCTATGACCAGTGCCTCCACGTCCTTCAGGGAGTAGACCTTCTGTTTCAGGTAGTCGATGAGGCGCCCCGGAGTGCCGATCACGATGTCGGCGCCGGCCTTCAGGGCGTCGCGCTGCTTCATGTAATCGACGCCGCCGTAGATGGCCTGGATGTTGAAACCGGCGTACTTGCCGAGCAACTGGGCGTCTTTCTCGATCTGCACCACCAGTTCGCGGGTGGGAGCCAGGATGAGCGCACGGGGACTGTTTACGGCGCCGGTTTTGGTCTGGTTCAAGAGGCGAGTGAAGAGCGAGACCAGGAACGCGGCGGTCTTACCGGTGCCGGTCTGGGCCTGGCCGGCGACGTCCTTGCCTGCCAGCGCGATGGGGAGTGCTTTCTCTTGGATGGGGGTGCAATCGGTGAATCCGGTCTCTTCGATCCCTTGAAGGACGACGGCCGGAAGCGGTAAATCGGTGAATTTCATGTTGGTGAATGTCCTCATTTGTCGTTATTTCAAGAACATATAATTAGCATACTATGCAAAGGATGGCAATGGAAAGCGTTAAATGTTAATTAAGGATCGCGCGAGCCCGGGGGCGCGGAACCCGTGGGAGCGGCTTTAACCGGGATCATCCCGCCGGCAAAGGCAGATGTGGGAGCGGCTTGAGCCGCTTCCGAAGAGAAACGCCCCGGGGGTTTATTTTCTGCCGCGCTACAATCTTCCCTTCACCGCAAAGCACAAGCTGTGCTATGGTACCGCCCGAAAAAACAGAGTACGAGGGGCTGATGACGCAATCATTTATTCACATCGAATCACCGAATTACCTGAAACTGGAAAGCCTGCCGGTCCCGCCCGATTGGGCCTCAGTCTTCGGCAACGACCGCCAGGTTGCCCTCGAGATCGGCTGCGGCGTGGGGGACTTCATGCTGAAGACCGCGCTGGACTTTCCCGAGACCAACTTCATCGCCATCGATTTCTACAACAAGGGGTGCTGGAAGACCTGCCGGCGCCTGGACCGTCACGGCGTGACCAACGTGCGCGTGCTGCGCGACGAGGCGAGGCTCTTTGTCACCGATCGGATCCCCAAGGGGAGCCTGTCGGCCGTCTACATCAACTGCCCGGATCCCTGGCCCAAGAAGCGTCACCGCAAACGGCGCCTGGTGCAGCGCGAGTTCGTCGAGTTCCTGATGGACTACATGGCGCCCGGCGCCGACTTCTATTTCGCCACCGACTTCGACGATTACGGCCTGGACGTAGCTGCGTTGCTTCCCGAGGTGAGCGCCCTGGAGAACCAGTTCGCGCCGGACCAGTACCGCCATGAGTTCCCCGGGTACCATCTCTCGAAGTACATGCGCAAGTTCATGGCTGAGGGGAAGCGGATCTACTTCATGCACTATAAGGTGAAAACGAGCCAGGCGGGCGCAGGCGCGGTGACGGATGACGCAGCGTCCATCGCGGTCGCGGCCGCCTAAAGCCAAGGTTTGCGCGGGGCAGGGAAAACCGGGTTGAGAAGCCGGGCCGAACGTTGGCTTTGGAAAAAGTAAAGAGGGGGGGCGCCTGGTGCGGTCCCCCTCTCTTTTTTAAGCTACATGATCTCGGCCTCTGATGACCCTCCCTCGCCTTCTGTGAGACAGCGGCCGTTAGGCCGGGTGGCAATCGCCGGCAACGACCAAGGTGCGCTTGGCAGAAATCTCGCCTGCCGTTACGGCATTACAGCAGACCCCAGCGCCCTCACTCCGTCCCTATCCCGAAGGGCGAGGGGGTGTTCGGACCTCTAGTCTAGAGCGCCGGGAAGTGCCTCAAGAGATGCCCCTTGATGGTCGCCTCGAAATCGGCCTCGCGGTCGCCGCGATAGACCAGCGAAGAGCCGATCTCCGCCGCCAGGATGGCGAACAGGTACTTCATCGGCAGGTTCTTGATGCGCCGCGCGTATTTGGGCTCCTCCCGCAGCATCTTGGGCAGGTGGGAGAGGATCGCCCGACGGTAGATCGGCTGCAGGCAGAGCTGCGGCCGGTTCTGGAAGAAACGGTAGATCATCGCGTAGTGGCCGTTGATCTCGCCGCTCAGGGCGTCGGAAATCTCGGTGCAGATGAGCCTCGGGTCCTCGCGTCGCCTCTTCAGGATCAGCCTCGCCTCGTCCGCCGCCCGCTGCTCCAGTATCTGCAGGACGTCCTTCACGTAGCGGTCCTTCTCGGCCAGGAACTCCGCCTCGGTCAGCAGCAGGTTCGCGATGATCTCGTAGGAGGAGGAAATCACGCCGCACTTGTTGGCGGAGGCGTCCCTCATGATGATCACGCCCTTTTTCTGCAGCTGCAGCCTCGCCTCCGGGGTGATGAAGGAGTTGGCACCCTCGATGATGGCCGGCGCGGTCGCAGTGCCGTCCGGCAGGAAGTAGTTCACCCAGTTGTCCTTGTCGATGGTCTCGGGACGGCCGCCCGCCGGGATGAAGAGATCCGCCTGCACCGTGAAGGGGAGGCTCGCGTATTCGCGCGAGAATTCGTCCGTCGAGATCCACTCCTCGACCAGTCCGTCCGCGGTGCGGCTTACCTTGCGGAACAGCTCGCGCAACCCTTCCCTGCGGCTGCCGCTTCGGTAGATCATGAAACCGCCGGGATGGAGCGCCTCAGGGTTGAAGCTGTCCAGGTCTGTCGCCAGCACGACCCGGGAGAGTTCGGTGCGCTCGGCACCGAGCGGGTCGTACAGCGCCGCCGTTCCGTCCAGGATCAGGCGCACGGCGACCTTGGGGCAGCGCTCCAAGAGGATGCGCAGTGCGTTGCCGGCCACGTCGCCGTTGGGGCCGCCGGTCAGTTTGACGGTGAACGGGTCGTGGTAGATGTCGATCCCCAACTCCGCCATGGTGATCTCGGCGAACTTGACCACGCCGGCCGAGGTGACGCCGTACTCCTTGTGGTTGATGCCCACCAACTTGCTGGACATGATGCCGATGCCGAGGATGTAGCCGCGCCGCTTGGAGATGCGCGCGATGTTCTCGATCATGTTGTCGTGCATGTTCTCGTCGGGACCGAGCTCGATCGGTTCGTCCTCGCGGTAGTAGTCCACCACGTTCGGGTTTCTGGCCACGCCGTTAGTCGTCACGAAGAGATCGAGGAACGCATTGGTGACCCCGTGTTGCAGCTTGTAGAGGCGCCAGTTCTCCATCTCGCGCTCGCCGCTGCGCTGCAGGTCGGCGGAATCCAGCAACATCACGAGCTTGGACCCCCCCTCGTAGATGTCCTTGTTCTTCAGGTGCTGGGTGTGGGCCAGCACGAAATTCTCGCGGAAGACGGTGTTCGCGTTGGTGATGAAATCGTCCGAGTTGCGGCCGATGACGGTGCGCCAGCCGCCGCGGGCGATGTCGGAAAAACCGATGTGGTAGCCGAATCCGAACCGGCTGAAGAAGAAGGTGACCCTAAAGGGGGCGGCCTGGGGCAGGTCCGAGGTGAACTCCGGTCCCAGTTCCTTCAGGTAGGTGGGATCCAGCCTGAAGGCGAGGGCCTGCTTCTCCAGCACGAAGAAGTTGGTCTTAAGGGTGTGGGTGATGAAGATGAGGCAGCAGCGGTAGATGGCGCGACGCACCTCGTCCAGGTAGCGGTGCCCGGTGTTGTAGCTCGCCACGGCGCTGCTGGTCTCCGCGAGAGCCGCCTGGTAGACCGTGTCGCGGTTGACAAGCGCGGGGTCGAAGCGGGCCCTGAAGAGCTTGATGAACTGCAGCGCCATCTCCGGGTGCAGGTGGAAGGCGCTCTGCACGTCGTCCAGGCCGAAGCGGTCCGGCTGGTTATGGGCCAGGTTGCTGTGGCAAAAGGCGATGAAGGCGTTGGTGAGCGTCGCCTCTTCGCCGCTCATCACCCTGTTGGTGACGAACTCGCGGTAGGCGTACCCCTTGGTGGAGACGATCTGGGTGTTGTAGAGCTCCTGCTGCAGCCGGGTGAAGAGTTCCGAGCCCTGTTCCAGGACTTCGCCCGAGCGCCTTCTCACGTAGAAGGTTCCAAGGAAATAGGGATGGACGCCGTTGGTTATGGTGAGGCAGTAGGCCCGGTTCACCCCGAGGTCGAGGCGGTTGAACACCTCCATGAGCTGAAGCAGGAACTCCTTCTGGGGTGGATTGCCCACCGCGAAGTGAACACGTGATTCCTTGGGATTGCTGGTCTTCTCGACGTACAGGTAGAGGCCGCCGCTGCGGCTCGCTTTCTGCTGCAGCTGGAGCACCTGGGCCACCCTGAGCGCCGAGGCGGCTTTGACGTAATTCTCGTTGTTGAGCCAGAGGATGCGCAGCAGGCGGTCCAGTTCCTTCAGGTCGAACTCGGGGTAGGATTTCCGCAATTCGGAGGCGACCTTGCGGGTGATCAGGGGGGGGACCTCCACCTCCTGCCACCCGAGCACATCGCAGTTGGCCTTGCGGTCGAACTCGAAGCGCTGTATCTCAAGAGAGCGCTCCATGCCGGGGAGCTCCCCTTCCGAGTGGGAGATCATTGCATAGGATATCTCCCGGTCCAGGAAGTTGCGCAGCGTGTCGTAGAGTGAGCCGGGTGCGTTGACGCGGGCCAGGATGAGCGTCTTGCCCCGGTCGGCCAGGATGAGACGGCGGTTGTGCTGCAGCGAGCCCAGTTCCCGCTCCAGGAGTCTGAGGGCCTCAGGCTCGTCTTGCATGGCGACGAAAAAGTAAGGATTCAGCTGTTCTTTGAGCCACTTGCGGTTCTGCGAGATTTCTGCGGCCCTGTGCGTGGTGGTCCCTGCCGTACTGCTCATGTTGTTCCCCTTTTCACGAACGAGTTATTCAGACCTGCGCGATAGTATAACAACGGTTTCGGTTTTTTTCTTAGTCATATTTAGCAAGTCTCGAAAAAAAGTTTACTATCGGCAAACGGGCCATCTGATGTTCTTCTGGACATGGCAAGTGGACAGGCAGATACATGACCGGCAGCTGTGAAGCAACAGGCAGTGCTGTGAGGGTACCCACTGAAGTTGGAACTTGCACTGCACCGTGGGAACGGTCGGTACCGCCGCCAGATTCCTGCAGCGGCGGTGGAGCGCCCGCGCTGAGTCAGTGATGGACGTTGCCGGGCCATCGGTTCGGCGGTTACACGCGCATAAGACCCATCGGTCAGGAAACTGTTGAAAGAGAGGTGCGTAGCAGGTATGATGCCCCGGTTACAGCAACCAGTCGGGGAGGCGCATTGCAACGATATCTGACCGCGGAGATTCCGGGGACCGGTGGCATCATCAAAGGGAGTCCCGAGGATTTCCTGGTCGAAGAGATTCCCGCCTACGAGCCAAGCGGGCAGGGCGAGCACTGCTACGCCTGGATCGAGAAGCGGGGCATCACCACCCTTGAGGCGCTGCGCCGCATTTCCAAGGCGCTGGGCGTGCCGGAGCGGGATTTGGGCTACGCCGGGATGAAGGACTCAAACGGTGTGACCCGGCAGAGCATTTCCATCCCGCGGGTGGCACCTGAAACGGTGCTGGCCCTGCAGATCTCCGGCGTGAGCGTTTTGAGCGCCGCCAAGCACGGCAACAAGCTGAGGCTCGGCCACCTGAAAGGGAACCGCTTTCGTATCCGGGTGCGCGGCGTGCTGCCGGGAGCCCTGGACCAGGCCCGCGCCGCCATCGAGATCCTGGAGCGCAGGGGGGTGCCCAACCGGTTCGGCTCCCAGCGCTACGGGGTGCAGGGGAATACCCACCGCATCGGCGCGGCCATGGTGCGCGGCGATTTCCGTGAGGCGGTCGACACCCTGATCGGCGATCCGGCCGAGGTGAGCGACGAGCGCTGGCGCTTGGCCATCGAGGCCTACCGGCGCGGCGAACTGGCCGGGAGCCTCGAACTCTTCCCGGGTCATTTCCGCGTCGAGCGCGACATCCTGGGGCGCCTGCTGCAGCGACCCGATGCCTTCGACAAGGCCTTCAACGTCGTGTCGCCGCGCCTGAAGCGGCTCTACCTTTCCGCCTTCCAGTCCTCGCTGTTCGACCGCGTGCTGGAAGAGCGGCTTAGTACCCTGGACCAGGTGGCTCAGGGCGACATCGCTTTCAAGCACGCCAACGGCGCCTGCTTCCTCGTGCAGGATGCCGCTGCCGAGGCCCTGCGCGCGGAGTGCTTTGAGATTTCCGCCACCGGCCCCATGTTCGGCTGCACCATGATGGAGCCGGAAGGCGCCCAGCAGGAACTGGAGCAATCGGTGCTGGCGGCAGAGGGGTTGATCCTGGCGAGCTTCAACCTTTCCGGCGGCCTTCGCATGGAAGGGGAGCGGCGCCCCTTGCGTGTCCCCGTGAGCGACGCCGAGGCGGCGCTGGAGGGCGACGATCTCATCGTCAGTTTCGCGCTGCCGCGCGGTGCCTATGCCACCTGTGTCATGAGCGAAATAATGAAAGTAGAGGAAACCTGCTAACGGGATAAGACTGCAGCAATCCGGAAGTCGAGGAAACCTGCCAAGCGGAGCACGACTGCAAAAGTCAATGAAAGCGCTCGTATCTCACATTCGAAGATAACCAGGTGATCATGTGGCGGTCTTGTCGGAGGATCTAATCAGCGACGCAGAGCTCTTGAGCGCGGCCAAGAAGTGCCTCTTCGACCGGAGCCGTCTGCTCACTCCCGAAGCGACCCTGGCCGCAATCCAGGACCTCAAGCAGTGGGTCGGGCAGGAGATCGCCTTCGAGGAGGGCGCCTCCGCTTCCTTTGGCCGCATCATCTCGGAGCTCTGGCATGCGGAATACCTGGACCAGCTTCCCCCTCTTCTGAACCGTTTCGAGCGGCTGGCGTCCGCCTACTTCGTGCGGCGCGGCTCGGTGACCGCCTTCCAGGGGTTCTGCAATGCCTGGCGCGCCGGGGTGTTGCGCAGGATCCTGCAGTTCGCCGAAGAGGGCCACGAACTCGACGACCAGGGTCACGCGCCTGCCCCCTACGCGCTTCTGGCAGCCGGCAACCTGGGGCGGCGGGAACAGACCCTGGAAGATGGGGACCGTTACTTCCTGGTCTGGAGAGAGGAGGCCTTGGCCGAGTACTTTGAATCGTACGCCTACCGGGTCCTCGCGATCCTTGACCAGTACGGGTTGATCTGCAGGGAGGACGCCTTTCTGGGGAAGGCCGTTTGGCGTGGCTCCTTGGAGAAGTGGGACGGTTATCTGGCCGGGCAATCGCACCTCCCGGGGCAGTACGGCGTCGTGGAGACGGTCGCCGACCTGCGCTACATCTGTGGTGACGAAGGCATCGGCCTCGAAGCGATGCGGCAGGCCACGGCGAGCCTCGAGCGCTGCTGCAGCAACGACAAATTGTCGAGCCTGGCGCAGGGCATCGTCGAACTGCCGGTGGCCCTCGGGGTTTTCGGAGACTTACGGGTGGAGAAAAAGGGGGAGTTCGCCGGATGCTGCAACCCGGAGAAGTTCGGCCTCCATCCGCTCATCTGCTCAGTCCGGTTGCTGGCGGCCCAGTACGGCCTGGACCCCGGGTCGACCCTGGAGCGGTTGGCCGCGCTTGGCGCCCTGGGTGTGCTGCAGACGGCGCAGGTCGAGCGATTTGCCGCTTCCTACCACGTGCTGGCCGGACTAAAAGTGCGGCGGGAGATCGCACTGGAGTCGCCGTACTTCGACCCGAACAGTATGCCGGAGCAGGAACGGGACAGCCTTAAAAAGGCGCTCGAAGCGGTGCGGCAGCTGCAGCGCGTAGTACGTTGCACGTTTCTCGGAAAGAAACGCTCTCCACGGGAAAATTCCTGAACTACAACCGGTCACGAGCGATCCGCGTATAGATTTCCGTCCCATACTCACTGCAACCCCGACTGACGTTGCCGGTGCCGGTGCGGAGTCGTCTTCCCTTAAAGAGGCGGCTAAGGTTGCCAGGGCGCCTTTCCTTTGAAGAGGAGCGGCGTCGGCGACGCGGGGGGATTGTGCCGACCTGATCATCTAAACTTTGCATGGAGTGAATAACGTGAAAAAACTGCAGCTCAAGGCGCCTGCCAAGGTGAACTATCGGCTCGACGTCCTCGGAAAGAGGCCGGACGGCTACCACGATCTCCGGATGCTGATGCAGCGTGTCGACCTTTGTGACGACATCGAGATAACGCTGAAGGATGAACCCGGAATCCGGGTGACCTGCGGGCGCGCCGGTGTCCCCGATGGGCCCGGCAACATCGCCTGGCGCGCGGCTGACGCACTGGTTAAGCTCTCGGGACGCCAAGTCGGCATCGAGATAGCCATCACCAAGAACATCCCGGTGGCAGCCGGCCTGGGTGGCGGGAGCAGCGATGCCGCGACCGTACTCATGGGAGTGAACGAATTGCTGGAACTCGGGCTCGCTCAGGAGCGCCTGATGGAGATCGGCGTGAAACTCGGCGCCGACGTCCCCTTCTTCATCTTCAAGAAGCCTGCGCTGGCCGAGGGGATTGGCAACCTGCTCACCGCCCTGGAGCAGGTTCCCGAGCTTTGGGTCGTGCTGGTGAACCCCGGCATCCACGTCTCCACCGCCTGGGTCTATCAAAATTTGCAATTGACAGAGAAAGAAGATGCCGCTATAGTTCGGCGTTCCTACGCCAGCCTCGACGAGGTCTGCGCGACGCTTTCCAACGACCTGGAACCGGTGACGTTCTCGAGGTTTCCGGCGGTGGCGGAGATAAAGGAAATGCTGATCACCGCAGGAGCTCGCGGGTCGCTCATGTCCGGGAGCGGGTCGACCGTCTTCGGACTTTTTGCCGACGAAGCCGCCGCACTCAGGGCCGCCGACGGGATCAAAGCAGAGCACGGCTGGTTCACCGCAGCAGTCAAAACCATCTGAACAACCAATTCAACCATCCACGAAGGGGCGTCGCCAAGTGGTAAGGCACCGGATTTTGATTCCGGCATTCCCAGGTTCGAACCCTGGCGCCCCTGCCAGTAAAAACAGGCATTTACCCGTTTGGGTAAGTGCCTTTTTTCTTCACGTGACCTATTTACGTGACCATGTTGCCCCTTTTTGCTCCAGCTCACACCCAAAGCCCCCTCCATAGAAAAAAAGACCTCGTAGCTCCTGGACATGTTTGTACAACAGGATGTATGAGGTCTTCTGCCGTCTCTAGCTTAAAGTGCCGACAGATCTTAGGAAACGCTGCCCTCTTCCTTCATTGAAAAATTACCCCAGACCACACTGCTTGCCATCGGTAAGTCCACATTGGCAACCCTTCGAGCACAAAAACAACACTACCGCTTGTCGGCACGAGCCCCTACGTGCCGTGCCCACGTCGTAGATCTGCCAGCCTCATTCCACTACGGTACCCTTGCTGCAAATATTGCCCACGTTTAATGACAGATATGTTAAATGCTGAGGCTTACATGACGAATTGTCCCCCTTCCAAATAGTATCTCCCGCGAGTTTCGACCCATCTAATCAGCCGGTTGCATGCAATCCATACTATTTATTTCTTGCGGCATGTTAATTGCCATTAGCTTGTGTCTGTCTGGTTTGACGGCACTCTCACCGATAGCGTGGGTTGAATGCCGCCAGTGGGTGAGACGATGGAGGTTCCAGCCGCATCTAGTGAAAAGGCGCAATCAATATTGTCGGGAATCCTCCCGGTGACTACCACGCGAATTCCGCGAATCAGGAGATTAAAATGAGAAAGTTTATGGCACTACTGGCAGGGGCAGCTCTTTTTATGATGGCCACAAGCGCTTTGGCAACGCCCATTACGGGCATTATCAACTTCACCGGGGCCGAGATTTTAACCCCGGCTGCGGCTGCCCTGCACAACGCAACCGGCATGGATTTCGGCAACAGCGAGGTGCACGGAGTCAGGACGGGTACCTATGCTCCGATCGCGGTAGATACTGCCGTCACGTTTTCTGATTTCACCTTCAAGCCGTTCACCGGACCGGTTGACTCCCTCTGGTCCCTGACCGTGCTCGGCACGACCTACAGCTTCGATCTGGAGACCCTGTCCGTGGATGCACAGACAGCCACCCACCTGGACCTTTCCGGAAAAGGGATGCTGCATGCCACAGGCTATGATGACACACCGGGCACCTGGTTCTACTCCACCCAGGGCAGCGGCTCGACCTTCTCGGCCGAAGCGGATGCCACGACGGTCCCGGAACCGGGCACGCTGATGCTGCTTGGCGCAGGGTTCTTCTGCCTCGCCGTCTTTGCCAAGCGGAGCAAGAGCCAGGGCAGCGGCAGCAGCACCTGCGCCGCATGAGTTAGCCGGCCGGCTCGACCGGTCCTTTGATGTCTTTCCTCCCCTCCGCCCCGATACAGGCAGTAAGGTTTCCCGGCGCGCTGTCGGCTGTGGCGCATGCAGCCGCCGGGAGACCAAGTGACAGGCGGATGGGAGGAACACCGGTGGTACGAACCACCGAAAACCGCGCAGATAAAAGAGGAGATGCACCATGGGAAAGCTGAAACTGATCACGTTGGTCCTTATCGCCGCCGTCCTGGCGGCTTCCACCGGGTTCGCATCCGAAAAGACCTTCGGGGCTAAACTCACCCCGAAAGAGGAACTGGTAGACATCAAGTCGAAGGCTGCGGGCAGTGCCGAATTCAAGCTGAGTAAGGACGGCAAGACCCTGAGCTACAAAGTGCATGTCAAGAACATCAAGGACACGAATTCGGCCTACCTGCACAAAGGGAAGAAGGCGGAGAGCGGCACGCAGCTGGCTGCTCTTTTCAGCGGGGAGCGCAAAGGGAAGTTCAGCGGGACCCTTTCCGAAGGGACCCTTACCGAAAAAGAGCTCCTGGGTGACCTTCAGGGCAAGCCGCTCGACGAACTGCTCATCCTTATCAAGGCCGAGGACGTCTACGTCAATGTCCATACCGACACCTATCCCGATGGCGAGATCCGTGGTCAGGTGAAGTAAACGGCATGGCCCCTGGCGCTACTGGCTTCGGCCGGTCGTTATCTCGATCCGCTTCCCTATTTCTATTGAGGGCTTCTACATGAAAAAATTTCTTGCCGGTCTGGTGGTGGTCTGCATGGCGGCGCTATATGGCTGCGGTGGCGGTGGGGGCGGGACGAGCACGTCTGCGCCGGCACCCGCGCTGTCGGCGGTTCCCGCCGCACCGACGGGTCTGACAGCGCTAAGCGGCAACGCACGGGCGGAGCTTGTCTGGGTTGCGGGGGGTGCCGGGACCAGCTCCAACATCTACTGGTCGGCTATGGCCGGGGTGACCCCGGCCAATGGCACCAGGATAACCGGGGCAACCAGTCCCTACACCCTGAC
>Ga0079306_1001880_pt1 | contig 12761 bp, 6 predicted proteins | sample Methanotroph_Enr_FD_79181 | JGI IMG/M metagenome (GOLD analysis project Ga0079306, IMG submission 79181) | Enriched soil microbial communities from Old Woman Creek wetland in Ohio, USA - Methanotroph_Enrichment_5 | ecosystem: Environmental > Terrestrial > Soil > Wetlands | place: USA: Ohio...
ACTTTTATTAATCTTCATTATACTTCTGTGTTCTGCCTTGAAATCCTTTGGCGGAATTCATCCCTTAACCATCACCGAAAACGGCAAGGCGTTATACAGGATTGTTATTTCTGAAACAGCCGGAGAGAATGACACCATTGCTGCTAATCTGCTGCAACGGTACCTGCAGAAAATTTCAGGCGCTCTCCTTCCTGTCATAAAGGATAACGAAAAACAATCCGGAAAGGAAATCGTGATCGGGTTCAGTAACAGGACCCAAAAGGATGAATTTGTATCCCTCCAGAAAAAACTGGCTCCTGATGGATTCCAGCTGCTTACCATTGGAAAACAGCTCTTTATCCTGGGAGGAGATCATAAAGGCAGTATATATGGGGTCGTTGAACTGCTGGAGCGATACCTCGGCTGCAGAAAATATAGTCCGACCGTTGAGTTTATCCCAAAAAATCCTTCCATTGTGCTGGAACCAATAAACAATTCAGGTAAGCCGGTGGCAATTTTCAGGGTTGTGCACGGGCAGTTCTGCAAGGATGAAGACTATAAAAACTGGCAACGACTCGATAACGTGGAAGATGTTTTTGCCGACGGTTATTACGTGCATACAATGGGCAGGATCATTCCCTGGGAAAAATACCTTAAAACAAACCCTGGGTATTTCGCTTTTCTCAATGGAAAGCGCATCATCGATCAGCTCTGTTTGTCAAATCCGGATGTGCTGCGGCTTACCATCGAGAAACTAAGGACGGATATGGCCGCCCAACCTGGAAAAAAACTCTGGTCTGTCAGCCAGAATGATAATTTTTCCTATTGCCAGTGCCCGGAATGCAAGAAAGTGATTGAAGAGGAAGGATCTCCTGCGGGCCCCATTATCCGTTTTGTAAATAAAGTTGCCGAAACGTTCCCCGACAAGATTATTTCTACCCTTGCCTACCAGTATTCCCGGCAGGCCCCGCTAGTAACAAAGCCCCTGCCGAATGTTCAGATCATGCTGTGTACTAGTGAATTGAACCGGGCTAAAAGCATCGAAACGGACCCGTCGAGTAAATCATTCTTAAAGGATATAGTGGACTGGGGGAAGATCAGCAATCACATTTACCTCTGGGATTATACCGTGAATTTTTCCAATAATATCTCCCCATTCCCAAACCTGCATGTATTGCAGCCAAACATTCAATTCTTCGTCAAAAACGGAGCCCTCGAGCATTTCCAGCAATCGAATACCGACAATGGGCATGAATTCTCGGAACTTAAAAGTTACCTCCTGGCCCGACTGCTCTGGAACCCGGATATGAATACCGATTCGGTGATCAACCAGTTCCTCGAAGGCTATTACGGTGCGGCAGCCCCTTATATCAGGAATTATATAGATCTTTTGCAGCAGGAATACGTGCGTTCGGGCCAGGTCCTTGACATTTACGGCTCACCTGTCTGGAATGCCTCTACTGCGCTTTCAGCTGATAATATGGCTGTTTACAATTATCTTTTCGAGAAGGCTGAAGCAGCCACTTCAAACAGGTCTGATATCCTGTTGAGGGTAAGGACGGCCCGCTTACCGATTCAGTTTGCAGCCATGGAAATAGGGAAGAATGACATGTTCGGTCCCAGGGGATGGTATATTGATGTAAACGGGAAATATGTAATCCGCCCCAGGATGAAAGCGACCCTTGAAAGCTTCAACAATACCTGCAAGACGGCTAAAGTACATACCCTTACCGAATCCGGGCTCACCCCTGAAGAATACTACAAAACGACCTTGCGGTTTATTGATGTGCAGGTAGATAATAACCTGGCTTTCCAAAAAAAGATCACATCAAAGCCCCTGCCCTCTTCCAAGTACAGCAATGCCGATCTTTCCTATCTCACCAATGGAGTGCAGGGCGCCAGTGATTACAAAGTGCATTGGTTAGGCTGGGAAGCAACTGACTTCCGGTTAAACCTGGATCTTGAGGCTGTCTTATCACCTAAGACCATCCGGATAAGCACCCTCTATGATCCTAAAAGCTGGATACTGCACCCTGTTAAAGTTCAGTGTGAAGTATCCGCCGATGGTTCGGTATGGCGTGATGCAGGGACCATCAAGGTAGAAGGGGACCAGCAAAAGGAAGAAGTTACCCGATCCTTCACTTTTAACCAGAACCTCGCTAATACCCGGTTTATCCGCTTCACTGTCCAGGGCACCAAAAACCTTCCAATCTGGCATCCATCCGCCGGGGGAGATTCATGGGTATTCGTGGATGAGATCGTGGTAGAATGATTCCTACTTGGTTGAGGTTTTAGGATTCCTTTTTCACTGGGTGCCAATAGTTGGACTCTGATCATGTATCACCTGATATTCAATTCCATAAGTAAGCCTGAACACTGATACCATCTTCGGAAGCTATTCCTTTTTCCAGCCCGATAACATTATTTCTGAAGGCCGGCTTTAAAATCCCGGCTCCAAGCAATTCGATGCCATTTTCTGGATTTACATTTTGCATTTAATACCGAAGGCTCCCCTTTAGGGCATTTTGATATTCGTTCTTCATTCGTGAATTCGTGGCTTAACCATCTCACGAATCATCCCTTAGCTTCAAGCATCCTGCCAACTGCCTTCTACTTCATAATTCATAATTCATAATTCATAATTCATAATTCGTACTTCCTACTTTCACCCACCTGCTTCCCTGAAATCCCTTCTTGCCTCCTATTTCCCTACCTTTGTTCCAAACCCTTGTTGTTATGTTAAAAAAAATATTCCTCTCCCTACTCCTGGCGCTTATACTGTCGGGTGGCTATTCCCAGAATGCAAAACACGTAGTTCTGATCGGCTTGGATGGTGTTTCATCTGAAGGCTTCCAGTATGCCAGGACGCCCGTTATGGATGAGTTGATCCGCAATGGTTCCTTATCACTGATTACACGCTCTGTAATACCTTCAGTGAGCGCTCCGAACTGGGCGACCATTCTTTCGGGCGCCGGGCCGGAACAGCATGGAGTTACTTCCAACGAGTGGAGCTTCTCAAATGAGCCGTTCGAACCAACAGTCAAGGATTCTGAAGGGTACTTCACTTCCATATTCACAATCATTCGAAAACAGGCACCAAAAGCTATTACAGGAATGTTTTACGATTGGGACTGGCTGGGTACATTCATCAATCCCGGCTGTGTCACTGAATCGAAATATGTACAGGGTTACAGGAATGTCACTCCGCTGGCGGCTAATTTTTTCAAGGCGAATAAGCCCCTGTTTACCTTTGTTTATTACAGCCATCCCGACGAGGTAGGTCATCAAACAGGGCATGGCACCCAGGCTTACTATCAGTCAATCACTGATGTAGATTCTGAAATCGGAATCCTGGTAGCTGCATTGAAGGAATCCGGGATGTATCAGTCTACCTGCATCCTTGTCGTATCCGATCACGGAGGTATCAATAAGGGGCATGGCGGTGAAAGCAGGGTCGAAATGGAAGTTCCCTGGCTGATAAACGGGCCGGGAATCGGCAAAAACCGGCTACTTCAGAATCCAAATGACCAGTTCAACACTGCACCAACTATTGCACGATTGCTTGGTTTGAAACAGCCGATGGAATGGATAGGCCGTCCTGACACTGAGGCTTTCCTCCTCTCAAGCGACAAAAACCGGAAATTCAAAAAATATATTGCGAAGCCGTCCTGTTCATTGAAAGAAGGCGTTTATCCATCGGCACAAACAATCGAACTGGGTACCTTATCGACTGAAGCAACCATCTATTATACACTTGATGGCTCAACCCCTGAAATTCATTCAACCAAATATACCGGCAGCATTAAAATAGATAAAAATTGCATTGTTTCTGCTATTGCCTTATCAGGAAATAATAGCAGCCAGGTTGCCATATGGCGTTTCACTTTCCTGAAAGGTGTCAGCGAAGTAACCCTGACAAATCCCCCGAGTCCGACTTACCCGGGGACAGGAGCACTAAGCCTGTTCGATGGGCTGATCGGGTCATCCAACTTTAAAGGCAAACAATGGATGGGATGGGAAGGCAACGATTTCGAAGCCATAGTTGACTTCGGGCAGAATAAGGAGATACACGGCGTAGGCCTGGATGTATTGCAACAACCGGCTTCCTGGATTTTCCTTCCTTCCATGATCGAATTCTATACCTCGTCAGATGGAATGAACTTTACCCAGGTTGCAAGTTACAACCCCTCTGAAATAGATGACATCCGGAAGAACGGGCCGGTTCTTCTCGCAAGGATGTTTGAGGGGTTGAACACAAGGTACCTGAGAATTAAGGCTTTCAATATCGGGACTTGCCCTGCCGGACATCCCGGGGAAGGCGGGAAAGCATGGTTATTCATAAGTGAAATCGAGGTGGAATAACCAAATAATTGTGGATCTGAGAGTTAATTGAGACATTAAAAGTTAATTTTTCAGAAAGGGCATTGATATATCATTCTCCTCGAATATTTTTGTGGTACAAACGCTCAAATGACACACGGGCAACATCATACAACACTTCATGATATCGCATTCGAAGGCAGGAACAAAGCCTATGGAGCCTATGTCCTGCGCACGAATACCAACAGGAGGATTGGGTTAAGCCTTACTGTCTCTGTCCTGGCATTCCTGCTTTTCATATACTTGTTCTACCTGGGGATGGAATGGATCCGGCATCACCAACCTGTATACCAGATGCCTGCCGTTTCAGTTGGTCTTACAAATACGATCCCTTCAATATTTGCTTCCGGGATTGAGTCAACGAATGGCAATAGAAAGCAAAAGCCAGGTGTGATGAAGGCCAAATCACCTGCGGAATTTCAAGAAGTGGCGGAAACTGCCCAGCAACAATCCACACGGACGACAGCCTCCGGAGGTGAGGCAAAGCAGGAAAATTCCAGCGGGGGAACAGCTGCCAGCAGCAATGCCGGTATACCCTGGGGATCAGGTGAAGTTTTTCTTTCTGCGGATGTTATCCCTCAATTTGAAGGGGGAAGGGAAGGATTATCAAAGTACCTCAGCAAGAATATGCGGTATCCTGAGCAAGCTATTGACAAAAGGCTTCAGGGCACTGTTTTAGTGTGCTTTGTAGTCACCAGTGAAGGCTATGTCAAAGATGCAAAGATTGTCAGGGGCATTGATCCTTCCCTGGATAATGAAGCGCTTCGCGTGGTTTCCTTGATGCCGCTTTGGAAACCGGGACTGCGAGCCGGCAAACCTGTGAATATTGTCCTTACTTTACCGATCCGTTTTGATCTCAAACTGCATTTTTCGCGTTGATAAAACATACTCTGCATTGATATTAATACTCAAGCTAAAATCCATCTTTGGACCTGTTGCTTGGAAAGAAATTCCTTATGTACCTTTGCAATTAAAGAATTTAGCTTATGATGTTTCAGGTTGTGACAGGAGCCGCTGGTTTTATCGGCAGCTGCATGGTAAATAAACTCAACAATAAGGGGCAAACAAACATTATCGTTGTTGATGATTTCAGTAATCCTTTTAAAAACAGGAACCTGGAACATAAGGCGATTGCCGGTAAGGTTCACCGCAATGAATTCTTCGACTGGATGAAGGATCACCATTCTCAAGTGGAAGCAGTTTATCACATGGGCGCAAGGACCGACACCACTGAATTCAACAAAGATATCTTTAATGAACTCAACCTGAACTATTCGAAAAAAGTATGGGAAATATGCACAGATGCATCCATCCCTTTGGTGTATGCTTCATCAGCTGCCACCTATGGCCTCGGAGAATATGGGTATCGCGACGATCATGAGATTGTTGAAAAGTTAAAACCCCTGAACCCCTATGGCGAATCAAAAAATGATTTTGACAAATGGGTCCTGAAACAGGAAAAACATCCCCCTTTCTGGGCAGGAGTGAAATTTTTCAATGTGTATGGTCCGAACGAGTACCATAAAGCCCGCATGGCATCCGTTGTATTCCATGCATTCAACCAGGTCCGCGATACAGGTATGGTAAAATTATTCCGTTCGCATAAGGAGGGATTTGAGGATGGCATGCAGTTAAGGGATTTCGTTTATGTAAAGGATGTGGTTAATGTCCTCTACTTCCTGATGCACACGACACCTGAATCCGGCTTATACAACCTCGGAACCGGTAATGCAAGAGCATTTCTTCATCTTGCAGAATCCGTATTTTCAGCCATGGACAAGCCGGTTAATATTCAGTATATTGATACCCCCCTGGATATTCGCGACAAGTACCAATACTTTACCCAGGCTGATATGGATAAACTGATTACTAAAGCATGGTATTCCACTCCTTTTTATACTCTTGAAGATGGAGTAATTGAATATGTGAGGGAATTTCTGGTAAGTAACAGGAATTTCTAGTTCCGAAAGGCAATTCTTTCAAGAAAGCCAGCTGACACAAACACTAAATAATAAATTTGATCGTTGCATAAGTGGATTATTATGTGGAAGACAGCCAACCTTTGCCCGGTAAAATAATGACCAGGAATAAATTCAAAGTGCTAATTTTGTAAATTTACGCCCTTACCGGTGCTTTTGCACTACTATCTGTTCCTTCAAACTCCAACATAGTCTGCATCTGCTTTCAATTACTTCTTACTGCTATCGAAAAAGCCAGTATTTCTACTTTTCAAATTTATGATGCAAGAATATACTTCCTGGATACAAACATACAACCACACCTGACTGCCAGCTCTTTTCTCGAATTTCTGGATACTTGTTCAATTGTTCACGCGGAAATCTTATTATCAATTTTAAAATAATCCATTATGAGAAAACTCTTGTTTGCCCTGTTGGCATTGCTGTTTATTGCAAGCCAGGGATTGATTGCACAAAAAAACACAGGCTTTTCCGGTACCATTCCAGGTGATCCTGATGTAAAGATCGGTACCCTGAAAAATGGGTTGACTTATTACATTAAATACAATAAGAAACCTGAAAAAAAAGTGGAACTCCGGCTTGCTGTTAATGCTGGCTCCATACTTGAGGATGACAACCAGCTAGGACTTGCCCATTTTATGGAACACATGAATTTCAATGGGTTGGAACATTTCCCCGGCAATGAGTTAGTTCATTACCTTCAAAGTATCGGGGTCGGCTTTGGAAATGACCTGAATGCCTACACAGGCTTTGATGAAACGGTCTATATCCTGCCGGTACCTATGGACGACCCAATCAAACTGGAAAAGGCATTTACTGTGCTGGCCGATTGGAGCGGATCTGCCCTGCTGACACATGATGAAATTGACAAGGAACGAGGGGTGATCCTTGAAGAAAGCAGGATGGGCAAAGGCGCTGATGACCGGATGATGAAGAAATGGCTCCCTGAGATGTTCAATGGATCGAAGTATGCTGTCCGCCTGCCGATCGGGAAGGATTCCATCATTGAGCATTTCGATTATTCAACGATAGAGAAATTCTATAACGACTGGTACAGGCCATCCCTGCAGGCAGTAATTGTTGTGGGAGATATCCCGGTGGCGGATGCAGAAAAACTCATTATTCAGCATTTCAGCGATTTCAAGAATCCTGATCCTCCGCGTGAAAGACCCAGGGTATTCGAAGTTAAGCCTCTTTCTGCAAACAAGGCAATGGTCCTGAGCGATGAAGAAGCAAACCGTACTTCCATTTCCCTGAATGGCAGTTCTCATGCACGGAAAGCGATAACAACGCCTGCTGCATTCATGGAGAAACTGATCGACAACCTATGCTTCAGCATGTTGAGATCCAGGTTTGACGAACTGAGAACTTCAGCAGATCCACCTTTTGTTTATGGATATGCATATTTAGGAGGAGGCTGGGCTCGCGGGTTTGAAAGCTTCAATGCGGGTGCCATGTGTGGCAGCAACGGGATTGAAAAGGCCATACATGCGCTGGTTACCGAAAGCATGAAAGTGAAAAAATTCGGGTTTACCGAAGCTGAACTCAGCAGGGCAAAGGCTACCATGCTTTCTGATTATGAAACGCGCTACAACGAACGCGACAAAACTGAATCCGGCCAACTCACCTATGGGCTTGTCAACAGTTTTTTCGAAGGAGATGCAATCCCCGGAATAACCTGGGAATATAATTTTGTGAAGGAACATATTAATGCAGTCTCATTGAAGGATTTTGACAACATTCGTTCTAAGATTGATATTGACAAGAATTTCTTTGCCCTGGTTACTTCCAAAACTCAGCCTGATCTCCCTTCCACTGCACAGGTGAAAGGATGGATAGAAGCAGCCCTGGCCAAAGAGGTCAAGCCTTACAGTGAATCTCTGGTGGCTCTTTCATTGCTGGAAAAAGAACCTGTCCCCGGGAAAATCATTAAAACCGTTAAAAACGAGAAACTCGGAACAACCACCTTTACCTTGAGCAACAAGGTAACAGTCTGCATAAAGCCGACAAACTTCAAAAACGATGAAGTTCTTCTAAGAGGTACACGTTTTGGAGGATTCAGCCTTTATGAAGGGAAAGATTACCAAAGTGCCCAGTGGTGCAACAATGTCCAGGAGGATATGGGGTATGGAAAATTCTCCAAGGCGGACCTGAATAAATTCTTATCCGGCAAAATTGCAAGCATTACTCCTGAAGTGGTCGAATATACTGAATCAGTGATTGGCAACAGCAGTACAAAGGATGTTGAAACAATGTTCCAGCTGCTGTACCTGAAATGCACTTCTCCCCGCTCTGATGCATCCGCTTTCCAATCCTTTGTGAGCCGGTCGAAACAACAGCTTGAATCCTTGAAACAGGATCCGCAATACTTATTCGTGGATACAGCCTACAATACATTCTACCAGGGAAACAAAAGAGCTCATATGATCGAGAGTGCGGCTGACTATGATATGATTAATATGGATCGTTCCGTCAACTATTACAAGCAACGGATCTGCAATCCGGCCGGAATGTATTATACCATCGTGGGCAGCTTTACTGAAGAACAAATCAGGCCTCTTATCGAGAAATATATCGGCGGGCTTGTGCCTTCTGAAATAAACACTCAATACAAGGATATCGGTTTGTTTCCCAAAACCGGTAAGAATAGTTTCACACTGCATAAGGGTTCTGAACCACAGGCTATGCTGATGCATTACATCACAGGTAAAATGCCTTACAATCCTGACGATAACTTTATGCTGGACCAGCTTAATGCAGTGATCAACAATAAGGTGATCGACACGATCCGCGAAAAGATGAGTGCAATTTATGGCGGAGGCTGCGGCGGTACTTTGCAGAAATACCCCAGAGAAGAATTCCTGGTTCAGTCCTATTTCCCCTGCAGTCCTGAAAATGTTGAAAATGTAAATACAGCCTTCATGGGACTCATTGAAAGTACCATGAAAACCGGAGGTATTACGGAATACGACTGGACACAAGCACGTGAACCGGCTTTGGAGCAGAACAAAGTCTCCCTGAAGCAAAATGATTATTGGCTCAATTACCTTCAAGGTGCATTCCTGAATGGATTTGACCCAGAAAGGATCCTGACGAAAGACGAGAGGCTAAGGGCTATCAAAGTAGAGCAACTTGTGGAAACCGCCCGGAAATTCTACTCGAATCCAAACATCTTTAAAGCGGTATGGTTGCCTGAAAAAAAGTAAGGGAAGCCTTAAAATGAAAAAAAATGAGCGGAATGGCATAGGCTGTTCCGCTTTTTTATAACCCAGTCCGTACCTCCAGCAAAAACCGTTTGATTCGTTGCAGCGACCTGACAATTTCCTCGTTGTCAGGCGAAAGGTTTTGTTTCTTCAATTGCTGCTTGGCCCCGTCAATCGTATATCCCTTCTCTTTGATCAAATGAAAGATAACATGAAAATTATCAACGTCGCGTTGAGTGAACAAGCGGTTCCCCTTTTTATTCCTTTGAGGCTTGATAATATCAAATTCATTCTCATAGAACCTTATCAGTGAGGTATTGACCTTGAACATCTCAGCAACCTCGCCGATGCGGTAATAAAGCTTTCCTATTTCATTCGTCCTTAAGGGCATGGGTGATAGTACATTAATTATTGTCGGTCAATGAATAGGGAACAATATTAAAAAAAATAGTCATTCTGCAGGCATTCTGTAAGCATTCAATTGGAATTCAATTGAAATTCTTCGGACATTCTATTGTCATTCATTGGGCATTCATCTGATAAATGCCGTCCATTCATTTTCATTCAGGCATATGTGTCATTAAAAATATTAAGAGATGCCATAAATCTCACTCAGATTTCAGCCATTGTATTCCTTTCTTTTACTCCACTTAGTACCCAATAACTATATAATCATTCAACTCTGTAACTTGTAAATTTGCAACCCTGCAACTCCATGACTCTTTACCCCTGTGACTCTGAAACTCTTCAATCCCCTAATCAAGCGTTTGCGAAGGACGGGATGACTGTTCGATCATAGCCTGGTATTCCTGAGGAGTTATATCATTGAAGAAGAAATAGATCGGGTTGATAGGCTGGCCCCCTTTATGGACTTCATAATGGAGATGGGGTGCAGTGGATTTCCCTGTATTCCCCACAAAACCTATAATCATACCCCTGGTAATCTTTTGCCCGACCTTAACCTTCATCCGCGACAAATGAGCATAAAAGGTTTCATAACTGGAACCATGGTTGATCTTGATGCACATGCCATAGCCACCCCTGTTGAATTCAGCTTCCGTAACCACCCCATCGCCGGTGGCATAAATCGGGGTACCTACAGCAGCAGTAAAGTCGATTCCTTCATGGAATTTGGTTACTTTGTAAAAAGGATCCGTCCTGTATCCAAAATAAGAACCCACCCTGCGAAGATCATGAAAATCAACAGGCTGAATTGCGGGTATACTTGCTATTACCTTTTCCTTCGTCTTGGCCAGTTTGAAGACTTCATCGAATGATTTTGACTGGACATACATCTGGCTGGTAATCATGTCCAGCTTTTTAGTCGTGCCAAGAATAATATCCGAGTTGCTGACACCGCTTAGTTTGGCATACCTGTCCGCGCCACCGTACCCGGCCTGCCGAACAGAGGAAGGGATGGGCTCAGCTTCAAAAATGACCCTGTAAATGTTATCATCCCTGTCCTGAAGGTCATCCAAAACAACCTGGGCGTTTTTTAAACGATCATTAAGTATCTTATAATTAAGCTTATATTGCTCAAGTTCATTTTTTAATATCCTCTCCCTTGGTGAAGAAACAAAATTATAAGCCAAAACGATCACAATTACTCCAAATACCAGTCCGAATGCAAGTGAGAACAGCCAGCGCTTCAACCGCTCCCTGAAACTCACCTGTACACGTTCGATCTTTAATGACTTGGTATTAAACTGGTACCTGATTTTGGCCATTACATCCTCTTAAATATCATTATTTCAGTTAAAAATAGCTATTCGCAAGCACATATCGGCAAAAATAATTATTTACCTTAAATTTGCAGCCCTTTCTACTGTGAAGAAATGTTAATAAGATGAGTATATTCAGGAGGAAGAATGTGGAAGCTCTTAAATTGAGCTGTTTGACAATTTGACAATTCGACAATTTGACAATTCGACAATTCGACAATTTGAAAATGACACGAATGACAATAAAATGACTATAAATGACCATGAATGACCATGAATGACTTCAGAATGACTATTGATTGACAATTGATTAACAATTGATTAACAATAGAATAACAATAAATATCAACAAGTATCCACCCATATCAACATCTCCCGAATGACCAGTACTGAAATCCGCCAGACCTTCCTCGACTTTTTCCGATCCAAACAACATGAAATCGTTTCCTCGGCACCCATGGTGATCAAGAACGATCCGACCCTAATGTTCACCAATGCTGGCATGAACCAGTTCAAGGATATTTTCCTGGGTAATTCGCCTTCAAAATTCTCCAGGATTGCCGACACCCAAAAATGCCTGCGTGTTTCAGGGAAACATAACGACCTGGAAGAAGTTGGGCATGACACCTATCATCATACCATGTTTGAAATGCTGGGCAATTGGTCATTTGGCGACTATTTCAAAAAGGAAGCCATCGCGTGGGCCTGGGAATTGCTCACAGAAGTCTACAAAATCGATAAAAGCCGTTTGTACGTTACTATTTTCGGAGGGGATGCCAACGATAACCTTCCTGAAGATAAAGAAGCCATTGATATCTGGAGAAACTATATTGCCGAAGACAGGATACTTCGCGGATCAAAAAAGGATAACTTCTGGGAAATGGGTGATACCGGGCCTTGCGGACCTTGTTCCGAGATCCATGTTGATATACGCAGCCAGCAGGATCGAGATGCGGTTCCTGGAAAGGACCTTGTGAACCATGACCATCCCCAGGTCATCGAAATATGGAATAACGTTTTTATCCAGTTTAACCGACAGTCAAATGGATCCCTGGTGCTTCTGCCAGCGAAGCATGTTGATACTGGTATGGGATTTGAGCGCCTTTGCATGGTGTTGCAGGGGACTCAATCCAATTACGACACGGATGTTTTCACCCCCCTGATAGCAGAAATCTCAAAACTTTCAGGCATTTCTTACGGAGCAGATAAGAAAAGTGATATAGCGATGCGCGTGATTGCTGATCACCTCAGGGCTGTAAGCTTTGCAATTGCCGACGGGCAACTTCCATCCAATGTCAAAGCCGGGTATGTTATCAGGAGAATATTGAGGCGGGCCGTCAGGTATGGCTATTCATTCCTGAATGTTCGCGATCCGTTCATATATAAGCTTATTCCTGTCCTTGAAAAACAGATGGGACCCTATTTCCCTGAACTCACAAACCAACTACATCTCATTCAACGGGTTATGATGGAAGAAGAGCAATCATTCCTCCGGACCC
>Ga0079306_1001881_pt1 | contig 12755 bp, 6 predicted proteins | sample Methanotroph_Enr_FD_79181 | JGI IMG/M metagenome (GOLD analysis project Ga0079306, IMG submission 79181) | Enriched soil microbial communities from Old Woman Creek wetland in Ohio, USA - Methanotroph_Enrichment_5 | ecosystem: Environmental > Terrestrial > Soil > Wetlands | place: USA: Ohio...
AACATTTTTAAATTGTGTACTTCCGGTACGGACTCCGGAAACACGAATAAACGGAGACTCTGTAGGTTGAGAAACCAGACCCTCAATGGTAACTTCTGTGCTATTGCTGAGATCAATCACCAGAGTCTTTTTGGTCTTTAGAATCAGGTTTTTAAGCTTTATATTTTTCGCATCGCTGCAAACCAGCCCATAATCTGATTCCATTTGAACGTTTTCGATCTGAACATTTTCAAGTTTCATTTCGGGAAGCCCTTGAAGTAATATTCCCGTCAAAGCACCTTTGCAATTGACATTCCGGATAAATATATTTTTAAACTGTGGAGTTTCTTCCGTGACTGGCAACAGCTTTTCAACCGATCCGTCGGTTCCGTCTTCCATGTCCTCCGAAGCCGATTTTCCGCTGTAATACAGGTTAAAAGAAATGGCCTGGGTCGGAATATTTATCATTTCAACATCCGAGATATAAATATTTTCAACCACTCCACCCCTGCCCCGGTTGCTTTTAAACCGGAGACCAACATCGGTACCAATAAAAGTACAGTTGGAAACATGCATGTTGCGCACTCCGCCTGACATCTCACTTCCAACAGTAACTCCGCCATGCCCGTGATAGACAATACAATTTTTTACGATCAGGTTTTCGTTAGGTTTGCCACGATCGCGCCCTTCCTTGTCTTTGCCCGATTTGATGCAGATCGCATCATCACCCACATCAAAATTACAGTCGTGTATGATACTGTTTTTACACGATTCAATGTCAACTCCATCACCGTTCTGCGAATACCATGGATTTCTGACTGTCGTATTTCGCAAGGTAAAGTCTTCGCACATCAGCGGATGCAGGCACCAAGCCGGAGAATTCTGAAAGGTTGGACCATCTATTAATACTTGTTTGCATGAAATCAGGCTCACCATCACAGGCCGCAGAAAATCCTTTATCAGTTCAAATTCCGCTTTGGTTTTCAACGAGCGCGGCACATTCATTTCAGCAACTTTTTCACCATCAATGAATTGTTGCGAAGGATACCATGTTTTTCCGTTTCCACTCACCAAACCACCCGAAGCAACCAGTTTCTTCCACTGCGCTTCAGTCAGCTTATCCTTCTTGACTGCTCGCCATACATCGCCCGAACCATCAAAGATCCCATTTCCTGTCAGTGCTACGTTTTCAAGGTTGCGCCCATTTACAGGAGAAATGCAGCGATAAGTGTTGAATCCTTCAAAATTGGTTTCAATCAACGGATATAAACTTTTGTCGGTGCTAAAAACAACCAATGCACCGGTTTCGGTATGAATTTCGATGTTACTTTTCAGGGTAATGGGTCCGGTAAGCCAAATTCCACGAGGCACAACTACCCTACCACCACCTTTCTTCGAAACTGCGTCGATGGCGTCGGCAAATGCCTGAGTGCATAGAACCAGCCCACCACTTTTTGCCTCAAAATCGACAATCGAAACCGAATTGGCCGGAATAACCGGTTCTTTTACATGAGGCATTTGAAATTCGATACCTTTATACAAATCATCAGATTTACCCTTATTTGATGCTGGCTGAGAAACTGTACAAATCGAAAAAAGAACGACCAATAGCAGTACAAAAGTTGATTTCAGTTTCATTTTTTTACAATTGATTACTAACAAATTAATATTTAAATAGCGATCACTAATCATAGATCATTTGAGTTTATTGACCCAGTCGCCCAAAACATTTTCCAGCTTATAGGCCGATGCTTCTTCGTCGGATAACTGGTGCGACCAGCTAACTCTTTGATCTAAGGAAGCTCCAAATCCTGTATTTTTATATTCCGCAAAAAATGTTGTTTTTTCGGCTTCAGCTTTCGACCAGTTATTCCATCCTTCCGGACAAATGAAAGATTCCAATTCGCAATTCAGGAATGCAACTTTGGCAAAGCTGCGCCACGGACGACCCATGTAAACATTATTAACTCCGGAAGATGCGGTAATCTTGCAATTCCGGAAAACAAATCCAAAGGGTTTTCCTTCAGGAGTGCTTGACGCAGTAATGAATGAATTGGATTTGCAATGAATGATACAATCTTCAAAAAGCGCGGTTGCTTCACCAAATATAAAGTCAGTGGTTCCTTCAATATAACATTTCGAGAATAACATCCGGCTGAAACGTCCGGCAATATAAACGGTATCCTGATTACCCAAAAAACGGCAATTGAGAAACACACAGCAATCACCTTCAACATGGAGTGCAACGGCTTGTCCGACAGGTCCCGCAGAGTTTTCGACTGTTATATTTTCCAACCTGAAATCGTTGGCTTCAACTTTCAACGTGTAAGTATAAAAAGTACTGTTTCGACCCCGGTTGATCCGATCAAAATAATCGTCAAACGAGATGATTGTTTTTTCAGCACTTTCGCCAATTATCGATAGCTGACTGTTGCACGACGGAACTACTATCTTTTCCTTATAAGTTCCGTTTTTAACAAAAATAGTGACCCGGTTATCCGGAAAAGCTTTGCAGGCATCGATGGCTTTCTGGATTGACGTAAAGTCGCCGCTGCCATCCGGGGCTACAACAAAATCGTAGTTTGAGGCCATTATTGCCTGTGACAAACAAACCATAAACAGAAATAAGAGTTTCTTCATTTACAGTGAATCTTTAGATGAACTATTTTCCAGAATCAGCACCCAATCGTTGCCATTTTCCTGAATTCCCGGCGGATCAAATACGGGATCTTTCTTTTTATCGAATATGCCTGCCTCAACAATTTGTCCATTACGTGTTGAAAACCAATAAATTCTGAAACAACCCCAGGTTATCTGATCAATTTTCAGGCTTATTGGTCGTCCATTATAAGTGTAAACAAGCAGGCAATTTTTCCCGCGGATAGCTGCCAAATGATTGTACCGTTCTCCCTGATCGGCTAATACTCCCTGATCGGGAACCAGCTCTTCAAAATGATATTTTAGCATCACGTTTTTTAGATAAATCAGTTGTTTAGCGCCAGGGTTGTTCATGGCCTGAATCCAGGATTCATGTGCACCATAATCGCCCGGTTTATTTCCTGATTTATAAAACTGCATAACTGAATTATTTCCATAAGTAAACCCGCAACCACCCGAAAATACTGACCAATAAGCATAACGACGAACATCGTTATCAGTCCAACGGGGTTGTAAAGTATCATGTAAACCCTGAGGAATTGCTTCATAGGAAGGTTCTCCATCGAGAGTTGGTTTCACTGGCATTTTGTTGTAGTCTGATTGTACATACCGCCAATTATCTTCACCGTATCGGGATTCTTTACGGGCTGTATCCTGGTCGTACCGGCGATGACCCGATTGAAACATGTTAAAATCGAGCCATAACTCTTTGTGAAACCAGGTTGAAGATTGTGACCGTCCATAAGGATGATAAGAAATGAGATGACCAGGATCGTATTTTTTAAGTGTTTTTCCAATCGTTTGCCAGACCTGGGTTGAATCGCTACCCCGAAGGTCACCGCCGTTTAACCATACAATATTTGATTTATTTTTGTATCGTTTTGCTAAAAACTCAGCATAAATTTCAGCCTGTTTGGAACTTACCTTACCTGCTTTCACATTAGTTCCCCAAACTGGAACCAGTGCCATGTACAAGCCTTTTTGAGCTGCCAGATCAATTACAAAATCAAGATTTTCCCAATAACCGGTCTTTCCGGAATTATTTTCTAAAGAAAGAAACGGAGTTGCCACATTCCCATTCATCAAGGCTGAATCGCCATTGACTGTTACAGCGGAAAGCGTATGTAACAACATAACCTGAATCACATTGAATCCCTTTTGTTTTCTGTCTTCCAGATAATTTTCTGTCTCCTCACGGTTCAGTTTATTTAGCAGCATCCAGCCTGTATCTCCAAGCCAGAAAAATGGTTTACCTCCGGAAGTTAAATATCGGTTGTTCGAGGAAATTTCAAGATTTGGAAGACTTTTCTTCGTGTGATCCATAATAAATCCCGTTAATACCATTGAAAAGCAAATTATCAGGTACATTAAAATCTTCATAATCATTCTATTTAAGTATTATATCCGGAATTGAAACCATGTGTCCAACTACTGACTCAAACCATGGATGAACCGATCAAAAAGTGTGTATCTATTTTTTCACAATCTTTTTTGAGTAAACCGCACCATCCTTATCACATACAGAAACGATGTAAACACCCGGCGAGAGATCACTCGCCTGAATTTCTGCACGACTTTCACTGCCAGTTCTGATTAACATCAAAGAACCTGTCATCGAAAACACTTTTATCAGGCAGATGCTCTTCTGATGGCTGATTTGCAGAATTCCTGATGAATTATTCATGAAAACCTTCACCGGGTCATCGACATTATTAATTTCCTTTACTCCTGATATCAGTCCATCTTTCAGTTCGTCTTCGGTGATTGACGCAACAAGGCTGTTTATGTAAACTTCCAAATTGGGATATTTGCCATCCACCGTTGTGAATTGAGCATCTGAAGGATCATTTTTCTGTAATCCGTTGGCATCTTCCCAGACATCAGGCATTCCGTCCGTGTCAGTATCTGTAGCTGAAAGTTGCGAAATAAGTTCAGGCCAGCCACCCACAACGCTTTGAGTATCAATTATTCCATTCACACTTCCGTTTCCCCCATTCTTAAAAGTGGCAATTCCGGTCCTTGCATCATGTATGATTCGTTTATCAACGGTATCCCGTACCAGGCTGGCGCCAACAAAATCCAATACTTTCTGGTAAGCCATCTCTGCTGAATGGGTTGTTACAGATGTAACAGTAAATTCAGTCTCAGATTTCAATTCATTTTTTGTAATGCCCGGAGCATATGCAGCGAAATTCGAATGTGGGGTAACACCCAGCCAATTGTCGGCTGTAACGGCAGAACTACCTGACATATAGTTTCCGGCAATATAAAATTTCCCATAAGCACCTTTGGGTTGACTATTGGTACCATCGTCAGGATAAGGCTGAATTATCCTGGTTTTTGAAGACGAGGAAGTTGCCTGACCTGCCTTGTAGTAATTATTCACCATATTATAGCTTCCGCCTTCCGCTCCATATGAACTATTTCCACCCCAGTTATATATCACATTATTCCTGAAGTCGATTAATTCAAGATCAGGTTTATTGGAATAGCGGCTGCCACAGAAACGTGGATTCCGGCTATCGTGATCGGCAAACAGGTTGTGGTGAAATGAAGCATTTTTTCCACCCCAGATTCCACCATACCCATGCGCACCTTTGTCGTGAACTGAAATGCGTAAACTTTCAGACATTAAACACCACTGCATGGTAAAATTCGTGTTATCATAGAATGACGAACATTCATCGGTACTCCAACTCATGGTACAATGATCTATAATGATATTACTATGATTTCGGCCCCAAAATGCATCATTCTGTTGTTTAGCTTCATCGCCCATACGAAACCGTAAAAAACGGATAATCACATTGTCAGCATCTACCGTAACCGAATAGTCACGAAGGCAAATGCCGTCTCCGGGAGCGGTTTGCCCCGCAACGGTAATGTTTGCATTTTTTATATTCAGATTTGATTTTAGATGAATGGTTCCTGAAATAGAAAAAACAACGATACGAGCACCTGTTTGGTTGATTGCATAACGCAACGAACCGGGAGATGTGTTATCTTCCAGGTTGGTAACAACAATTACTTTTCCTCCACGTCCACCGGTAGTATATTTTCCGGAACCTTCGGCACCCGGAAATGCTGTTAATTCGTTTTGCGAAAAACCAGTATAAATCAAAAATAATCCTATTACCAAAAGCAAAATTTTAATACGCATAGCCATCTTCATTGTATTTCAAATACAGGATATATTTCCAAAAATACAGGTACTTTTTTCATCCAAAAATCAAGTGCCCGTTTTTATTTATTTCGGAAAAATTAAAGCTACCTTCCTAAACAAAGGAAAGTAGCTTTAAACTAAAAATACTTAAGTGCCTTGGTCAAATTCATATATATAAAACACTATGAATAAAGTCTTTATGTTCATTTTACAAATTATAACATGTACTTACACATCTGATATTGACACAATTAAACATTTAACATTAATAACCGGGATTTTGCCAGAATTTTCCGGATTCACCTGCATTTCCTTTATTAGTGGTAGCCTGAAATTGGATTGCGGGAATTGGCCTCAAATAGTGTTTACCTTCATTGAAATTATCGCGTGATTTTGTGTTGTTAACCAATTGGTCTTTTAACTTTTTGGTACGCTTCAGGTCGAACCAGCGGATATTCTCGCCGGCAAACTCACGGGCACGCTCAGCCAGAATGAAGTTCATGTCAACAGAAGTGATTTGCATTGCAGCTGACTTTCCCGGAAGTGCACGTTTGGTTCGTAGTGTATTGACAAGTGCAACAGCTTTGGATTGGCTTGAAGCCATTTGAGCCTCTGCTGCTATTAAATACATTTCAGCAACGCGAAATACCGGAACATCCCTGTATGAGAAGTAATCCTGAAATGTTGCCTGTGGAACCGCAATTTTTGAGTTGGTATTCTCGAATTTACGCAGCATTGGATACATGGTATTTGCACCCGAATTGGCAGTCGATGTGTTTGGTGTGATACCATCAGCGTCAAACGTGTTGGTTACATCAAGAGCTTTGTACCGGGTTTTTGCCCAGGCTTTTTGAGCTTCGGTCAACGGCTTCTTCGAATAGTACAAACATGTATCAGTCTGAGTACCGATCGACATATCTGGATATTTACAAGCTGCAGTGCCATATCCCTTTGGAACGACTGAAGGATATTTATACCAGGCAGTTCGAAAAGTACCATTGTAACGTTGATCCATCGTTTCATCGAACAAATCGAGGCAATAACGCGTTGGTGCATAGCGGGTATAGCCCAAACCATATTGAACATACCAGTAACCTACATCAACAGTAACTTTTGTACCTGGACTTTCAACTGTGTAAAAGCTATTCGGATTGGCACCTGCTATACGCTGAAGTACATCCCCATTGATGGCTGGGCCTCCTACAGCATCGCTTTGAGATTGCCAAAGTGGAGTGACCATTACATGCAGAATATTACCTCCGGATCCACCCTGTGCAGGTGTTCTGCGGACGATCATACCATCCCAGTCTTTAGTTGTCCCATCTGAATTATTTCCCAACCGAGGAGGCAAATAGTTATTGGGAGTTGCTGCATCAAGAATATCGTAATAATCCACTGCCCAAATAAATTCATTATTCTTTGAGGTGGTGCTGTTTGCGATATTCCACACATCTTCATAGCTATCATACAAACCTTTTCCAGGACAATTTGCAATTACATCTTCGGCTGCTGTGGCTGCAATAGCATAGTAATCGGAATGACCATATTCGCTGGCATAGTACAAGGCAAGACGAGCCTTGAAGGCTACTGCAGCCCAATGAGTTGCGCGTGAACTTGGAGCTTGTGCGGCCGGAAGATGATCAATAGCATATTGTACATCCTTAAACATTTGTGAGTATACCTCATCAACAGAACTCCGTGTCGCTGTTGTTGTGGGAGCGATGATTGGTTCAAGGTTTATTTGAACAGGTCCCCAGGTTTCAACTAAATGCCAGTAGTAGAATGCCCGAAGAAAATATACTTCAGATTTCAGTGCTGACTTTTTATCTTCACTAAAGGTTGTAATCTCGTCAATTTTCTTCTCAGCAAGATTACACAGGTTGATTGCAGTATAAAAGGCCTCCCAATATTGATCGAAAAGGCCACTGGCCAATTCCGGTGTAATCCCTTTATAGGTAACAAGGTCAACCTGTGCATTGTCTTTGGCATTGTACCACAAATCAGTTCCTCCCTCGGAAAGACCGAAACCAGGTTCTTTTCCATACCAAAGCCGGTTATAAGCGTAACAAGATGCAACGAGATTGGTAATCGATGTCTCGGTCGAATAGACAATGTCCACTGTCTTACCGGTTTTGTTGATTTCATTAAGATAATCCTTACACGACCCGGTAAACAATGCGAGTGTAAGCACTAAGGCCATTTTTATTTTTGTTTTCATATCAGTATATTTTCCAGAATTAAAAATCTAAGTTCAAGCCAAAAATTATCTGTTTCGCAAGTGGAAAATTCATGCTTCCACCAAGTTCGGAGTCATAATTGTCAACTTTGCTGAAGTTGAACATATTTTTTGCAGTTGCATAAACTTTCAGATTCGAAATCTGCAAAGTTGTTAAGATATTTTTAGGCAAAGAATATGAGAGTGTTACATCCTTAATCTTAACAAATGAACCATCAACATATTGCAGCGCATTTCGGTACTGCTCAGTTACACCATTTCCAAGGGAAGAGTAGCGTGGAAAAGATGCTCCGGTATTGGTTGGAGTCCATGCATCGACATAAGGACCATTTTCAACAGTTTGTGTGGCTGATTTGTAGGCTCCATAGTAGTCGTATTTCATGTATTGTCCCAAGCGGCTGTAAATCATCACAGAGAGTCCAAAATCTCCGACATTGGAATGATAAGAGAAGTTGTTGCTGATTCCAAATGTAAATTTTGGGCTTCTGCTATGGAGTACTTTGTCTAAGTCGGTATATTGACCATCGCCATTGAGATCCTTCAGTTTAATGTCGCCAGGATAAAATTTATTTGAAATCATAGGAATTTTGCCTCTTTCGATTGTGGCTCCTGATGCAGTTTGCTGTTTGATATAATCAAGTTCTGACTGCATATCTTCTATAGTAAAGAGACCTTCTTTCTCATAATAGTAGTAACTATTTACCGATTCGCCAACTTTCCAGACCTGGTCAACGTCGTGAATCAGCTGCGTAACATCAGTTCCGTCGGAACCCTTTCTAAGCTTTACGATTTCATCACGGTTCATAGAGAAGTTCCAGTCTGTACTCCAATCAAAGTTTCCACTTTTGCCATTCTTCGTATTGATATATACTTCAACACCTTTGTTTTTCGATTCGGCAACATTGGCCATGACATTTGGGTAAACCTGTGTTGTAGGAAGGGGAACCAGGAATAAAAGATCTTTTGTTTGCGATTGATATAGATCGATGGTACCACTGATCCTATTTTCTAAGATCCCGAAATCGAATCCCAAATCGGTTGTTGTGGTAGTTTCCCATTTGAGATCAGGATTACCTGCCTGACCTGGTGCATAGGAGGAGTATATAACATTATCAAGAGTGGAATAGATTTGAGTTCCACCAACTAATGTATAACTACTGTAAGGTGCGACAGCTGCATTGCCGGCCATACCCCAGCTTAGTCTCAGTTTTAAATTATTGAGCCAATCAGCTTTTTTCATAAAATCTTCTTCGCTGGCTCTCCACCCGATGGAAGCCGATGGAAAAGCTTGCCATTTATTTCCCGCAGATAAAATGGAAGAACCATCTGTTCGGTAAGTTGCCTGGAACAAATATTTATCTTTAAGTTTGTAGTTAACCCTTCCGAAATATGATAACATTTGGCTTGCGGTAAAAGCAGGCAATAAACTTTTATCTAATAATACAGAGGAAACAGAAGCAAAGCCATTCCAGTCATAAAATTCAGTTACAGGTGTGGTTTGACCAATGCCTTTCATATAATATGTTTCTCTTGAATTTGCATTGGCAGATGATCCAACCATTGCCTGAAAGTCATGTATACCAATGGTTTTGTTATAAGTTAAGGTATTATCCCAAGTGTATGACCAGGAGCTGGTATTGGTCATTTCTGTATTTGCTGTTGCCAGATTAATTCGGGATAATGATTTTGGTCCTTGATAAAGGCCATTTTTAGTAAATTTTAAATCAACGCCAAGATTAGATTTAAATACCAACCCTTTAAAGAAGGTTATGCTGGCATATGCTGAGCTGAACAATCGATTGTCGGTAATTTCATTCACGTTCGACCCTGCCACTTCATCAAGCATCGGGTTTGGCTGAGCAGTCGTCCACATATTGTCCGGAAAATCTTTATAGGTTCCATCTGCATTGTATAAGGTCCCAATTGGACCTGTTTTTAATGCCTGGTTAAAAATACCACTGTTTCTTTTGTTGTATTTTTTATTGGTAAACAATACATTAGAACCAACCCGAACGTTATTGAATACTTTATGATCGACACCAAGTTTCAAATTGTATCTGCGCATGTTATCGTTGCGCAAAAGACCCTGATCGTCCATTATTCCCAAGGAAAAATTGATCGATGTTTTTTCATTTCCCCCGGTTATTCCAAGTTCATAATTCTGGCTGATACTATTTCTGAAAATCATATCGAGATAGTCAAGGTTTACTCCATCAGCCAATAATTGAAGAGCCGTCGGATCTGAAGAAAGAAGCTTGTTTGCATCTGTTACGCCTGCATTTTGCATGAGTTTATCAAGTGTGATGGTTCCATAACCAGCTAATGGCGTAGGAAATGAGGTTTGATCCCAGGTAACAGCACCTGTTGTAGCGTTATATGCAATTCCGGCATTACTGTATTGCTTGTTTTCTTCATCTGCAATTAACGTTTCAAAACGTTTCTGAGTGAAATTCTGAGCTGTCATTATTTTAGGAATATTTGACGCAGAATTTACTGACACATAAGAGTTAAAGTTGACTTTTGTTTTTCCGGAACCTCCTTTTTTAGTTGTAATAAGGATAACCCCATTTGCACCACGAGTACCGTAAATTGCTGTTGATGCGGCATCTTTCAAAACCTCCATCGATTCAATATCGGAAGAGTTAATGTCAAGTGTTGAGCCATAATCAACTCCATCAACCATAATCAATGGATTGTTTGATGCATTGATTGACCGATTACCACGAAGGTTAATATTCACACCCGAGCCTGCTTGACCGCTACTTTGAGTAATGTCGATACCAGCCACTTTCCCTTGCATAACCTGAAGTGCATTGCTGGCAGTCGATTTCTGGATTTCTGCAGATTTGAGCGAACCCACTGCTCCGGTCAAGTCGCTCTTTTTAAGAGTACCATAACCTACAGCCACAACTTCATCAATTTCAAGTGTGCTGACTTTTAGCTGAACATTAATCACTTTTTGTCCCTTGATTTCAACCTCTTTTGTTTCAAAACCAACAAAAGAGAATGATAAGACATCTTTATTAACATCCCCTGGTGCAATTGAATAACTACCATTACTATCGGTAACTATCCCATTTGAAGTTCCTCTAACAACGACAGTTACGCCTGGTATTGGTGTGTTTGATTCATCAACCACCACGCCGGTAACTTTCTGGGCAAAAAGCTGTGCACCCGTAAGAATTACAATCAGCGATAACAGGCAAACCTTTCCAAGAAAACTTTGCTTCATTTTCATCATAGATAATTGTTAAGTTAGATATTGAATTAATAGATTAATTATTACTGAATTCGAGCGAAGCCATTATAAATGGTCCCACTCCTTTCGGATCATCAGCACGAATAGGTTCATGAATGTAATATTCAAAGGAACCATCCCTGAATGGGCTTCCACCTAACCCTGCAACCGAGCAGCATTTGGTCAGACTGATGGTTCCATCACTGTTGTTTTGTATCATATTCTCCAGAATTCCATTGTAGGCTTTCAGGGCAATTGTCCTGTAATCATTACTGATATATCCTTTCCGGGTTGCTTTCAGGAGAGCGTAGGTAAACATTGACGAAGCAGTAGCTTCCAGGTAATTTCCTTCGCGACTGCCCTGATCAAGTACCTGATACCAAAGTCCGGTTTTCGGGTCCTGATATTTTTTTATTCCACTTGTAACCTGATTAAGAATATTTAGAATTTTGATACGACCGGGATGATTTTGAGGAATATAATCGAGTACATCAACCAGGGCCATAGCGTACCAACCCATTGCCCTTCCCCAAAAGTTCGGGGAGCAACCGGTTTTGGGATTGGCCCATTTTTGCTGTTTGCTTTCGTCCCAACCATGATAATTCAAACCAATTTCGACGTTATAAGTATGTTGGTGAACGAGTACAAATTGATTCACAACATCATCGAACATGGAACTGTCCTTAACAAAGGCAGCATATTGTGCATAAAAAGGAGCTCCCATATACAAACCATCGAGCCACATTTGATTGGCATACCGTTTCTTATGCCAGAAACCTCCGTCCAAGGTGCGGGGCTGTAATTTCAGTTGATCATGTAACTGTTTGATTGCTTTAAGGTAACGTTCATCTTTTGTTCTTTCGTACAAGTCGAAAAGAAACTTACCTGAATTCATGCAGTCGATGTTAAAATCTTCAATTTTATATCCGGAAATATTACCATTTGAGTTGATCATCTTATCAGCGTATAATTTAGCATAGTTGTAATACGTTTCATCGCCATTTTCCTGCCAAACCCTTATCATCGCGTGGGCAATTAAACCTTGAGTGTAATTCCAAATCGGTTTAGGGTTAAAATCAACAGTCCATGGATTTGGAAAATGCTTAATTTCTGAATCAGCCATCTTTACCGCCATCTCAAGACCGGTTACGGGTCTCTTTTGAGTCTGGGCAAAACATGATTGAAATACAAGAAGAAATCCCAGAAAGACAATACAAAATCGTTTCATTTACTCTGGTTAAGTTTGTTCGTTAATCGTTTCAGAATTCTATCTATCAAGCCAACATCATAAGCTGGTAATGATTAAAAAAGAAAGGACTATTACAAGGAGTACCGTTATCAGGAGGATAATCCATGAAACCTTTCTTAACTTTTGAATTATTTCTTCCATAAATTATGATGTCAGCAAGTAATCACATAAAATTACTATATCCTGAATAAACGGACCGTCTTATGCATATCAGTAAGGACGGACAGACGTA
>Ga0079306_1001882_pt1 | contig 12745 bp, 12 predicted proteins | sample Methanotroph_Enr_FD_79181 | JGI IMG/M metagenome (GOLD analysis project Ga0079306, IMG submission 79181) | Enriched soil microbial communities from Old Woman Creek wetland in Ohio, USA - Methanotroph_Enrichment_5 | ecosystem: Environmental > Terrestrial > Soil > Wetlands | place: USA: Ohio...
AGATGCAGCGCGTGCGGTACGTGAAGTGGGGGCAGAGTCTGTCGCCCTGTGGCATGGAGATCCTGATCTTCATGGCGTAGACGCGGTGATCCTTCCTGGGGGATTCTCCTATGGTGATTATTTGCGCTGCGGTGCCATCTCACGTTTTGCCCCTGTCATGTCTTCCATTATTGAAAAAGCCAAATCGGGTATGCCGGTGCTTGGAATCTGCAATGGCTTCCAAGTACTGTGCGAATCTCATTTGCTTCCTGGCGCACTCACAAGAAACCACGCATTGCATTTTCTCTGCTCGGACCAGAGATTGAAGATCGAGAACAATTCCACGGCCTGGACTTCGGACTACAAAGTTGGGCAAGAGATTGTCATTCCGTTGAAGAATGGCGAGGGATCTTTCCAATGTGATGATCCGACCCTTGCTCACCTTGAGGGTGAAGGACTGGTAGTCGCACGTTATCTCGGCGAAGATCCCAACGGATCACGAAACCTAATCGCCGGAATCACTAACGAACGCGGAAACGTGGTGGGTTTGATGCCTCACCCAGAGCACGCCATTGATCCGTTGACCGGGCCGAGTGCCGATGGTCTTGGGTTCTTCACATCGATCCTCAGTCAGATGGTGAGTAAGTAAATGTCATTAGATACTGTAGAAATCGCAGCGGCTACACCAGATCGCACCCAGCCCTTTGCGGAGTTAGGGCTGAAAGAAGACGAATACGCACGCATTCGTGAGATCCTCGGTCGCCGTCCGTCGTCCAGTGAATTGGCGATGTACTCGGTCATGTGGAGTGAGCATTGCTCGTATAAGTCGTCAAAAGTTCACCTCCGTCAATTTGGCGAGAAAGCCCCCAAGACCGATGCACTTCTAGTCGGAATCGGCGAGAACGCCGGTGTTGTTGATGTGGGCCAGGGTTACGCAGTCACCTTCAAGATCGAGTCGCACAACCATCCCTCGTTTGTGGAGCCCTACCAAGGAGCAGCAACGGGAGTTGGAGGAATTGTTCGCGATATCTTGACGATGGGTGCGCGTCCAATCGCGGTCATGGATCCCTTGAGATTTGGCGCAGCCGATGCAGTCGATACTCGGCGAGTACTACCGGGCGTTGTCGCTGGCATTGGCGGATATGGCAACTGCCTTGGACTTCCGAATATTGGTGGCGAAGTTGTCTTTGATGAGACGTACGCAGGTAACCCACTAGTGAACGCACTCTGCGTTGGTGTAATGCGCCATGATCAGATCAAATTGGCTAAGGCAACTGGAGTTGGAAACTTGGTAGTCCTCTTTGGTGCTAAAACTGGAGGGGATGGAATCGGCGGAGTCTCTGTACTTGCGAGCGAGACATTCGGTGAAGGTGGATCAACCAAACGTCCAAGTGTTCAAGTTGGCGATCCATTTACGGAGAAAGTTTTGATCGAATGTTCACTCGAGATATTCGCTGAAGATCTGGTTGTCGGCATTCAGGATCTCGGTGGTGCGGGACTTTCGTGCGCAACGAGCGAACTTGCATCGGCTGGGACAGGCGGGATGAAGGTGGCATTAGATGATGTCCCACTTCGCGATCCAAGTCTGTCCCCTGAGGAAATCTTGATGAGTGAGTCGCAAGAGAGAATGTGCGCCATTGTCGAACCACGGAAAATAGAACGCTTTCTGGAAATTTGCAGGAAATGGGATGTCACTGCGACAGTCATAGGAGAAGTTACCGATGACGATCACTTGATTATCACCTGGCACGGAGAGATTATTGTTGATGTTCCTCCTCGCACGGTGGCCCATGAAGGGCCGGTGTACAACCGCCCGATGATCAAGCCCGAATACATCGATCGCGCGAATGCCGAGAAGCTAAGTGTCCCAAGGCCAAAAACAGCGGCCGAGGTGCGTTCTGCGGTACTCGAACTCATGTCCAGCCCTAATATGGCAGACAAGTCATGGATAACCTCGCAGTACGACAAGTACGTGCAGGGCAACACGATTCAAGCCCAACCAGAGGATTCAGGAATGATCCGTGTGGATGAGGAGAGCCAACTTGGCATTGCGATTTCGACCGACGCAAATGCTTCCTGGTCGTATCTGAATCCATATGAGGGTGCAAAACTAGCCCTTGCTGAGGCCGCGCGGAACATTGCCACTGCAGGTGCCAAACCGCTTGCGGTCACAAATTGCCTGAATTTCGGTTCGCCAGAAGACCCAGGAGTCATGTGGCAATTTGCAGAGACAGTGCGCGGACTTGCTGATGGATGCTTGGAAATGGGTCTTCCCGTAACAGGCGGAAACGTCTCGTTCTACAACCAAACTGGTGATGTCGCGATATTGCCAACTCCGGTCATCGGAGTGCTCGGCGTCATCCAAGATGTACGGACGCGCACGCCGATGGCATTCGACACCGCTGGGCTGGAACTTTATCTACTAGGCAAGACTGATGAGGACTTCGCCGGCAGCGAGTGGGCATACCTGCACAATCAGCGAGGCGGCATCGCGCCAAAGGCTGACCTACAGCGCGAGATGCGTCTGATTGACGCACTTCTCGAGGGACAACAAGTTTTTGCAGCAGCACATGATCTAAGCCAAGGCGGTCTAGCGGCTTCGCTCTCTGAAATGGTCCTGCGTCACAACATCGGCGCGACAGTATTGTTGGAAGGCGACATTGCCACAGCTTTGCTGAGCGAGACTCCTGGACGGGTTCTGGTAGCGATCAAGAAGGAGAACGCGCACGCTCTTGTGTCCATCGCTCAGAAACATGAGATTGCATTGTCCAAGATTGGTGTCACCGGCGGTCAATCGTTGATTATCAACGATGCCGATATTTCCCTTGATGATCTTCGAATCGCATACACCGACACTATTCCTAGACTATTCGGATAACACATGCGCGATGACCGAATCGGTGAAACGGTGAAGGCCACGCTGCGTCAACTCGCACAACGTGCTCCAGGAAGAGCGATAGAGGTGCGTATTCCCCCGTATGCGGCAATTCAGTGCGGAGAGGGTCCTATTCACACCCGCGGGACTCCTCCAAATACTGTTGAAATGAGCGCGCAAACCTGGCTTGCTCTGGCCGATGGACGCAAGACATGGGCAGAGGCATTGGATTGCGGCGAAGTGCGTGCATCTGGAGTGCGCGCCGATTTGTCGCCATACTTGCCGCTTGAGGGGGCTGGATGACCGAATTATCGATCCTTATTCCAATATTCAATGAGATGCGCACGATCGAGGCACTTGGTAAGGCATTGAATGAGTTGCCTTCCGGATTGGCGCACGAAATTGTTATCGTCGATGACGGTAGCACGGACGGATCTGCTAGCCGTCTTGATGAGATTCTGGGTACCGGAAATCTCACACGTAAATTGATTTCGAAGAAGAACGGCGGAAAAGGAACCGCGATTATTGCGGGTATTCCAGAATGCACAGGCACGCATATGCTGATTTTGGATGCAGATTTGGAACTTTCAGTGGAAGACATCGGTCAACTCTTCCAGCCTATTCTGGACGGTAAGGCAGATGTTGTTTTCGGCGTACGAAGATTCTCAAGTCAGTCATCTTTCACCTATCGGTATGTGATCGGGAATAGATTCCTGTCTCATTACTTTGGCTTGCTTTTCAATCACTACCTTTCGGACATCATGTGCGGCGGGAAGCTTCTACCTATTGCTCTCTGGCGAGAACTAGATTTGACGCTTCATGGATTCACTACCGAAGCAGAGATCGCGGCAAAGGTGTGGAGTGCCGGATACACCCCATGGGAAGTGAGCATCAACTACTCGCCCCGCACTAGAGAGGAAGGCAAAGGGATAAACGTTTTTGATGCGGCCAAGATCATTGCCCTTCTTGCAGTTCTGCGATTGAAGTTGAGGAGAGGCAGATGAAAAGAGCCATCTCGGCCCTGGTTGAGTCAAGGTATTTCTTTGTACTTACATCACTCATCTGGTGGCTGACTTTCTATCCCGGTTTTTACAGCAGTGATTCCTTTGGGGCTCTAGATCAAGCTAAAACGGGGCACATCTCAAATATCTATACGTCGGCATGGCCGCTGACGTTAAGGATTCTCACCATAGGTGGGAGGGTGCCGGGCTTGGCTACTTTGGCTGGCGTTCTCCTATTGTCATACGCTGTCACGTATTTCTGCAAAGGCGCCTTTCCTAATTCCTCGGGGAAGATTACGGCCGCGCTGCTTCTCGTGATGCCGCTCGTAGGCGCAATGGGTATCACTCTTTGGCATGACATTCCCATGACAGCCGGGCTTTTAATATCACTTTCTGTCGTCATTAGAAGTTCCATTTTCAGGGATCGAATTGAGAGGGTGGATCTGCTCCACTTCATTCTTGCGAGTGTTCTAGCCACCTACCGTCCGAATGGCTTGGCTACTCTTTTTGTATTCTTCCTTCTGCTATTTCTCATGAGGAGATCATGGCAAGTTCTGAAAATGGGATCTCTTACAATCATCGTTGGTCTGTTTTTTTCGATACTTACAACTTGGGCCGCTGGTGAGGCCTCTTTAGTTAATTCGGTATATGGCCAAGAATGGATGCGCTCCGATATTGCCTGCCAATGGGCGACCAAACCTGGAACGATTCCCGAAGCAATCCAGTCGAAGATGGAGCGGATTGCTCCGCTATCCCAATGGCACAATCCATCCGGGTGCACGTTTCTAAATGGCCTCGGGTTTACGTCTGACCAATTGGCCCGATCGATAGAGACTGTTCCCAGCATTTGGCTTCAGATTTTCAAATCTGACCCAGCGGGAGTTTTCGAAACCCATGCGAAGCGCAACGCCTATTTGCTCCCTCTCCCGACGACGAGTGCAATGCATCCTCCATTTATTCATAGCACGATCGAATCTCCTGACCAAGGGATCTCCTTTGCGCAACCTGGAATAGTCAAGGTGTTCCGGCCTTATGTCAGGATCTGGAATGGCCTTCGACCCATAACGGCTTATGCTGGACTCTGGCTTCTTATTCTCGTGTTGATGGCGTTATTCGTAAGGCAGAGTAGGAGATACACCATCCCGGCTTTGGCTCTCTGCCTAGCCGTGGAAGGAATTTTGTTCGTTTTCGCGCCAATACCTGATGGAAGATATGCTCTCCCTGTTCTCATAGTGGGACAAGCCATCGCCCTTGGATTCATTATTGATTTCATCTTTCGGAAGAGAGGTCTGAAGAAGTCATGACTCGACGCCCAGACGGTCTTCTAACGCACGAACTCTTCCCTGAGGACAAAGGACCCCAAGACGCATGCGGAATTTTCGGTGTCTGGGCTCCAGGGGAGGAAGTTGCGAAATTAACCTTCTACGGCCTTTACGCACTTCAACACCGCGGACAGGAATCAGCGGGCATCGCAACAAGTGACGGTGACCGAATTCTCGTCTACAAGGACATGGGTTTGGTCTCGCAGGTTTTCAATGAGAGCGATCTTGAATCGCTCAAAGGTGATTTAGCGATCGGACACTGCAGGTACTCAACCACGGGTTCAAGCACATGGGTGAATGCTCAGCCGACATTGCGTCCGACCAAGTACGGCACGTTGGCACTTGCCCACAACGGCAACCTCACGAACACTGGAGACCTTGCAGAACATCTGCAACGGCAAGGCGCTCCTTCAAACGGCAAAGACCGAGGCGCGACAACCGATACAGAATTGATGACCGCACTTTTCGCAGGACAAGACGAAAAGAATTTCGAAGCAAGCGCAATGGTCATCCTGCCGTTGCTAGAGGGTGCTTTCTCGCTTGTGTTCATGGATGAGCACACTCTTTATGCCGCACGCGATCGGCATGGGGTTCGTCCCCTTGTGATCGGGAAACTCGAACGCGGTTGGGTTGTTGCATCTGAGACTGCAGGTTTGGACATCGTCGGCGCTTCCTTTGTGCGCGAAGTCGAACCTGGCGAATTTGTTGCAATCGATGAGAATGGAATTCGCTCGCAGCATTGGGCGGTGCAGGAGCCAAAAGGTTGTCTCTTCGAATATGTGTACTTGGCAAGACCAGATACAGCGATTGCGGGCCGTGGGATTCATGTAACGAGGGTTGCCGTCGGAGAGCGTCTTGCTGCCGAACATCCCGTCGAGGCAGATCTCGTGATCCCCGTTCCAGAGTCGGGGACCCCTGCGGCCATTGGTTTCTCTAAAGCATCAGGAATCCCATATGGGGCAGGGTTTGTAAAGAATTCGTACGTGGGCCGAACATTCATCCAACCCAGCCAGACCATCCGCCAACTCGGTATTCGGCTCAAACTCAATCCCCTTCGCGAAGTGATTGAAGGCAAGCGGATTGTCGTTGTCGATGATTCGATTGTCCGCGGTAACACCCAGCGCGCGATAGTTCGGATGTTGCGTGAGGCCGGGGCACGAGAGATTCATGTCCGTATCTCGAGTCCACCAGTAAAGTGGCCATGCTTCTACGGTATCGATTTCGCCTCCCGGGCAGAATTGATTGCAAGCGGTCTCGAAATCGAGGAGATCCGTCGGTCCATAGGCGCCGATTCGCTGGGCTACGTCTCTCTTGAGGGCCTCATTGAGGCAACGACGATTGCCGAATCAAAACTTTGTCACGCCTGCTTCACGGGCGAGTATCCAATCTCGATCCCGACGGATATGTCTGAGGGAAAAATGCGGTTGGAGATTACGCCAGTTCAAGGAGTCATGTAGTGGCGACGTACCGCGATGCAGGCGTAGATATTGAGGCAGGTGATCGCGCGGTCGAGTTGATGAAAGCTTCGATTGCAAAGGCTTCGCGACCTGAGGTTATTGGTGGCATCGGAGGCTTTGCGGGTCTCTTTGACGCAAGTGCACTTAAGAACTATGCAAAGCCGCTCCTTGCAACATCGACCGACGGAGTCGGCACCAAGACTGAGATTGCACGTCAGATGGGAATTTATGACACCATCGGCGAAGATCTCGTCGCCATGGTCGTTGACGACCTCGTCGTCTGCGGCGCAGAACCGCTCTTCATGACCGACTACATCGCAGTGGGCAAAGTGTTTCCCGAGCGAATTGCCGAGATTGTCAAGGGAATCGCACGTGGATGTCAGAAGGCCAACACGGCACTCATCGGTGGAGAGACGGCCGAACATCCAGGTCTTCTCAAAGAGGATGAATTCGATATCGCCGGTGCTGCGACTGGAGTCGTAGATGCACCTAACCTCCTCGGCGCCGAAAAGGTAAGAAGCGGTGACCTCTTATTGGCGATGCCTTCAAGCGGCTTTCACTCCAATGGGTACTCACTTATTAGGCATATTGTGACTTCTCAGAAACTCGACCTTGGGCATGTTTATGAGGGCCAGGAGAAAACCCTCGGTGAAGAACTTCTTACCCCCACAGAGATCTATACACGCGATTGCCTGGTGCTTATCAAGGCCCTCGGTGAGAACCTGAGGACCTTCTCGCACATCACCGGCGGCGGATTGGCCAACAACACCGCCCGCGTCATTCCGCCTTCTTTGATGGCCCGATATGACCGATCCACCTGGTCGCTGCCGGTCGCCATCGGCCTCATGGCCGATCTCGGGAGCGTCTCTCAGGCGGCCTTTGAGAAGACCTGGAACTGCGGGGTGGGCATGGTTGCCGTGATTGCCCCAGAATCGGCGGATTTGGCCCTGAAGACCCTCTCGGCGCGTGGCATGCACGCCTGGATTGCGGGTCAGATTGAGGAAATCTCAGGATCGCACGGGGCAATTTTGGAAGGTTCCTACCAAGCACGATAACCTTCCCCTCTGATTGAACATAGGTAAGGAGGTCACGTCATGGGGCGCGGCCGCTCAAAAGCCAAACAGACCAAAGTTGCTCGAGATTTGAAGTATTCATCCCATGAGATGGATCTAGATCGTTTGGCAAAAGAACTTCACGGAGAGCCTGACCCGGCTAAAGATCGCGATGACGACGATCCCTTCGCTGAGGGTAATTACATACCGCGGGCATAAGGGCTAGCTTTGCGCCCGACACCGTACGTTGCATCGTTGCGGGTCTACGAACCTCTGATTGCATTTGATCCAGCGGATCAACTCCGATGGTCTGGGATCGAGTCCACGCAGGATACAAATCTTGCGGAACAACACTTGGCCCTGCGTCGCGTTGTGTTTCCCGAGAGCCCTGCGTTACGTCCTGATGGGGCACACGTATTGGATATCGAAGGCGCTCGCTACGTCTCCCCTTGGTCCACCGCGGCTCGCTGCTGGGCCGCGATGGATGAATTCAAATCCTCCCTCCCGTCAACTGTGAGTTCCTTGTTCATTCCAGCGGGCTTTGAAGAAGTCATTACTTCTGGAATTGATATTGAAGAGGAGAAAGTCCCCCACATTTTGACGCAGACGTGGATTATTCCGCCACGGTGGTTCTCCTTATTTTCTCCGGAAGATCGAGTGCGGGGACGGGATAGCCAAGGTGCATTCACGGTAATTCGCACATCGCTTGCAAATGCGAAAATCAGAAGTGAAAAATCCCATGCGGTAGTTCAGACAGCATTTGGCAACGGGCAAGTGGAAGAAGAAATTGCCCAACTTGGAAATTGGCTGGATATGTTCCATCCGCAATCGTTCTTGGAGTTGGACTACGGCGGACTCGCAGGATATTTAGAGTTGTCACTCCTTTCTGAAGGAGAAGATGGTTTAGATGCCGATACATCGGTGGAAGATGTACATAGTTCTTTGGCGGGACTGGCCTCAAGTGACGCGTCTGCTGCAGGTCGTGGCTATGAAAGATTGGTTTCCAGGTGGCGCAAAGTCGCCGCATTTGAACAGGCAATGTAGAAGACACCCCTTGCTACATTTGCTACAAAGGCGGATACTTCCTGTCATATCGGTGCGAAACGGACATTTGAGGAGGCGGCTACATGAGCAGACTAACCGATGCGGAAGTGCTCCTGACCCCTGCCGAAGTTGCGGCCCTTTTTCGCGTGGATCCTAAAACAGTGACCCGGTGGGCAAAAGCAGGAAAGTTAACCTCCATCAGAACTCTGGGCGGCCATCGTCGATATCGCGAATCCGAGGTTAAGGAATTGCTCCAGAACCGTCCTAAAGCCGCAAACTAAGAGACCAAATACAAGATATTCATATGCAGTATTCGATCGAGCAGTACATTGCTCTAGGTGCTTTTACTTTCATATTTGTAGCTGCTCTAACCCCGGTCATGCGAGTGATTGCTGTGCGAGTCGGTGCTTTTGATAAGCCGAATATCCCACGCAAGGTTCATGCGGAGCCAGTTCCCTATTTAGGTGGTGTGGCGATTGCCCTGGGAATCGTCCTCATCTCCTATGCGGCGATGTTATTTAATAATTTCACACTATCCAATTTCTTGTTGGCGAGTTCGGTGCTTGTTCCGGCCCTAGCGATATCTGTCATGGGTCTTGTTGATGATTTGCGCGGATTGGATCCTTGGCCCCGGCTAATATTTCAAACCCTTGCCGCCCTTGTCGTCTCAGTCATACTAATTTCTACCCACACAATCGGCACTCCGCTGAATAATAATATTCTGGATAGCGCCATTACGGTATTTTGGATAGTTGGAGTGTGCAATTCGATCAATTTCTTCGACAATATTGACGGTGGCGCTGCTGGCATTGTTGCCGTTATTTGTACATTTATATTTGTTATTGCCTTTTCTCGCCAGCAAGTATTGGTGAGCGCTTTGGCCATTGTGACAGCCGGTGCCACTGCTGGATTTCTATTATGGAACCGCGCCCCAGCGAAAATCTACATGGGTGATGCGGGGGCGCTGTTTCTGGGAATTATCGTCTCAGTTCTGACCATCAGACTTGACCCTGAAATCGCTCCCCGAGGTAAGTCACTGGCGATTCCCTTCCTCTTGATGGCGATGCCAATACTTGATACAACCGTTGCAGTTGTATCTCGATTGCGGCGGGGGATTTCCCCGCTCCAAGGGGGGCGGGATCATCTTTCGCACCGACTCATCCGAATGGGTTTTGACAAAAATTCTGCGGCGCTCGCCCTTTGGACTGGTGCGGCTTTTTTCTGTGCAATCGCCCTCGCTTTGTACGAATGGCCCCTTCACTTTGGCTATGAGTTGATGGGAACTGGCGCCCTCATGTGGGTGCTATTGCTTGCCTTCTTTTTTCGTGTATCTAGCGAAGATCAATAATGAGCATCAGGTAGTACTCTGCTCTCATGCCCGATGAGAAGCCCACAGACGACAAACGTTCCAAGTTCCTGGATGCATTGGAGAAGAAGAAGCAAAAGGGCGCATCAGGTACCGGACACGGCCCTTCAGGCGGATCCAAAGTTGGAGGAGGACAAGCCTCCGGTGGCGCTTCCAAGCGCTTCCAACGCAAATCTGGCTCCGCATAAGGGGCAATCTTGACTGCCCCTGGAGAGGAAAGTTCACAGTTCTTTTTCAATCCTCTACGTAGTTGGCTCTTGTATGTTTTTGTTGGCACTCACCTCGTATTGGCGTTTGTTCTAGGTGAGATCTTTGCTTTCGCGCCGGATGAGGCAGGCTATCTCAGCAATTTCACGAATCTATATAAGGCTGGATTCAACTCCTCTGGTTTGATCGGCTGGACACAGACCCCCATCATTTTCGTTCGCATAATTTACGCACCTGCGTCTCTCGTTCATTTGCTGGGCGTGCCGAGTTATTTCTCTATTCGATTGCTTTCTATCATCGCATCTGCAACTGCGCTCTATCTGCTTATGTGCATTTGGCGATTTGGCGAATCGGGAAGAAAAGGAACTCAGAAATCTTTGCTGATTTTTGCCTTCATTCCTTCCGTCTTTCTTTGGGCATCATTAGGACTGCGCGAAAGTTTTATCTTCTTGTCACTTGCCATGATCGGAGCTGGCATCTTCTTGCTTTCCCAGAACCTACGTAAGGAAGCTTTCGTCATTGAGTTTCTTGGGTTATGGCTTTTGCTTAATGTCAAGAACTACTTGTTCGTACTCGTCACTTTTGCGATCTTGTGTCAGATGACATTCCGCTTGATTAAGGAACGCAAAGTTTTGAGAATCGATTCCTATCTTTTGATTGCTATAGCCCTTCCCCTCCTTATTTATCCCCCAGGTGCAAAGATCGTTGCTCAAGGAGTATGGAGCCAATTAAAGGGCAATGTGCAAAGCATTGTCGCTCCAACCCCAACCCCAACCCCAACGCCAACGCCGACGAGTTCGACGACGTCGATTGGGAAAAAGGGAACTTCCTCAGGATCCTCTGGTAACGCAACGCCGACTAACAACGGAAAGAGCGTAACGCCCACGTCGATTGACCCCCAGGATCCGGGCCAAACGCTGAGTTCGTTAGCTCAGGAATTGAAAAGGCACCCAAATACGCTTTTGTCGAAGATCTTGGACAGCGTCGGAGTCAAGAAATTTGTTGAGAAGGAAGCAACTCCTACGCCAAGCACCGTGCAATCGCCTACGAACTCAGCGGCGCCAACAATGGGAACCTCAAGTCCGAGTGCGCGTCCAAAACCGAGCACGTCTGGCTCGCCCTCTCAGACGTTACTGAGCCCAACTGCAACTCCAAGCACGTCCACGATCGCTACTGTGCCGCCAAAAGGGGTTGTTAACGTTGCAGCACCTCATTTACGCAGAACTTCAAGAATGAATGTGGAGCATGCACATTTGCGAGAACCTGTTTCAGTTGTGATCCGCTCCGGTGGATTTCTGTTTACGCCTTTTCCGTTGATAGATAACGGCAGCTTGTTCCTAGATATCATGGCATTCGAGGCACCTTTCTGGTGGTTCGTATACCTGACTTTTGGAGTGGCAGTCTGGAGAAGATTCAGGAAAAGGGAATTCGACGAACTTGCCTTTTTTTCATTGATATTTGTCTTGATGTTCTTGGCCTTCTCAGCTTTAACGGAGATCAATGTAGGAACAATGATTCGGCATCGCTCGGTTCTTCTAATCCCCATAGCCTTGCTGGCTTTGCCGAGAGCTAAGAAGACTGCAAATAACAGATGAGCCCTTCGCTTTTGTTGGAGATTCGGGTCAGACCTAATGCGAGTCGGAACAAGGTGGGTGGCACTGTTGGCGATCCGCCACGATTAATTGTCGCTGTTCAAGCTCCGGCCGTGGACGGAAAAGCAAATGACGCCGTCCTTAAAGAATTGGCCAAGGCCTTTAATTTGCGCCCCCGCGATTTCACGATTGTCTTTGGTGAGTTGGGGCGGGATAAACGTTTACTGGTCGAAGGGGATCGCGACGAACTTCAGAAACGTTATGAAGCCCTTTGTGGGGAACCCAAACTCATGTAAATGCTGCCCGACGCCTAATCGGATTCACCGGAAGAAGTGCATCTTCGATATGTCTTAACCGGTTGGTAATAGAACTGTGGTGCATACGTACTGACAGCAGATTTTGACCCCTTGCACGATGAAGGCATCGTTCCCACGGCAGGCATCTCACAGCGTGTGTATCAGGACTATCTAGCTGCGCTACTGCGTAGCTATTTTGTTTCTTCCAAATAACTTATCCTCACACAAAAAAAGTGGCTAGGGACGGGATCGAACCGTCGACCTCACGATTTTCAGTCGCGCGCTCGTACCAACTGAGCTACCCAGCCTCCAAGATTTCAGCGTCGGTTAACTGCGACGCCAAACTCTTGCGACCTGGACGGGACTTGAACCCGCGACCTCCGCCGTGACAGGGCGGCGCGCTAACCAACTGCGCTACCAGGCCTCGCTCTATTCATAATTGCTCGCGCAACTACAACAAATAGAGACCAGTGCCCCCAACGGGATTCGAACCCGTGTTACCGCCGTGAAAGGGCGATGTCCTAGGCCCCTAGACGATGGGGACGTTTGAGGCT
>Ga0079306_1001883_pt1 | contig 12744 bp, 1 predicted proteins | sample Methanotroph_Enr_FD_79181 | JGI IMG/M metagenome (GOLD analysis project Ga0079306, IMG submission 79181) | Enriched soil microbial communities from Old Woman Creek wetland in Ohio, USA - Methanotroph_Enrichment_5 | ecosystem: Environmental > Terrestrial > Soil > Wetlands | place: USA: Ohio...
GGAACATATAGTGTGATCGCAACAGGGCCTAATGGATGCACGTCCAATATGAATGGCAGCATCCTCGTTAACCCGCTACCTACCTTGTTTGCTATTACCCCGTCAGGAACCAGTTGTGCAAATTCCGTTATCGGTCTGAATGGTTCAGAACCAGGCGTAAATTATATTCTTGTACTTAGCGGAACACTTGCCATCGATACCATACCAGGTACCGGAGCCGCTATTTCTTTTGGAACTCAAACAACTACAGGCATTTATACCATTACTGCCTACAATACAGCAACCAACTGCCAGTCAACCATGAATGGCAGTGCAACACTCATAGTTGCACCAACGGCTTACACCATGACACCAGCAGGCATTTCCTGTGTAGGTGTTACAATCGGCCTCAGCAATTCGGAAACAGGTGTAAATTACCAGCTCCGTCTCAATAGTGCCACCAATGTTGGTGTGCCTGTTGCCGGAAATGGCTCTGCAATTAGTTTCGGCATCCAGATGCTCCCTGGTTCCTATACAGTTATTGCGACCGGAACGAACGGTTGCACCACTAATATGATCGGAACCATTCTTGTGAACCCATTGCCAGTTGCATTTGATGTAACTCCATCAGGATTCAACTGCACCAATACAGCCATTGGGTTGAACGGGTCAGAAACCGGGATCAACTACATCCTGGTCCTGAACGGAACCCTAAACATTGATACCATTCCAGGTACAGGCGTTGCTGTAAGTTTTGGAATGCAGATCACCCCGGGAACATATACTGTTAACGCGTATTATACAACCACTGGTTGCCAGTCGGTAATGAACGGTAATTCCATTATTAAAGTTGCTCCGCTTGCCTTCGCGATGACACCGAATGGAAATACGTGTGTAGGCTCCATCCTTGGTTTGAACAACTCTGAAATCGGGGTAAGCTACCAGTTACGCCTCAATGGAACGATCAATGCCGGAATGCCTGTAACCGGATCCGGTTCAGCCATAAGTTTCGGGGCCCAGATGCTTCCAGGAACCTATACTGTAATAGCAACTTCCGGCAACGGATGCAGTGCAACCATGAATGGAAGCGTTCTCGTTAATCCGCTTCCTGTTGCATTTACCATTACACCGGCTGGTGCAAACTGCATGGGAACCTTAATCGGCCTGAATGGTTCAGAGATGAACGTCAACTATATCTTGCTGCTCAATAGTTCCATCCATATTGATACTATTCCGGGAACCGGTTCAGCCATATCTTTTGGCACCCAGGTCACCACCGGAACCTATAGCATTATTGCCATTAACACGCTTACTAATTGCCAGGCACTGATGAATGGCACAACCATCATTCAACAGTCGCCAATCGTATATAATCTTACACCGGCCGGCATTGATTGTGCAGGTGCCATTATCGGCCTCGACAATTCGGAAATCGGCGTGAATTACCAGCTTCGCAGGAATGGAACCTTTAATATCGGTGCTCCGATTGCCGGGACAGGATCTGCTATCAGTTTTGGTGCACAGATGCTTCCGGGAACCTATACCATTGAAGCTTCGAATGGAAATGGCTGCATCTCGGTGATGAACGGCATGGTCATTCTTAATCCTATGCCATTGCCATTTACTATCGTTCCTGCCGGCAATCATTGCCCCGGAACTATTATCACCCTGAATGGTTCTGAAACAGGCATGAATTATATTTTGATGAGGGATGGCTTATTCCCGGTAGATACCTTAGCCGGAACCGGCGCCATCCTTAACTTCGGCGCTCCATTGATCGCCGGCGCATATACAGTAGTCGCTTATTCTTCGGCTGCCAATTGCCAGTCGGCCATGAGTGGAACTTCAGTTATCATGCCTGCCCCTACAGCCTTTAATGTAACTCCCGTTGGGATCAGCTGTGTTGGAGCTTCTATCGGCCTGGATAATTCAGAAATTGGAGTAAACTATCAACTCTGGCGGAACGGAACCATCAGCATCGGGACCCCGGTTGCAGGTACCGGCTCACCAATCAGCTTTGGTTCAATGATCATCCCGGGAACCTATACAATCATAGGTATCAGCACCCTGAATGGATGTCCGACTACCATGAATGGTGTTGTAAACATGCAGCCCGCCCCGCTTTCTTTTACTTTATTCCCGCAAGGTGTGCAATGTGCCGGAACAAGCATCACACTCAATGGTTCTGCAATAGGGATTGATTATGTACTTGTAGTGGATGGAACCTTCAATATCGATACACTTGCAGGTACAGGAAGTGCACTGAACTTCGGCCCTCAATTCGTTACCGGGAACTATACCATTCTTGCCGTCGGAGGTTCATCCAGTTGCCAGGCAACCATGATCGGCTCCTGCGACCTGATGCCCAATCCAACGGCATTTAATGTAATCCCGGCAGGAATGATCTGCGCATCAGCCATTGTTGGACTGGATGGATCTGAAGCCGGAACCAACTATACTTTATATAAAGATGGTGTGTCCACCGGGACTACCCTGGCAGGCACCGGAAGTCCATTGACCTTCGGGCTCCAGACAGCCGGGAATTATACCATCAAGGCACTTGACCTCGTTACAGGATGCAGCATTTTCATGAGCGGATCTGCCAACATAGGGCACCTGCCGGTGGTAAATGCAGGAACAGATGTTTCAGTATGCTCTGATCAGACTGTTACACTCAACGGTACATCCAATTATACCGGGAGTACCACCTGGACCACACTGGGTAACGGAACTTTCAATAATGCTTCCATCCTGAATGCAGTATATACTCTTGGAAGCAACGACATCACCGCTGGTTCAGTATTGCTTGTATTAAATGCAAGCGGATCGGGAGCATGTGCTTCTGCAATCACTTCCGATACCATGAATATCCAGATCACGCCAGCACCGGCAGTAAATGCAGGCGCTGACATAGAAGTCTGCCAGAATGGTGATTATACAATTTCAGGGGCATCTGCAAGTAACTACACAACTCTTGCATGGTCCACATCTGGAACAGGTAATTTCCTGAATCCAACCAATCTGCTTGCTACCTATGTGCCTTCCGCAGCAGATATTACCGCTGGTTCGGTAACCCTCACACTCACCATTACAGGAATAGCTCCCTGTATGAATGTCATCAATGATGCATTGACCATGACATTCCATCCATTCCTTACTGCCAGTGCAGGCCCGAACGATACCATATGTGCAGGCAGCAATTTTACTGTCAATGGGGCAACAGCAACCAATTACTCTTCAGTAGCATGGTCCACCCTCGGATCGGGTTCCTTTATCAACGGAAATTCACTAACGGCTACATATAATCCAAGCCTTGCAGATATAGCCGCAGGAAGCGTAATGCTGGTTATGAAGGCTTTCCCGATTGCTCCTTGCACTGTGACCCTTGATGACACCATGATCCTGTATATCACAGCAGCTCCGCTCGTGAATGCAGGCGCCGATGCAAGCATTTGCGAAGGAACACTCGTGACGACTGCTGACGCTACTGCTTCAGCCAACAGTTCACTGCTCTGGATGACTTCAGGGACCGGCTCCTTCTCGAGCACCAACATCCTGCACCCGGTTTATACACCATCAATGGCTGATATAATTTCCGGTTCTATTACGCTGACCTTAACAGCCAATGGCAATCTCCCCTGTGCATCCATTAGTGACACGAAGACAGTGACCATCACCCGTCAGCCGCAGATCAGCGCGGGCCCTGATACACTCATTTGTGAAGGCAGCTCCATATCAGTGATCGCCGCAACAGCATCGTTCTTTACCAATCTTAACTGGACAAGCAGTGGAACCGGCGCTTTTGCCAACGGCAACACCATCAACCCGACCTATACCCCCAGTGCAGCTGATATAGCATCAGGCAGTGTTATCCTTACCCTGAGCGTGGATGCAATAGCACCCTGTACAGGAACGATTACCGATTCATTCGTACTCAGCATCAACAAAGCTCCTGCAGTAAGCGCCGGACCTGATGCATCCATTTGCGAAAACACAACTTATTTACTTTCCGGTGCAATTGCCTCCAATTTTGCCAGTGTGGCTTGGACAAGCACAGGAACAGGAAGTTTCTCCAATTCATCCATTGTTAACCCTGTTTACAATCCATCCACGGCCGATATTCTTTCAGGCTCAGTAACTCTCACCATTGCCGCTAATGCTTTGCCAGCCTGTATCACCGTAGTTGACCAGATGGTTCTTAGCATAACCCAGCTTCCACAGGTGAATGCCGGGGCTGATACTCACATCTGTACAAATCCGTATACACTTACCGGAGCCACTTCAGCAAACGTATCCTCCGTACTTTGGACCGTGACCACAGGTACTGGAACCCTGGTCAATGCCAATACCCTAACTCCAACTTTCACCGCTTCGGCGCTGGATATAGCCAATGGGTTTGCAGTTCTGACACTTACCGGCAACCCGCTGAATCCATGTCCTGCCCCGGCAACCGATGTTGTAATTCTCACTATTGATCAAACTCCTGTTGTGAATGCAGGGGCCGATGCATGCAATTGCATGGGAGCCGTTTATACCGTGCCTGATGCAACAGCACTTCATTATACAACACTGCTGTGGTCGACATCGGGAACAGGCACATTCATCAACGGAACCACTCTTACCCCGTCCTATACCCCGAGCGCAGCTGATCTAACAGCAGGCTCGGTGATCCTGACACTCACGGCATCCAATTCAGGCTGCGGTTTGGTCTCAGATTCCAAGACACTTACATTCATATCCATGCCGGTAATCAATGCCGGTCCTGATATGGTGATCTGCCAAAATATCAATATTACTATCGGTGGCGCCTCGGCCTCATCCTACTCTACGCTCAATTGGACCACTTCCGGAACAGGTACGTTTGCAAATGGCAACACTGTTTCTCCTACTTACACGCCGAGCGCTGCCGATATTCTTTCAGAAACAGTAATCCTCACCCTATCCGGTACAGCTATTGCTCCTTGTACCGGTGTTATCACTGACCAGGCAATTCTGACGATCAAACGCATCCCTGTAATTAATGCAGGTGCCGATGACCTGGTTTGCTCAAGTGATTCCTATACCATTGCTGATGCAACGGCTATAGATTATGATTCAATTGTATGGACTACTTCAGGAACCGGCACATTTGCAGATCCAAATTCAATGCTTACAACCTATGTTCCCAGTGCAGGCGATATTGCAAACGGATCAGTCATCCTGAGCCTGACAGCTTCCAATGCACCTTGTGCAGATGTTACTGACAGCAAGGTTCTTACCATTATCCAGGCTCCAATAGCAGAAGCCGGTCCCGGTGCTACTATTTGCAATAGTTGTACCTACCAGGTTATTGGCGCATCTGCCGTAAATTCCACATCAGTGCTTTGGATGACGTCAGGAAGCGGAAGCTTCAGCAATGCCAGCCTGATAAATCCTATCTACCAACCCAGTGCGTTCGATTATTCACAGGGTTATGTAGTGCTTCAATTGACAGCTTCAGGAAGCGCCCCTTGCAATGCAGTGAGTGACACTATGAGGCTCATTTTCTCGGCTAATCCCGGGGTAGAATTTACCTGGGGACCATCCTGCGAAGGACAGCCGGTTTCATTTAGCGTGAATACCGCCATTACCAACGTTGGAGCGGCTGCCAGCTGGCATTGGGACTTCGGTGACGGGACTACTTCCATACAGATGAACCCCACCCATCTTTATGCAGCTATAGGAAGCTACACGGTCACCCTTACTTTAATTGACACTACTGGAAATTCCAGGACGAATATTCACCAGATTTATGTTTCACAACCGCCGGTTGCTTTCTTTGCAAGCGATCCGCAGACCTGCTCAAATGAACCCGTTCATTTCCTTGACCTTTCGCATACACTTTATGGAAACATAGCAGAATGGGTTTGGAATTACGGCGATGGTTCTTCAAATGACACCATTCAATTCCCGAACGACCCGACTGTTTTCCATCAGTATGATACATCCGGTGTATTCAACGTTACTCTTATAATTACCAATTCATTCGGATGTATTGCATCGGTCACGCAATCCGTCCAGGTACTCCCGGCACCTGTTGCCAATTATACCTATACCAGTACCTGCAATGGCTTGAACACCACTTTCCTGGATGCTTCCACTGCCAATGGTGCAGGGAATGTGGTTCAATGGTGGTGGGATTTTGGAGATCCCGCAACTGGAATTGATAATTATTCCAACCTGGAAGATCCAGAACACCTCTTTAGCGCTCCCGGAACTTACCAGGTAATGCATGTGGCACGCAATTTCAATAATTGCACTGATACTATTGTCAAGCCTGTCGTAATCCTCCCTGGATTGGCCGTTGACTTCACTCATCACCATACCTGTGTGGACGACCTTTCCTACTTTGCCCCGGACACTACAGTGATGAATGTATCCAATATAACGGGCTGGGCCTGGGATTTCGGTGATGGCGGCTATAGCTACAGCATGTCACCTGTTCACATGTATACCGCTTCAGGCAGTTACCAGGTTACCCTCACAGTTACAGATCTTAGCGGATGCACATCCTTCAAGAAACGTACAGTTGTCGTAAATCCCTTACCTGTGGCTATGTTCAACATATCACAGGAACGCTGCAAGGGAATGCCGGTAAATTTCAATGATGTATCAACTACCTATGCCGGGTATATTGTGAGCTGGAACTGGGATTTCGGTGATGGCACACAACAAACATTCAATTTCCCCTCCAATCCGGATACCGATCACATCTATACCACTCCCGGGACCTATACAATTACCCTGACCCTTACCGCCAGCGATAGTTGCAATGCCATCCAGGCACAGACTATAGTTATAGATCCTGCCCCAACAGTTAACTTCGAATTTACCAATACCTGCCAGGGAAATGCCGTGCAGTTCACCGACCTTTCACAACTCGGGGGCACAGGAATAATATCAGGTTGGGAATGGAATTTCGGTGATCCTGTTACCGGGTGGAACAATACTTCCAACCAGCAGAATCCTCAGCATACATATGCAGAAAATGGCAACTACCAGGTAAGCCTCACGGTTTACACGGCCAATGGATGCTCTAACACCCTGACTCAAACTGTCACCATTACTCCGCGACCGGTGGTTGATTTCTACACTGATGCCCATTGTGCAAATTCACCTGTACAATTCCACCCGGCAGCCAATGTAAACACAGCCAATGTAACTACCTGGTTCTGGGATTTCGGCGACGGATTAACCGGGAACATCCAGGAACCCGCGCATATTTATGCTGTTGCAGGCAACTACCAGGTTACGCTTACCATCACTGACCTTGCGGGATGCCAGAGTTCAATTACACATACCGTTAATGTGATACCTCAGCCTACAGTTGTATTCGGATTTACACAACCCGCATGTTCACAGGGCACAGTATCCTTTACCAGTGGAGCTTCCGCTCCTGTTGGTTACCTGGTTCGCTGGGAATGGAACTTTGGAGATGGAAACACCCAGACCATCCTGTTCCCGTCAAGCCCGAATGTATCGCATTCCTACGCAAACTACGGCGCTTTCAATGTTACACTGACAGTTTATACAAACGATAGTTGTTCCAACTCCCTGACCAGGACCCTTACTGTTCTGCAAAGCCCGATGGCCAACTTCCAGTCTTACGGAACATGCGCAGGGCAAGCAGTTCAGTTCAGCGATGAATCACAGGGCACAATTACCAACTGGTCATGGAATTTTGGAGACCCCATTTCAGGCAGCTCCAATACAGCTTCCATCCAGAACCCGCTTCATACATACTCACAGGCCGGAAACTACACGGTAACCTTAACCGTCGGATCAGCAAATGGCTGCACCAACACTGTGGTCAAGACCGTTACCATAGCCCCGGCACCAGTGGTAAATTTCAGCTACAACAATGGATGTGCAAATGACACTGTTATGTTTGTCAGTTCAACCTTTGTAAATGCTGCCACAACAGCTTCCTGGAGCTGGCAATTCGGAGATAACACCATATCGACGGTTGCAGATCCCGGACATATCTATGCCAATCCCGGGACCTACAGCGTTACGCTTACCATCACCAACCTGAATGGATGCAGTAATACGAAGGTACACCAGGTACAGGTATCTGCCGCGCCGATTGCCCAATTCAGCTACAGTACACCATCGTGCAGTAACTCAAGTGTTTCCTTCAATGATATTTCCAGCACTTCCAACGGCACAATTAACAGTTGGCATTGGGATTTCGGCGATGGAAACTCAACCACAGTCATGGCGCCTTCCAACCCGGATGTGAACCATTCCTATAGCAATAGCGGCATCTTCACGGTTACCCTAACCATTCATACTTCGAATGGATGTGAAAACCAGATGTCGACCAATATCGTTGTGAATTCTTCACCTTTGGCTGCATTCAGCTATGAAGGCACTTGTTCCGAACAGGCAACCAGCTTTACGGATCTTTCACAAGCTTCGGGAAGTTCAATAATAGGAAGCTGGACCTGGGATTTTGGCGATCCTGCATCAGGAAACAATAACTATTCAGCAGTTGCAAGCCCTTACCACGAATTTACCGCCCCGGGAACCTACAATGTGAACTTGGTAATAGTAAATATCAACGGATGTGCAGATACCAGCGCACAAGTGATAATCATCACCCCCCCGCCTGCAGTGGAATTCCTTTACAGCCAACCAGCCTGCGACGGGACACCAATTGTATTCAATGCTGATCCTTCAGTAGTGTTGCCTTCAACGGTTTCCATCTATGACTGGGATTTTGGCGATGGAACAGCTCATTCAGCAGCTGCCTCCCCCAGCCATCTGTATGCTGCTGCCGGAAGTTATACTGTAACCCTGGCTATTATAAATACAACTGGTTGTGATAATTCTATTTCCCGCGCTGTGATCATTCATTCATTGCCAGTATCACAATTTGCTTCGAACACAGCCTGCAGCAATAACCTTACCAACTTCAACGATCTGAGCTACAGTCCCGATGGATCGGCAATTGTATCCTGGTCATGGGATTTCGGTGTTACCACATCTGTTAATGACACCTCTGGCACACAGAATCCATCCTTCGCCTACCCGGCTCCCGGAACCTACAATGTTACACTCACAGTGACAACACAGGCCGGATGTACCGCTACCTCGGTTATGCAGGTTCATGTGATCCCGGCTCCCAACGCCATGTTTAATTATACTGCAGAACCATGCCATAACGGATCCGTGATATTCCAGGATAACTCCAACAGCCCACAATCCATTATTACAGGATGGTACTGGGAATTCACCCCGGGCAATTACTCAACCCTGCGCGACCCGGTATATGTATTCGGACACACTGATACCACATTCAATGTGAAACTGATCGTTACCAATGCATCAGGATGCACGGATACTGTTTACAAGCAGGTATTCATCCCTGCAGGAATGGAAACTGCCATCAGCAATACATCGACCTGCCTGGGTGAAACTACCTGGTTTACCAGCAATGTGATCAACCCTGATGGTGACTCCCTGATCTCCTTCACCTGGAATTTCGGTGATCCTGTATCCGGGTTCAGCAATATTTCGCATCTGCGGAATCCATCGCATACATATGGTAAATCCGGACCTTTCGTGGTATCGCTCGAATCAACCGATATCCACAACTGCACCCAAACCATTTACAAGACCATAGAGATAGCATCGTTGCCTGTAGCCGCCTATTCTTACACAGGAGGCGCCTGCGATAGCCTTGTAAAATTCACTGATCAAACCAGTGGAGCAACCATCACTCAATGGATCTGGCAATTCGGCGATGGGACTGCTGATACTGTTACAGCGCCTTCCAATCCAAATGTAATCCATTACTATACCTACCCGGGCATATACCAGGTCAGCCTGACCACCCTCAGCAATGGTGGTTGCACGAATACTGTAACTGATACTGTCCGCAGGATCCCTTGCATGCAGAGCGCCTTTGCAGTAATTGACACACTGGTCTGCCAGAAGAAGACTATGTATTTTGCCGACAACAGTACATGCCAGGCACCGATTGCCGCATGGACCTGGGATTTCGGGGATAATAGCATAGAAACCTTCACAACTGCAAAGCCCGTTGTAGACCATACATATCTCAATCCAGGCAATTACACGGTAAAACTGACCATTGCCACCAATATGGTTGGTGGTGCAGTAACTGCATCATCCACCGGGCAAATAATGGTAAACCCTGCACCTAAATCTGACTTCACATGGAAGGACGTTTGTATCGGAGCAGCAACACCATTTACCAATAAAACAGTAGGAAACGGTACCGACATCAGGGATTACTCCTGGAAATTCGGCGACCCGTCAAATACTGCTGCAGCATCGGTTGTAAAGAATCCAACTTACCTGTATGCAGCACCAGGAATGTTCAATGTTAACCTGGTTACTTCCAACACAATCGGCTGTTATGATACCATTATGAAAGCCATCACGATTTACGCACCGCCGATGGCTGACTTCACATGGACAAACAGCTGTGAAGGGAAGCCGGTTTACTTTGCCGATGCAACTGATACCTCAGCTTCTGTAAGGATCAATACCTGGAACTGGTATTTCACCAATGGAACTGAAATGTTGGGAGCATCTACTGAACCGAATCCAACCTATGACTTTAGCCATGCCGGCATTTACAATGCCAAGATGGTGGTGGTCGACAGGAACGGATGTACCGATACACTGACCAAGCAGGTTGCGATCAATGCAAGTCCAGTGGCAGTATTCAACATTACTGACAATTTTGAGAATGTACAGGGACAAGTAAAGTTCAATAACGGGACTGTTAACGGAAGCACCTATTTCTGGGACTTTGGCGATGGAAAAACTTCCTATGCTGACGAACCTGTAGTTACTTTTGAACGCGACGGTGATTATACTGTAACGCTTGTTGCATCAAATGGCCAGAATTGTTCAGATACTGCTTTCCTGAATTATTCGCTCACCTTTAAAGGTTTGTATATTCCAAATGCCTTTGCACCGGAAGACACTCACGAAGGTGTTACGATCTTTAAGCCTGCAGGACTCAATATTATGAGGTACTACATCGAAGTGGTCGACAGGTGGGGCAACCTGCTCTGGTCATCCGACAAACTGGATGCAAAAGGCAGTCCTGTTGAAGGTTGGGATGGAACAGTAAACAATAATATGATGCCTGGAGGAGTTTATTTATGGAGGGCAAAAGCCATATTCCGTGATGGATCCCACTGGGATGGACACAATGTCGGAAACAATGATAAACTGCCCCAGACATTTACAGGAACGGTAACATTAATTCGATGAAAATACAAATGAATCATTTTTGTTGTATTTTTATTGACTTAAATCTATCGATTCTGTCCTGGCGTATTATCTTTTAATAGTGGGTAATTTACTCACTGCAACAAAAAAAAATTGAAGAAATGAATACTTATACAGGTAACAGGCGTCGCATACTATTTGCTGCGTTGATTCTGACAGCATTTACAGGGATTGGTACCCTCCGGGCACAGGATCCGTTATTCTCACAGTCTTATAATAATCCCCTTTATTATAATCCTGCGTATATCGGCTTGAATCCGGGCTTCAGGGCAAGGTTCAACTATCGTGACCAATGGACGGGTATTCCTGAAGACTATAAAACCTACAATTTCTCGCTCGACGTGGCTGAGAGAGCACTTCCCGGATCAGGCGGGCTGGGATTACTTGTTCTTTCTGATAAAGCCGGAACCGGGACGATCAAGGCAAATAGCTTCGGAATAGGAACAGCAGCAAGGGTTCCATTGCAGGAAAACATGGTTGCCCAGGTCGGGTTCATGGTGCAATTTACCCAAAAATCAATCAATACGGATGCACTTGTTTTCCCTGACCAGCTTCATCCCCGGTATGGAAATATCTACCAGACAGCCTTTGATTACCCTGACAAATCACGGGTGACCTACCCGGACTTTTCTGTGGGTGGCGTATACCGTTTTGCCGAAACAGGTACCAGCATTGCCGGTATTCAAGGAACTATCGGAGTAGCCGTTCATCATGTATTTGAACCCAATGAATCCTTTCTTAACATGAGTTCGGCAAAACTGCCAAGAAAACTGGTTATCAACGGGGACCTGGTTCTTGAAGTTGACCGGGGCCGTTCTTCCTCCTACCGTAGCTACCGCAATTCGGGATCTTTCAAGTTCAACCCGGGATTTATCTATGAAAAGCAAGCTGATTTTACAACTTACTCTGTTGGGATGAATATATTGAAATCATCCGTTTATCTTGGAGCATGGTTACGGAATCAAACATTTGACTTTTTCAAAGCCAATGATGCTATTATCACGGTGGGTATCAATGCCCCTTTCAACAAGGAAACCCGCATGAAGATCATGTACAGCTATGACTATATGATTACCGATCTCCGCACAGCTGCCCGCGCATCACATGAAATTTCCCTCGTATGGGAGTTTGACCAGTTCAGTATGTTCGGCGGAAGTGCAAACGGTGGCTTCAACCCGGGGTACCGCGGTGGCAGGGTGCGCGAAATGGAGTGCTGCCCGTTCTAGGGCGAGGCGCGAGGCGCTGAGAGCATGGCATATTGCGTGTAAAGATTCTGATAAGTTAAAATATTGTGACCCCTGCCTTATCTGGTGGGGGTTTATTTTCTGGCGTCAAGAAGGTTTTCAATTTACCTGAATATGCAAATTAAGGGTTGAAGTCAAGACATCAAGCAGTTGTTAACAATCAGATTTTTACCAAGTTATGAATAATAAATTTTGTCACTAATCTGACTATCAATATCTTAGTGGAATA
>Ga0079306_1001885_pt1 | contig 12740 bp, 12 predicted proteins | sample Methanotroph_Enr_FD_79181 | JGI IMG/M metagenome (GOLD analysis project Ga0079306, IMG submission 79181) | Enriched soil microbial communities from Old Woman Creek wetland in Ohio, USA - Methanotroph_Enrichment_5 | ecosystem: Environmental > Terrestrial > Soil > Wetlands | place: USA: Ohio...
AATTCATCGTGATGAATTCCCCGAAGAATTGAAACAGACGGCTCAATTTTCAGGACTTTGCCCGGTAAGTGCTATCTGCATGAAGAAGGTATTGTAATTTTTATAATGTCATTCTGTTTTGGATGACTCATATTTAAAAAACTCATCGGTTGATTCTATCCGTATTTGTCCGCTGCCTCCGGAAGATGCCCAACCAAGAGCCGCTGGACCAGACTGACCCGGTGATCCGCTGCGCCCACTCGGTTCTCCAACACCGCCTGATCCTCCGGGCCCGCCAGATCCACCAGATCCATTCATACCCCCGGATCCACCTTCGCTGCGGGCTGTGATTAAATGACGATAAGGCATTGCATCCTGAGTAAAGTATAAGGTAATATTTCCGCCATAGCCACCAGGACCACCCATCCCACCGGGGCCACCCCATCCGCCATCACCTCCATCTTCACCCGGACCATGACGAACCACTTCAATCACAACATCAACAACCTCATCAACGTATTCTGTTTCAGTTGTTTCTACCTCAACTTCAACATCGTATTCTTTTCCTTCGGCATCTTTCCGTTTATGTATTTCCTTTCGGACGACCTTTTTAGTCACAGGTTTTTTGACGGTTTGTTTCTCGACGTGTTTTTCGATCCATGTTTCACCGTCTCGTCCACTTCCACCCGAACCTCCCGAACCTCCATTGCCTCCAAATCCACCCGAACCACCGAAGGAAGTAACTTCCAGGCTTCCTCCTTCAGGATTAATCAGGTAACGGTATTCCTTGTTTGTGAAAAGGTTTTGTGCATAAACATAAAGCAAATCAGCATTCAAAACCGAATCACGGTAAAGGTCAACCCAAACTCCAATGTCCGGGCCGTCATCACCAAACTCGCCATTTTGTCCATTTTGACCATCAGAACCATTGCTGCCAGAATGGCCAGGGCTTCCGTCGGAACCGGAAAATCCAGGTAGTCCCGAACTTCCGTTTAAATCCATGTTGTAAGCATGTTTGTAATCAAGTTGAACTGAAAATGTATCTGCAACCGATGTATTTCTTAGTGAGTTGATAATTAAATTAGCATGGTGATTTTCTATTTTCATAAAATCAGGATCGATGGTAAATTTTCCATTCTTCCAGGAACCGCCCTCTCCTGAAAATTGAAAATTCGCTGTTTCGTGATTGTTTCGCAAGTCAGTGCATACTCGTTTCTGACCATTATTAAATTCAGTGAAAAGCTCTCCTTTTATCTGGCTTCCGGGAGATTTATCAAAACCTGCAGTTGGCCTGTATGCAATTTTTGTTTCGTAGTTCAGTGGCAGCAATAATTCTTTGGCAAGTTCTGGCTGCTTTCGGGGATATGCTTTAATGTCAATGTATTTCCCTTTAGATGGCACCAACTTTTCGTTGACCGAAATGCGTCCCGAAAAGTCAGTTCCTCCGGTAACATCAACTTTATATTTCCACCACCAGACTGAGCCACCGAGCATGCCAGTAGTTTTTTTGACTTTCCCATTTTTATAGTAGGACAAAATCCCGATTTGAAACGATTCGCCGGGAAGTACCAATTGCTGGTTGTCGAAAACAATCTGAATTGAATCCATTTTAGGTGGAAGTGGAACTCCGGCTACCGGTTGGCTTATCACCGGTAACAGGAACCCAAGGAGGACGACCAGAACAAGGTGGAACTTTTCCATTTTGCTGAAAGTTTGAGATTGCGATAATTCTATGCTAAATAGCAAAAACCATTCCGTTTTCTGAGGTTTCCGGAGAAGATTACCTATTTTTAAAGGAATATTCCGAATTCAACAAATCTTGAATTATTAACCTGTAATCCATTGAATGATGTCTTCCTTTTCGAACAATAACCATGAAATCCCGAAAATTGAAAACAAGCAAGCCAAAGCTGTTAGAAATTCGCTAATCGTTGCTGCGTTCTCTGCTGTTTTGATGGTACTTCCTTATTACGAAGGAAATCCTTTGAGCGATCTTTGGGGCATCTCATTTATCGCCTTGTGTTCCCTGCTAACCAGTTTAATTATTGCACTGATGTACAACAAACGCTCAAAAAAAATGAAAAGTCTTTTAAATCAGTCGAAACTTCTTGCTGGTTGGGACATGGATAAGCAGATGAAGGAAATTTATGTCACTGAATTCAGGCGTGAAATTTATTCCCGAAGCAAAATGCTACTGTGGGTCATCAGCGCATTCTTCCTGTTTTTTGTAGTGCTCTTCCTATTTATCGTGAAAGACGACTGGCCCCTATTCGTGGGCATTATGGGGTCGGCCTATCTGGTGATCATTATCGCCGGAATATCTGCCCCATCCTACTATACTTCGCGGAATAAACGGGGCGACGGTCATGTGCTTGTGGGTTCAAAATATATCTACATCAATGGCTATTTTCATAATTGGGACTTCCCGCTTTCGGGTTTGACCAGTATCGAGCCGATCAGCAAACCATTCAGGGGAATTGAACTTATCTATTTTTACACTGTCCGCAGGAATGTTCAAACCCAGGAGATCCGGATTCCTGTTCCTGATTTCGTTGATTCAGAAAAACTTATTACCCAAATTCAGGCAGAAAATAGCTGATTGCAATTCTGAATTAGTAAAAACTATCAAATCGTTGGTTTGTCTCTTGAAAACAAGAAAAATATCATTAGTTTTACTCGCTTTTTGAAAAAGAATATGTACAAGTCTCCTTTATACGGAAAAGAATGGAACTGGCGTAACATTAAAATGGAAACGCGAGAATTACATATGGTTTTGCGGTCGTGAGGCCGGGGAAAGGGATTTTCTGCGTTAACGCAGTAAGTCCCTTTTTTTTAAAGCCCCATAAATTCCCTGTAGGGGGGACTTGGAAAATATTTATAATCAGCATCTAAAATAACAACTAAATAACTTTTAAAATTAACATCATGGCCAGACAAAAAAAGATCTACCTCGACGAATCGGAAATGCCCAAGCAGTGGTATAACCTTGCACCCGATTTACTTACCCCTTTGAATCCACCACTTGGACCCGGTGGTATTCCGGTTACAGCAGAAATGCTCGCTCCAGTTTTCCCTATGAACCTCATCGAACAGGAAGTTTCGCAGGAACGCTGGATAAACATTCCCGAAGAAATCCGTCAGATCTTATTTCAATGGAGACCAAGTCCGCTGATCCGTGCTTATGAGCTGGAAGCTGCTTTAGGAACTCCTGCAAAAATCTATTACAAAAACGAAGGCGTTTCACCTGCAGGAAGCCACAAACCCAATACTGCCGTACCTCAGGCCTGGTACAACAAACAATTTGGAATCAAGAAACTGGTTACCGAAACCGGTGCCGGTCAGTGGGGCTCTGCCCTTTCGTATGCCTGTGCCCAGATTGGCGGAATTGAATGCAAAGTGTACATGGTGCGTGTGAGTTTCGACCAGAAACCATTTCGCAAAATTCTGATGCAAACCTGGGGAGGAAAATGTGTTGCCAGTCCAAGTATGGAAACGCAAGCTGGCCGCGACATTCTGGCCGAATTTCCGGATACACCGGGAAGTTTGGGCATCGCCATTTCGGAAGCTGTAGAAGAAGCCGTGAGTGATCCAACAGGAAAAACCCGCTATGCGTTGGGTTCGGTGTTGAATCATGTGATGCTGCATCAAACCATTATTGGGCTTGAAGCTAAAAAACAATTGGCCAAAGTAGGCATTAAAAATCCGGATGTGGTCATTGGCTGCTGCGGTGGTGGTAGTAATTTCGCCGGATTGTCCTTCCCCTTTATGTACGACAAAGTGAACGGTGCCGATATACAGATCATTGGCGCTGAACCGTTCTCTTGTCCGACGTTAACCAAAGCACCATTCATTTACGATCATGGCGATGTGGCTAAAATGACTCCGCTGTTGGCAATGAACAGCCTGGGGCACAACTTCGTTCCTGCACCAATTCATGCCGGTGGTTTGCGTTACCATGGAATGGCTCCGCTTGTCAGTGCTGCTTTGCGCGATGGATTGATGGAAGCAACTGCTATTCACCAAAGCGAATGTTTTGAAGCCGGATTGTTGTTCCTGAGAACAGAAGGTATTATCCCAGCTCCTGAAACTACTCATGCCATTGCAGCCACTATTCGCGAAGCCCTGAAAGCCAAAGAAGAAGGCAAAGAAAAAGTCATTCTTTTCAACTTCAGCGGACACGGTTTAATGGATTTGGTAGGTTACGACAAATACATGACCGGTCAACTATCGGATTACGAATACCCGGAACATGAGATAGAAAGAAATCTGGCCAAATTGGTAGGTTACCCAATGCCGAAATAAAGTACTACTGTTCACCCATACTCATCAGTTGACATTGAATCAACTCATGAGTAATAAACTACCAAAAATTGAGGCTGTCTGGAAATGACAGCCTCAATTTTTATTTTAGAAGAATCCACAACTTATAATTCTTCCTTGTTGGTATTTATCTTCAAAATCGGATATATCAAACAATACCTGAAAACTCCTGTCGCCAGCAGCAAGATTCCGACAAGTCCCCAATAACTTTCAAAAATCATCCCTCCAATAACAATTCCCAGTCCAAGAACGATGCGAATAATACGGTCAGTTGATCCAACATTGCATTTCATAATTAAACGATTTAAAGGTTTGATCCTGATACGTTGAAATTGAAAGGTAGTTCAGAAATTATTTTCCAGAATTTCGGTGGCCGAGCCAACAAGTTCTGAACAAACTGTATCAAACAGGTTTTTTTCGGTTGCCACGGCAGCTCCTTCAACTGTTGAAATATCGACACCAAGTAACTTTTTACACTTGAGCGAGCCATGTTTGGCAATAAACAATTCATTGAATTTACGAACATTTACTTTTGCCTCAGCTTTTATTTCCTGAATGGATTTGCCATCGCTCTGAACTTTCAACCCCAAAACCATGTATGCACCGGTCACTGCGCCACAGGTTTCGGCCATAGCCATTCCTCCGCCAAAACCGCTGGCAATTTTCAGGGCAGTCATCGTGTCGAGGTTTAATTCATTGGCATAACTTAACAGCACCGATTGAGCACAATTCAGTGTTTTAAAATTTTCGATAGCTGCTTGTGACTTTCTCATGATTTATTGATTTTACTCTCTAAAGTTAAAGAAAAAAACCCGAAGCATTTGCTACGGGTTTTCTGTATTTCATCAATATTGATAAAAGCGATTTTTCTCCTCACCCTTCGGGGAGGTTGCCTGCCTGCGGCAGGCAGGTGAGGGGGCTTTTATTCTCCTCTTACAGCTGCAACACCTGGAAGTACCTGTCCTTCGAGGTATTCGAGCAAAGCGCCGCCGGCAGTCGAAATGTATGAAACCCCATCGGCAAAACCAAACTGGTTCACGCACGAAACGGAGTCGCCACCACCAACTAATGAGAAAGCTCCTTTTGAAGTAGCTGTTACAATAGCTTCGCCAACTGCTTTTGAACCTACAGCAAATTTTTCAAATTCGAAAACACCAACAGGTCCGTTCCAGAGAATTGTTCCGGAGTTTTCGATTACATCTTTAAACATCGCGATGCTGTTTGGACCTGCATCCAAACCTTGCCATCCTGCAGGAATTGCATTGGCCTCAACAATCTTTGTATTGGCATCCGGACTGAAAGCATCAGCAGCAACCACGTCGGTGGCCATAAATATTTTCACACCTTTTTCAGCAGCTTTTTTCTCGATAGCCAAAGCAGTATCAAGGTATTCCAGTTCGCAAATTGAATTTCCAACTTCGCCGCCATGAGCTTTCACGAAAGTATAAGTCATACCGCCACCCAAAATCAGGTTATCCACTTTGTCGAGCAGGTTTTCGATGATTGTAATTTTTGATGAAACTTTAGCGCCGCCCATAATGGCGGTCAACGGACGCTGTGGGTTTTTCAGAACTTTGTCGAGACTGGCCACTTCGCTTTCGATCAGGTAACCAAACATTTTGTCGTTCGGGAAGAATTTAGCAATAACAGCGGTAGAAGCATGGGCACGGTGAGCCGTTCCGAAGGCATCGTTGATCCAGCAGTCGCCATTGGCAGCCAACTGTTCGGCAAAAGCTTCGGTACCTTTTTCTTCTTCAGGGTGGAAACGAAGGTTTTCGAGCATCAATACTTCGCCCGGTTTTAGCGCTTTAGCCAATGCTTTTACTTCTTCGCCAATGCAATCAGGAGCGAGTTTTACTTCGCGGCCAAGCAATTCGCTTAAATGGCCAACCATGTGGCACATGGAGAATTTGACATCTGGCCCGGCTTTCGGACGGCCAAAGTGTGACATGATAATCGGTGATCCACCTTCTGCAATCACTTTGTTGATGGTTTGTACAGCCGCACGCATACGGGTATCATCAGTAATTACAAAATTCTCGTCGAGCGGTACGTTGAAATCCACACGGATAAGGGCTTTCTTTCCGGCGAAATCATAAGTTTCAATAGTTTGCATATGTGTGTTTTTAGAGTGATTTAAATCCTTTTCAAAGATAAAGAATATATCCGTGCGATACATTTTATGCTGTGATGGTTTCCTGAATTTAATGTTGGGGTAAAGTAAATTCAAGGCAAAAAGGAAGGAGGAAAAAGGAAAGTTGGATAATTTTTCACTGTTTGGCAGATGAGCACCGAACGAATGGTTAGGTGTGGATTTGCGATACTCCGATAAGAACATTGCATATTTGTATGAGAAGTAAATGCCTGGCTAATTGGAAAATGGGAAACAAGTAAAGAAAAGTGGGTAGATTTATGTATATTTATTGAACGTATAAAAAAACCTTAAAATACGAACCCATGAAAAAGATTATCATGATTTTAATGTTGTTGTTTGTTTTATATTCTTGTGAAAATGACCGATATGGCTATGGGGTACATTTAACGACAACTGGATGGGTTATCATTCTGGCAATACCTGTAATTGTTGCCGTGTTTTTTATTTCAGTAATAATATCAGCCATATTTGGAGATGCTGAACAGGAAAATGCCAAAGCAAAGAAAAGGTATGGATTAAACCCTGAAGACAAGCCTGTTAAAATTGGCAAGTATGTGGGTGGACATCCTAAAATGAATGAGCAGATCGAATATTGTTCGTGGTTCGGGCGTGATGGCGAACTTATATTTTGTAAGAATGAATTTCGTTTTTCCTTGTTGGGAAAACCAGTGATGAAAATTCCCATTAATGCCGTCCGCAATGTTATATTGGAAGATTCGTCAACGATGGATAGGCGTGTAACTCTTGGGAGGGTATTATTAGTTGGGATATTTGCGCTGGCGTGGAGGAAGAATAAGAAAAATGAAATGGCTTTTGTAGTGATTGAATGGAAGGATGACCGATTTGAGCATTCAACTATGTTTGCCTATGAAGGTAAAGGCGCCACGCAAAAGGCTAATAATGACCGGAACGAGTTGATAGCGGCAATTCGTTAGCCTAATAAGAAAGAAAACAGAAGAACTTCTGGTAGAAACGCTGGAGATTTTTGTCCTTTATTGGGGAGGGGGATTGGGTAAGTTGTCCTTTGATTACGCCTCGTCACTTAGGACGCGTTGATCCAGTTGAAATCTAAATTTTCGTTAGAAGGGATTTTCACTTCAGGAAACGAACATGCAACTTGAATCATTTATTCAAGATGTGGCACAAAAATGAAGCGAAAGTTTTGTTCAGGATTGGACCTTAATGGCATGGAGTTCCACACGAGCGATCAAATATCACAGATCAAATAATAACATTCCCGTGTGAATTGTTATTTTTGGAACTTCACAATCTATCCAGTATGTTTTTTAAAGAAGTTATAGGTCAGGAGGCTGTCAAACAGCGGTTGATTCAGTCGGTTCGGGAAGAACGGGTAAGCCATGCACAACTTTTTGCAGGCCCCGAAGGAACCGGTAAACTGGCCCTGGCTATTGCCTATGCTCAGTTTGTTGCGTGTACCAACCGCCAGACCAACGACTCGTGTGGCGAATGCCCGTCGTGTAAAAAGTATCGCAAACTCATTCATCCCGATCTCCATTTTGTATTTCCGGTTATCAAAACGCCGAAATTCAAAGAACCTGTTTCCGACAATTTTCTGGAAGACTGGAGAATGATGGTTGGCCGGAATCCATATTTTACCGTTGATCAGTGGTTCGAACAAATTGGGGTTGAAAACGCCCAGGGAATGATTTACGCGCATCAAAGCGAAGATATCATCCGGAAACTCAACCTCAAATCATACGAATCGGAATACAAGGTTATGATCATCTGGCTTCCGGAGAAGATGCATGTAGCCTGCGCCAATAAGCTGCTGAAGATGATTGAGGAACCACCGCAGAAAACCTTGTTTGTGTTGGTCACCGAAAACGAAGAAGATATCATCAGTACTATCCGGTCGAGATGCCAGTTGATTACCATTCCGCCTGTCGATCCGGATTCAGTTAAAAAAGCAATTTTAGAGCTTCCTGAAGCAGAAGGTTGCGATATCCGGAATATTGTGCATCTGGCCAAAGGGAACTATGGTAAAGCGATTGAATTGCTTCAGCCTGACGAACAAACGCTTTATAATCTTGAACGCTTTAAAGAACTCATGCGATTTTCGTACGGACGTAAATTTAGCGACCTCATAAAATGGGCCGATCAGTTGGCGGTAATCGGGCGTGAAAAGCAAAAAAGCCTTCTGAGTTATTTCCTGCTTATTCTTCGCGAAAACTTCATATACAACCTGAAAAACAAGGAATTAACTTTCATGAACGGTCAGGAAGAAGAATTCTCAAAACGTTTTTCACCATTTATCAACGAACGGAATATTCAGGAACTGACCGAAGTTTTTGAAACTGCCTTTGCGCATGTCGGGATGAATGGCAATCCAAAAATCATTTTTACTGATGTGGCTTTCAAAATCACGAAACTCATCAGGAAATAGTATTCAGTGATCAGGCACAGTGATCAGGGAAAGGCTTTTTTTATCGGCATTAATAACTATTTTTGCAGATAAGGTAATTAAGGATGGATTGCATGGGAAGTTTATTTTCTTTTTCCTTTTTTCTTTTTACCAGAAACTATTATGGATGATCTGAATATGATTGACCGCGGTTGTTGCAAAGGGCACGTGGGAACCTGCTCCAAACTGAATGTTTACGATTGGCTGAGCGATGTAAACAACATTGCCAATCCGACTGATTTGGTTGAAGTTCGTTTTAAAAATACCCGGAAAGATTATTTCAGAAATGTAAATAATCTGAAGCTCGATCCGGGCGAAATTGTTGCCGTAGAAGCCAGCCCTGGTCACGACATCGGCATTGTAACGCTGACAGGTGATTTGGTGCTCGAACAGATGAAAAAGCACAAGGTCACGCTCATCAATGGAGAGATCCGTAAAATATACCGCAAAGCCAAACAGGCAGATATCGATAAATGGAAAGAAGCAATTGCTTTGGAACATCAAACCATGCTCAGTGCGCGTCAGATTGCCATCCAACTGAACCTGAACATGAAAATCGGAGATGTTGAATATCAGGGCGATAAAACCAAAGCAATTTTTTATTACCTGGCCGACGACCGTGTTGACTTCCGGCAGTTAATCAGGGTTTTTGCCGATACCTTCCGGATTCGTATCGAGATGAAGCAGATTGGAGCCCGGCAGGAAGCCGGGCGAATTGGAGGAATCGGTCCTTGCGGACGCGAAATCTGCTGTGCATCTTGGATCAATAATTTTGTTTCAGTTACAACCAATTCAGCCCGATATCAGGATATTTCGCTTAATCCGCAGAAACTTGCCGGTCAGTGCGGAAAATTGAAATGCTGCCTCAACTTCGAAGTAGATACCTACATCGATGCTCAGAAAGACTTTCCACCAACCCATTTACAGCTCGAATCCGAAAATGGAACCTACCAGTATATGAAGGCAGATATTTTTAGCCGGATATACTGGTACACACAGGTTGGCGATAAAACGGGTACTTTTATTCCTGTTCCGGTTGATCGCGTAAAGGAAATATTGCAGCAGAATCAAAAGGGGAAAAAAGTTACCTTTTTGACTCAACATGTTGAGAGCAAACCTGCAACAGAGAAATTTGATTTTGAAGCGGGCTCCGACCACGATACACTAACCAGATTCGACGCTCCCAAAAATTCAGATGGCAAAAAGCGCGGAAATAATAACCGCCGAAGAAAATTCAGACCAAAATCATGAAGCAAATTTCCTCATACTTTCTGATTCTTTCATTGTTGGCCGGACTCCTTTCGTGCGACCGGAAAAAGGTTTTTGAATCGTACAGGGAATTGGATAAAAACGGATGGAATAAGGATTCTGTAGTTGTTTTTAATGTACCGCTCACCGATACCATAAAAAATCACAATTTATTTGTCAATATCCGGAATAAAGGAACTTACCCATACAGCAACCTGTGGCTTTTTCTGACTGTTGGTTCACCCGATGGAAAGCTGAAAACGGATACGGTTGAGTTTACCCTGGCCGAACCTTCCGGCCGGTGGAAAGGCAGCGGAATTGGCGGGTTACACGATAACCAGATCTTATACAAAAGCAGTGTATTTTTTCCACATAAGGGGAAATACCGGTTTCAGATCAAACAGGGTATGCGCGACAATGTCCTTCATGGAATCCGCGATGTAGGAATCCGGATTGAAAAATCAAACTGATATCAAGTTAAAAGTCCAAAGTTAAAAGTTAAAAATCAGTGCTGATAAGCAGCCGTCATTTACAATGAATGATAATTTAATGACTAAAAATGACCAGACAACCTGCTCCGAAACGAAAACTTTACTTTATGGAGCAGACCAAATCTAAAATGCAGTAGCAGTGGGGAAGAATAAACTATCCAAATTTGCCGATCTGAATACCTATGAACATGTGGTTCAGATATCCTACAAAAAATTACTGGCCGAAGAATTTCAGTTTAAGGGAAATTGGAGTGAGACCTTTTTCGGAAACAGCAATCCGATTGTTCTGGAATTGGGTTGCGGCAAAGGTGAATACACCGTAAAACTAGCGGCACATTATCCTGAGTTTAACTTTATCGGTCTCGATATTAAGGGCGCACGAATGTGGGTAGGCGCTACTCAGGCCAAAGAACGTGGATTGAAAAATGTTGGCTTTTTGCGCACCAACATCGAAAATATCAAACTGTTTTTTGCTGAAAAGGAAATATCCGAAATCTGGCTCACGTTTCCTGACCCGCAAATGAAAAAAGCACGAAGACGATTATCAGCAACAAATTTTATTGAAAAATACAGGCAGATAATGGTTCCGGATGGAATTATTCACCTGAAATCGGACAGTAATTTTATGTACCGGTACACCGAAGCAATGGTTGCCGAAAACCATTTTGAAGTCATTCGGAAAACCGACGATTTATATCATTCTGAACTGCTGGACGAAGTCCTGTCGATTCAAACGTATTACGAAAGACAATGGCTCGACCGGGGCCTGAGCATAAAATACCTGGCGTTCAAACTGAGTCATCAAAATCCGCTTCGCGAACCCGATATTGAAATTGAAAAAGATCCGTACCGGAGTTTCGGCCGGGAAGGGAAAGAGTAAAACAGTTTTCAATCGCCAGTCGTAGTTGGCAGTAAAATGTTACGAGTTGCGAGATCCGTGTATAAGAAATCCCGAAACACGAAACAATTGACATACCTGGAATTTGAAAAGTTATCTATGAGCGATTTTTACGAAAAAGTGTACGAAGTAACCCGCTTGATTCCTCCCGGGAAAGTGACAAGTTATGGTGCAATTGCTGCTTACCTCGGATCGGCACAATCGTCGCGAATGGTTGGCTGGGCTATGAATAATGCCCACGTTCAGGGCAACTATGTACCGGCACACCGCGTGGTAAACCGAAACGGACTTTTGACGGGTAAGCACCATTTTGGCTCCCAGACAATCATGCAGGAATTGCTCGAGGCGGAAGGAATACAGGTAGTTGATGATCAGATCGTCGATTTTGAAAAGCACTTCTGGAATCCAATGATTGAACTTGCAATGGAGTAGTTTGTTTAAAAAGTTCCAAAGTACATGAGTACCTAAGTTCCAAAGTCAGAAATTGGAGAACGACAGGTTTTTTCTTTGGTACTTAGGTACTTTGTCGCTCAGGTACTTTTGAAATTGGATAAAATCAAAATTCACTCTAAATAACATACAATGACCGAAATACCACGTAGATTAATTGTTCCCAAGAATATTACTGATGCACTCCGGAATGTGATTTTCCCGGGAAGCAATCAGGATGTTGTTTCCCTGGATATGGCTCAGGAAATCAGGGTTGCAGGTAAAAAAATTACTTTTTCACTTGTTTTTCAGCGATCAGACGACCCGAATATTGCTTCAGTTATTGCGGCCTGCGAAGAAGCAATTCTGACTCATCTGGGTCCGGATGTTGAAATAAAGGGTAATATTACTTCGAAAGCCATTCATCAAATGGAGCGGCCTGTTTTACCGGGAGTGAAAAACCTAATTGCAGTAGCTTCAGGAAAAGGCGGAGTTGGAAAATCGACCGTATCAGTTAACCTGGCAATTGCCCTGGCTAAAACCGGAGCCAAGGTTGGATTGATTGACGCCGACATTTTTGGACCATCGATTCCCAAAATTTTCGGAGTGGAAGGCACACGTCCGGCTGGAATCCGTGTCGATGGCAAGGAGCGCATTCAACCGATCAACAAGTTTGGCGTCAGTTTTTTATCGGTCGGCTTTTTTGTAGCCACCGAAGATGCCATTATCTGGCGCGGACCGATGGCTTCCAAGGCACTTGGCCAATTGATTACCGATGGTAACTGGGGAGCATTGGAT
>Ga0079306_1001887_pt1 | contig 12731 bp, 9 predicted proteins | sample Methanotroph_Enr_FD_79181 | JGI IMG/M metagenome (GOLD analysis project Ga0079306, IMG submission 79181) | Enriched soil microbial communities from Old Woman Creek wetland in Ohio, USA - Methanotroph_Enrichment_5 | ecosystem: Environmental > Terrestrial > Soil > Wetlands | place: USA: Ohio...
GGTTGCTGCTGTTATCAGAGTTGGGTCTCCAATCATGTCGTACAGTCTAGTGACGGCAGTAATAGCGTCATTGGCGTGCAGTGTTGTTATCAGCAAGTGACCGGTAAGGGCTGCTTGGATGGCGACATCGGCGGTACTAGCCTCTCGAATCTCGCCGACCATAATGATGTCAGGGTCTTCACGAAGGACGGCCCTAAGTCTGTCTGCAAACGATTCACCCTCATTTATCTGTGACTGTGTGGTCCCTGGCATTTCATACTCGACTGGGTCCTCTAGGGTAATGATTTTCACATCCTCGGTGTTTAGGATATTCAAAATGGAATAAATAGTGGTAGTTTTACCAGCCCCAGTGGGACCGACTACCATAATCATCCCATGTGGCCTTGCGATTGCGTTCTTTATCGCGGGAAGATCGTGGTCAGAGAAGCCTAGCTCCTCAAGTTTCAAAGTTTGTGACTGGGTATTGAAAAGACGAATTACGATGTCATCACCGTGCATGGATGGCATAGTTTCGATACGAACACCCAGGTCTCTGTTTTCGAAACGAATGGAAAATCGACCGCCCTGAGGATATGGCGCATTAAGCTTGATGTTCGCATTTAGTTCTACCTGTGAGAGCACATATCCATATTTATCGGCATCAAGAGTAGCAATCTCGTGAAGAGTACCGTCGAGACGATAGCGAATGCGAGCATATCCGTCACGAGGCTCTATGTGGATGTCAGATGCGCCAGCCTTGAAGGCAACGACCAGAACCATCTTTAGGAGGTCGGTGATTGGCGCTTTCTGGAGTTTGTCGGCAAGTTCTTCGAAACTTGTGATATTTTCTACCTTTGTGAGGTCGATTTTTTCATCATCGAGGTTCGTTGGGGCCATCTTCGTAATGCTGTTGTATCGAGGTAGCAAATCAAGATATGAAGGTTCAGAAATAAGGGCTATAGGCACCTCACGAATACCATAATTCTTTTTCATCCCCTCGAAAAGTAATGAAAGATCTTTCTCTGGGTCAACGATACCGATGAAGAGTTTACGTTGCTCACTCTTGAGAGGAATCGCTTTGTATTTGATGACCTCGTCTCGCGACAAAAATTCCAAAACTTCGTCCGGGATATTGGTACGTCGTAAATCTGCATAACCAATACCGAGCTGAGAAGCTCTAGACTTCGTCTCTACTTCTTGCCCGTTGCGATACAGGTCATCTGCAACATCATTTATTTGTTTTTGGTCTGCCAAATTTCCCCTCCAAGTGCTGTTTCTGAATATCTGATTGTATAGTTATTTTAGCACAGTCTTCTTTAGGATATTATACTTTGGCTTATATGAGATTATTTATACTGAGATTAGTTCATTTACTGGGCGATATTCGTGGCTAACAGGTATGGGGACTTCATAATACTTATGGTTTTTCCAATATACTTTGTAGGCATGCATAGTCTTACCAGATGGAATAATGCGGTAAGTTTCGTCGATAATCTCGAGAGCGCAGCAGTCATCGAGGGCGATGGCAGCTCCTGGAGTTCTTTTCATCATTTCTTTTAGGGTATTTCTGCGATCATTTTCATGAAGATAGTGGGGGCAATGCGTTGCATTTATGAGGCCAAGGCCGCTGACTCTGACAAGTTCAGCGCTTGGCTTTTTGAAGCGTCTAGAATCTGAGTTTCCCCACTTGAACCAGCAGATGGAGCCAGCACTGAGACCAGAAAGTACAATCCCTTTTTGGTAAGCCTCCCTGAGTGCCTCGTCGACTCCGTATTTTCTCCAAGCCCGCATCATCTTGGCGGTATTACCACCACCCACATAGATAATATCTGATCCTAGTATTTTCTTTTTGATTTCGATTACATTGGGGGACTCTTTGAGCAGATAAAGACAGTCTGTTTGGCAGCCGAGGCTTCCGCCAAAGTGCTTATTTACAGCTTCATAGTATTCTTTTGAGTCCGAGCTAGCAGTAGGGATAAAAAGTAATCTGGGGCTTTTCTTTCCAGTGAGCTTGATGATTTCTTTATCAATTTCTGTGGTCTCGGCTGTGCTGTCTGGTTTTGAGATCTCACCACCGCCGATAGCTACTATTTTTCCCAAGCTATTCCCTCCCAATATGGTTACTTTAGCACAAATAAAAAAAGACCATAAGACTCTTATGACTTTTTGGCGGAGAGGGTGGGATTCGAACCCACGGTACCGTTTCCAGTACAACGGTGTTCGAGACCGTCCTATTCAACCGCTCTAGCACCTCTCCGCGAATGTGGAGGCGTTGTATTATAAGTGGTGCGCCTGGGAGGGATCGAAGCGCGTCAGGCGCTTAAACTTTGGCGTCACACAGTCAGTATTCTACTATAAGGTCATAGTAATTTACAGTTTATTTTTGTCATCAGCTTCTTTTTGAGGTTCTCAACACCCAAGAGCTATAAACAAAATCCACCCAGATGGGTGGCTATTGTTTATGGTGCGCCTGGGAGGGATCGAACCTCCGACCTTACGGACCGCAACCGTACGCTCTAATCCCCTGAGCTACAGGCGCATATGTTCTATTGTTAGAACCCGTTGATTATAGTCGATTTGAAGGCAAATTTCAATGCTAAAGTCGTAGCCATCGCATGAGTGTATCGGCGATGTTTTCAGTCCTGTTACCTTCTTCGGGGATATATTTTCCTAAAGTTTCACGAATTTTCAGTGGGTCCATGTCTCCGAGAAGGATTGTTAGCTGTGGTAAATACTTTTTTTGGAAGATGATATTTAGTGCACTACTGTCTTTGTGAAGGAAAAACCAATATGAAAACATCTCGTTGTAAGGGTAAAACTTTTTGTCGATATATAAACCGAGTTGGGAAAAACGATACGTTTTTTCTACTGGTGATTGCTTCTGATACCAAAGCATAAAGCCGACCAGGATGACGACGATGACCGCTCCATACCAATCGCCAGAGTATATTGAATAGCCGACCGCTGCTAATACTAGTATAGCCAAGACGGCATAGTACACAACCGACCGAGTATATTCTGGGTACTCCTTTGCCTTCCAGGCAATGAGCACAGTTTCTTTTGTAGTATCACCCTCCGCCATGAGTTTATTATACCTTTATGATGAATCTTAAACTAGTACTCTTCCGAAAGAATTTGATAAAAAGCGCTGGGATGTTCGCATACCGGGCAACACTTTGGAGGCTCGGTTCCTTCGTGAATGTAGCCACACTCACGACAGCACCACCACACCTTTTCACCGCGTTTAAAGATCATGTCGGTTTCAAGCAGGTTTAGTAGTTTGGTAAATCTCTGTTCGTGATGAGTTTCGGCTTCGGCGATATCAGTGAGGCGATCAGCAATCTTGGTGAGTCCCTCTGCCTTTGCTACTTTCGCGAAATCTGGATACATACTACTATTTTCCCAGTGCTCACCAGCAATCGCAGCCTTGAGGTTATCCACAGTTGTTCCCCAAGTGTTCGGAACTTCTGCTTCAATCTTGATGGCGGGGTAGCTCATATCGTTCTTTTTCAGTTCTTGGATATGCTTCATAAGGGTTTTGGCGTGTGACTTCTCCTGGTTTGCTGTTTCATCAAAAACGCTGGCAATCTGTTCATAGCCTTCGGTTCTAGCGGTTTTTGCGTAGAACGTATATCTATTACGCGCTTGGCTTTCTCCGACAAATGCGGCAGCTAGATTTTCGATAGTCTTCTGCATGACAGTCTCTCCTTAATTTTAAGTTTTATATATTATTCGCTAATCCAAAGGCCATGTATGTTGCAGTATGTCCGTGCAAATAGTTTCTCTTCGTTCTTATCCACACAAAAAGTTGCCTTCGGTTCCATGCCTGGATGCAAAAACACTTTTTCAGCCTTGTCACCAAGAATTAGCTCAATCCATTCGATGTGATGTTCCTCGGTCATAGGGTGTGGGATAGTCCCCACAGCCACAGTTACTTCGTCACCCTGTCTATGAATCACAGGAATATGTTTTTCTTGTCCTTCGGGCCCGCTTGAAGGCGAAATCTTCTTCATATCATCACCACAACAAACCAAAGACTCGTCGCCAGGATGAATAATCTCTACGATGTTTCCGCAAATTTCGCACTTATAAATGTCAAAAATATTATTTTTCATGTCACCTCTCTATATCTATTTTAACATGTCCCGTGGTGAAGTAGATAACAAAAAATACCCCAGAGGAGCATTTTAATTTGGCGGAAGGGGTGGGATTCGAACCCACGATACCCTTGCGGGTATGACAGTTTTCAAGACTGTTCGATTCAACCGCTCTCGCACCCTTCCCTGTTCGTGTGATAATAATCTTGGCGGAGAGGGAGGGATTCGAACCCTCGCGCCAGGTTACCCCGACCTACAGGTTTAGCAAACCCGCCCCTTCAGCCTCTTGGGTACCTCTCCGCGTGTATGCAATTGGTTGACAAATTGCCGCTAAATTATAGCGGAAAATAGCCAAAATAACAAGTGAATCTTGGTTTGAAGGGTGGCTTACCCTATAATGTAAATATGGTGAACAAACAACAGAACTCAAAGACTAGCAAGGAACGTTTCCATTTGTGGTTGATAGCGGGACTAGTACTCCTTGCTGGCATTTTGGTAGCAATCTCCGGCTACTTTACGTCAAGATATTTACTACGCAAAGCAGAAAAAGAGAATAATCCAAACCAAAAACTGATCTACCTGTTGGGTTCCAACTCGCTGTGGCCAGAGGACGGGGTTCAAATACAGATTGCAGATAGCTATTTTGCGGGTAAGGACTATACGAGAGCAGCGGATTATTACGGGCAAGTACTAAGCCAAGAAGGAGTATTCGGCTTTGCAAAGGCAAAGTATGGCAGCGGCGACTACCAGTCTGTTTTGAATCTCGAAAGCAAACAAAGTAGCTTACTGTCACAGGAGACTAAACTCGTAATAGCTCAAAGCTATATGAGGGTAGGTAGCATAAAAAGGGCGCGAGAGATTCTGGGTACTTTGTCACAAGCCTCAGACATCTCAGATTTCCGTTTGATGCTATTGGACCCAATCAAGAACCAAAAGTATAGCGACAGTGATTTAGTACGTTTGGCGGCGGAGACGACTCCAGAAAATCGACGCTTACTCGCTTATAATGCCCTGAATAAACGTGGTTTTCCACAAGCTACTTTTAGTCTGCTCGAAGAAGGCTTTGTACGAGATGAACTCTCTAGGGACGGTTTACTCACGCTTGCTCAAGCACAAATAGACAAAGTTCAAGACAGCAGCGCCTACGCAACTTTGGTGAAGGCTGCTGATAAAGACGCGTATTATCCACAGACTTATCGACAATTGATCGAAATTGGTAGGAAGCTTGGTAAAGATGTCACATCATACCAAGCTCATCTATCCGCAATCACTTGGTAGTGCGTTTTGGCAAATGTTTCACGTGAAACAAAAGTCGTTATTTAGTCGGCCACTCGCTAATGATGAGTGGTTCTTTTTGATCTAGTGTTGACCAGATTGATTCTGTAACAAACGGCATAAACGGATGCAAGAGCTTTAGTGAAGTAGTAAGTACTGTATGGAGAGTATACTGTGCGGACAGTTTGCTATCTGCGTTATCCCGAATACGTACTTTGGTGTCTTCGATACATTTGTCACAAAATTCATGCCAGAAGAACTCGTAAAAAAGCTCGACAGCGTGTTGGAAGTCGTATTTGTTTAGGTAACGATCGATTTCCTTCACGGTTTTGTCTAGTTTGGTAAGGATTTCCTTATCATCACTTGTCAGGTGTTTCTGAATTGTTTCACGTGAAACAATCTTGTAATCGGCAAGATTTAGCTTCACGAATTTAGAAGCATTCCATATCTTGTTGACGAATCTTTGTGACATCAGTAGTGCGTCCTCGCTAAATTTCATATCTTGGCCTTGAGCGACTTGCCACAATATCCCAAACCTAGTGGCGTCGGTACCATACTTGGCTATCAGTTCCAGCGGATCAACGCCGGTGCCTAGAGACTTGGACATACGCTTTCCTTCGGAGTTGAAGACTGTGGCATGGATGTACACATCCTTGAAAGGAATCTTACCCACTAGATCGATGCCGGAGAAAATCATTCTGGCTACCCAAAGATAGATAATGTCTCTAGCAGTTGAAAGGAAGGTCGTAGGGTAATACTTATCCATGTCCGTAGTCTTCTCTGGCCAACCGAGAGTAGCGAATGGCCAAAGAGCGCTGGAGAACCAGGTATCTAGCACATCTGGGTCTTGGGTCCATCCTTTTCCATATGGAGTACTTTTGCCTACGTATAGGGACAAACTCATCTCCTCTGTGGACTTAGTGAGCAAATCGGTAGAAGTAATCTCCTTATGTTTTTCGAAGTATTGCGGAACTCCTCCCTTGAATTCGATTTCATATCTGGCATAACCGCTGGTAAGTCGAACCTCGTAGCTACAGTCAATACCCTCGACTTTACCGATGCGGCCAAACTTATCGATGACTCCGGTACCTTCTGTGTGCTTGTCAGTAACGCAGAACGTACCATCACCTACCCGAGTTCGTTTCTGCCCATCAAAGAAGTCGGTGTAATGATAGCTTTCTGTTTCCTCAAAGCGTGCATCAATCCATTGTCGGTCATCGTCGTTTACGATAAACCGATGTTCTGGTTTGGATTTTGCTTTAACTGGTGACTCTGATTCGCCAACTCCGATTTCCTTCATTTTCGAAATCATTTGATTCAGATCTTTGTAGTCCGGTATTTCCCTATACCAAGCCGGTATCTGGTGGCCCCACCATATCTGTCTGCTGATACACCAATCATGAATGTTATCCATCCAATCGAGATAAACCTTAGTCCACTTGGCAGGATGAAACTTCACATCGCCATTTTTGACCGCGTTGATTGCGGGTCCAACGACATCCTTCATTCTAATAAACCACTGCAAGCTGAGAAGTGGCTCTATGACGGTGTGACAACGATAGCAGTGACCTACTGCGTGTGTGTGAGGCTCAGTACGCACTAGCCATTTACCTTCCTCTAGCAGACGGATTATGGCTTCGCGAACCTCATATCTATCTTTACCAGCGAACTGTTCTCCGGCCTCTGTGGTCATATTTCCGTCTGGGCCAATAACGACAATCTTCTCTAGATTGTGTCTCTCTCCTATCTCATAATCGTTTGGATCATGGGCTGGGGTAACTTTTACGGCACCAGTACCGAACTTTGCATCAACATAATCGTCGCCAACAATCGGAATCTTTCGACCGAGGATAGGCAGGATGGCAGTTTTTCCGATGAGAGACTTGTACCGTTTATCATTTGGATTTACAGCGACAGCCGTATCCCCGAGCATCGTTTCTGGTCGTGTAGTTGCGACTGTGATGTCGCCGCCGCCTTCAATCTCGTACCGAATATGCCAGAGGTTGTCATTGCGCTCCTCGTGCTCAACCTCGAGATCAGAGAGTGAGGTAGTACAGCGAGGGCACCAGTTTATGATGCGATGACCCCTATAAAGGTAACCTTTTTCGTAATATGTAACAAATGTGTCGAGAACGGCCTTTGAGTAACCCTCGTCCATGGTAAAACGGGTGTGATTCCAATCACATGAGCAGCCCATGGTTTTCAGCTGACCGAGAATCCTTTTTTCGTAGTCTTCCTTCCACTTCCAGGATTCGCGTGTAAAGTTCTCGCGGCCAAGGTCGAAGCGTGTTTTGCCCTTTGCAGCGAGTTTTTGTTCTACTTTGTTTTGCGTAGCAATACCGGCATGGTCAGTCCCTGGAACCCAAAGAGACTCATCTCCGCGCATTCGGTGCCAACGGACGAGAACGTCCTGGATAGTATTGTTCAGAGCATGACCCATATGAAGAACACCGGTAACATTTGGCGGTGGGATAGTTACCACAAAAGGCTTGGTGCCTCCGCGAGAAACAGGTTTAAAGTAACCCCCGTCATCCCATGACTTATAGATGAGAGGTTCCATTTCTTTCGCGTTAAAGTTTTTTGGCATTTCCATGTTTGTGCTCCTTTAAACAAAAAATCCCCACTGGTTAGGGGCTCTCTCGAGCGGTACCACCCTAATTCCGTGCGGATACTTATTTGCCTGCTATTACGGGCTTACCCGGCCGGTTCTACTTGATTTCTTCCGGCAACTCGCTGGTGACTAGTCAGCTCAAACGTTTGTTTTTGAATTATATAACAATGTGATATTTACGTCAATTTGTAGTTTGGATCTGGAGTCAGCTCTTCTGGGTCAACAAATTCTCTTTTGAGTGCGTGATAGTACGCCGCTGCTCCTATCATGGCAGCATTGTCAGTGCAACATTTTGCTTCTGGGAAAAGAAAATTAGTCTGTTCTCCAACTCGTTCGATAATCTGTTTGCGTAGAGAAACGTTTGACGCTACCCCGCCAGAGAGTAAGACGGTTTTGGGTTTGAATTTTCGTAAAGCTCTCTCAAGGTTACGGGCTAGGATTTCGTTTGCAGTGTACTGAAAAGAGGCTGCAATATCGGCTTTTTGTTTTTCATCCAGCTGTTTGCCATCTTTGGTTAGCTGCTTTATCTCGCGTAATACAGCCGTCTTTAGACCGGAGTATGAAAAGTCGAGACTAGGCTCGGCATCTCGCAGGTAGCCTTCTGAATCTCTCTTGGGAGCGTCTGTCAGATCAACCAATGGAAATAGGTATTTATGTTTATCACCCTTTTCGCTAAGTAGAGAGATAAGTAGCCCCCCTGGATATCCTAGACCTAGTAATTTGGCGACTTTGTCGTAGGCTTCGCCGGCAGCATCATCGTGCGTTTCCCCAATGATTTCGTACTGTAGATGGTCCCTCATGTATATCAGATTGGTATGTCCCCCGGAGACGGTAAGGCAAACAAGTGGAAAAACCGGCTGTTCGTTTTCCTCGCGACTTAGCCAATTGGCATAGATGTGTCCTTCGGTGTGGTGCACAGCGATAAGTGGCTTTTTGTGCATAAGTGCCAGTGTTCGGGTAGTATTCACACCGACGATTAGCGACCCGATAAGGCCGGGCCCCTTGGTTACAGCGATAGCGTCGATATCTTTCCAGGTAATCTCGGCCTCATTTATGGCTTCATCGAGCACGGGTAAAATGTTTCGAATGTGAGCACGTGCCGCGATTTCCGGCACCACACCGCCATACTGGCTATGCTCTAGCTGGGTGGATACTACTGAGCTAAGGATATATGACCCATCCTCGACGACGGCGACCGAAGTGTCGTCACAACTTGTTTCTATTGCTAGTATTTTCATGCGGCTATTTTATCATGGATTGGCTTTTCTGAACATAAATTGTTCATTTGTATGCCGATTCGACTCTGAGCCCGTGAGACTCAGGCTCACGGTTCGAAGAGCGGTCGCATATTATTAGACGAAGTAGATTTTGCTGCTGCTTTTTGGGTGACAACATATGAAGGCGGTGCTAAAATGGGTGAACATGGACAAGCAAATCGCTATTCTCACGGATCAAAATAATAATCTCTTCCAATCAAGTCTTTGGGAGGGGTATCAAGAGGCACTCGGCAACAAGGTTTTTCGAGTTGCTTGCGATGATACCACCGCAACCCTCGTGAAGTTGCCGCTATACAAAGACAAGAGCTATCTCTATTGTCCGAGAGGACCGATGTGCAAGACTGCCGGGTGGCACGTACTTCTTCGAAAGGCTCGAGAAATAGCGCTGGCAGAAAATTGCGTATTTTTGAGGGTAGAGCCTTACCAATTGCCGGTTAAAACGGTCAAGGAGCTACATTTTAGACGCGTAAATCAATATTCGCCGCTGTCACGTCAATATTCCCCGATGGACACCCAGATACTCGATATCGACAAGAGGGACGATGACCTTCTGGTCGAGATGAAGCCAAAGTGGCGTTATAACATCAAACTTGCTTATAGAAAGGGTGTCCAGGTACGTCAGAGTACGAAGCTCGAAGATCTGCGTAAGTTTCATGAGCTTTCCCTTGGTATGAAGGATCGCGGCTATACACCTTTCGAGCTTGAGCACTATGAGAGGCTTCTTTACTCATTGACGCGAGGTAAGCACGTGACCCTTTTCGTCGCGGAGTACGAGAAACAAGTGCTCTCGATAATACTTGTGACCTTCTACGGAGAAGTAGCAACATATCTTCACGGTGCCTCTAGTGATGAGCACCGCGAGCTAATGCCAAACCATCTAGCTCAGTGGGAAGCAATCTTGGAGGCTCAGAGACGCGGTTGCAAACTATATGACTTTTGGGGGGTAGCTCCAGAAGGAGATGAAAAACACAGCTGGGCCGGCATCACTAGATTCAAGAAGGGATTTGGTGGCCGGACAGTTCACTTTATGGGTGCGTTTGATGCCGTTTTTAGCGCTAGGTGGTATAATGCTTTCTGTTTGGCGAATTATGCACGTAAACTGATAAAGAAATGAAGCTAGAATCTGTTCTAAAATTTGGTCGAAAGTTGATACCCGCACCGGTATTCCGGTTTTTCCAGCCTGCTTATCACTTGCTCCTGGCTATTACCGGGAATTTTCGTTATGGTTTTCCAGCAAACGACCTCATAGTCATCGGCGTTACTGGAACGAATGGAAAATCGACTACTGCCGAGCTGATTAATTCTGTTTTGAAGACGGGCGGGTTAACAACAGGTATGCTTTCGACAGTTTCTTTTGAAGTTGCTGGAAAGCGCGAAGAAAATACTACCAGCAGAACTACTCTCGGTAGATGGCAACTGCAAAGAAAGTTGCGCGAGATGGTGGATGCTAGTTGCACCCATGTCGTTATCGAAGTTGCCAGTGAAGGACTTACGATGCACAGACTTTGGGGGATATCCTTCGACATCGCATTATTCACAAATTTGTCGCCAGAACATCTGAACACGCACAAAACGATGCAGAATTATCGCGATGCTAAGGGAATAATGTTTGCCGGACTCGCAAAGTCAAAACACAAATCCGTGGCCAAAACGATCATTGTGAACGCGGATGATAAGGAAGCCAAATATTTCTACGGCTTCGACGCGGAACGTAAGCTCAGCTATGGGCTAGATAAGGGAGAGGTATGGGCAACGAACCTAGTTTTCAACGAGAAAACCCAGTTTGAGCTAGTCGACGAGGGCAAAAAACATTTGGTGATTTCTGATCTCCCTGCCAAGTTTAACGTCTACAATATGCTAGCTGCCTACACTGTTGGTAAGGCACTAGATGTTGACCCAAAAAAGATTATTTTGGGTATCGAGAAGGTTAAGCAGGTGAAGGGCCGCATGGAAGAAGTCGAAAACAGTCGCGGAATCAAGATAATCGTAGATTATGCCGTGACACCGGATGCATTCGAGCTGCTATTCACCGAGCTCAGACGGGTAAGTAAGGGGCGGCTAATCGCGGTTTTTGGGGCTACGGGCGATAGAGATAAAGAAAAGCGTCCACTTTTAGGTGAAGTTGCGGCTAGGATGACGAACTATATAATCCTTACAGACGAGGAGTCATACAGTGAGAATCCAGCCGTGATAGTTGATAGTATCGCTGCTGGAGTGGAAAAGGTGCGAAAGTCAAACTATGAGATAATTCTGAAAAGGAAGGACGCCCTAAGGAGGGCTATAGAACTAGCGGAACCTGGGGATACTGTCGTTGCCACTGGCATGGGACATGAAAAATATCGGAATATCGGTGGTGATAGAAAGATTGAATGGGATGAGGCCGAGATTATCCGAGGGATTCTGGCTGAACTTAAATAGCAACCCTCACTGTCATCTCGACCGAAGCGGAGAGATCTCGTTAAATATTTGTATCTTTTTTCCATTTTCTCTTGAAAGAAAACGGAGCTAAGTTCAAGAAAAATCGAACTTCTTCGTCTCTGTACGAAATTCGTTTCACGTAATTTCTAGCATTCGACGAAAGTCGGGGCTGCGAGCCCAAAGCGATTTTTCGCAGAGAGAACTTTGTGCTTGACAGGAATGCTCGCGTGAGGTATTATTACCAGTCATATTATTGATTGGATGGGTCTTTCTGGAGTCGGTATGGAGTTATCGCCAAAGCAGCAAATCGCGGAGCTGATCAAGAACAACCAAAGAATCCTCGTACTCGGGCATAAGAATCATGGCGGAGACCTTCTCGGTTCTATGCTAGCCCTCGAAAAAGTACTTACTTCGCAAGGAAAAGAAGTGGGGCTTGTGCTATCTGAAATGATAGATCAAACCTTACTATTTTTGCCTGGCATTGAGCGTGTTCAACGTGATGTACCTGCACGTGACCTCGTCATCCAGATTGATAAATCGAAGAATGATGTGGAGAAGATCGGTTATACAGAGGAGAATGGCATCATCAGCATCGTTGTGTCTCCGAAGGGTCGTTCTCTGTCGTCAAAAGATTTGAAAATCATCGCCGGTAACTTTAACTATGACCTTGTGATTATCCTCGATACACCTGACGTGGAGAAGATTGATAGTATCTACGACAAATACACTGAGCTATTCTTCGAGGTACCTATAGTGAATATCGATCATCACAGCGGAAACGAGTACTTTGGTACCGTGAACCTAGTCGATATGACAGCGACCTCTACAGCTGAAATCCTAGTTTCTATCATTGAAGCCATGGGGCCAAACTACTTTGACGCCGACGTAGCGACATGTTTACTTACTGGACTCATCGCAGATACCGCTAGTTTCAAAAGCACGGGTACCACTCCAAAGGCACTGACTATCTCTGCGCAGATGTTAGCCGCTGGTGCTAGGCAGCAAGAAATTATTCAAAATCTTTATAAGACACGACCACTTCAAACTCTGAAACTTTGGGGTAAGGTTCTCTCA
>Ga0079306_1001889_pt1 | contig 12717 bp, 7 predicted proteins | sample Methanotroph_Enr_FD_79181 | JGI IMG/M metagenome (GOLD analysis project Ga0079306, IMG submission 79181) | Enriched soil microbial communities from Old Woman Creek wetland in Ohio, USA - Methanotroph_Enrichment_5 | ecosystem: Environmental > Terrestrial > Soil > Wetlands | place: USA: Ohio...
CATATTATAGGTTTTAAATATTTTCAGTTTTTGATTCATCTCCTTTTTCATTTATTGTTTTTGGTTAGCCCCGTTCCTGCTCCGGAAAAGAGAAGGAACGGCGGCTGTAAGTTTTAGAATGAACGAATGGCTCGAGACAGGTTTTGTACATCTACTTTAGCTTTTGCCGGATAAGTACCATCGCTAAAACTATAGGTATATGCATTATAAGCGCTCTCCTCTGTTGAACTCCAATAAAGAGCGTTAGAAAAACCTCCAATTGCTACACGGTTTTGATATAACTTGTACAATTCATCTTTACTTGGCAAGTACCAATCAGACATACCACTACTTTCCAGATCACTACATAGTCTGGCTGCAATTCCAGCATTGCTGCATCCGGCAATTATATCTGTCGTATTTTGGTTTCCAGTGCCTATGGCTGTGCCATCGGCTCCTGAGATTAGGTCAACATTGTTGCATCCCCAGTAGCTTACTGCATTATCGCTTGCGGCTGCAATTAAACCGTGAGTTTCACCGGCAACATAACCGGGGTCACCCGATTGAAATATATAAGCTACTTTGCCACCACCGTAGGTATCACCAACGGCTGGTGGTGCTGTTACAGTCACTCCGGCTGAAACATCACTTGTACATTCACCGGTTGCTGTTGCTTTGGCAGTTATTACATCATTAATAGCTAAAGCGCTCACGGTTTTTGACCAAATGCCTGATGATACCGTTGTGGTTCCCAAAGAAACAGCACCTTTAAACACCTCAATGGTAGTACCGTCGGCCTCCGAACTTGTACCACTCACTGATGTAGCTCCATTAAAGATTGGTGAAGTAATAACTGGGGCAGTAGTTTGACCTGAATAAACGCTTACTGTTGTTTCAGTTGAATTGGCAGAACTGCAAACTCCGTTTGTTACTACTGCACGGTAAATGGTAGTTGCGGTAAGGTTTCCTGTAGTTAGTGTTGCACCTGTTTCGCCTGAAATATCGGCAAACTCCCCGGTAGTCTTTTTCTGCCATTGAATTGTACTGCTTGCAGAAATGCTATGGCCGGTTAAGGTTATGATGGTACCATTCCCGGTACAAACGTTTGAAGGTACTGCTGTTGCTGTACCACCCACAGATGTTGCCCATACCATTACTTGTATTGGTTGGGTTGAAGTACATCCGTTTGCATTGGTAATGGTCATAGTACCTGTCCAGACTCCCGCAGCAGTACCTGCCGGGATAACAATTCCGGTTAATGTTCCGCCACCCTCAACAAATGCGAATGATGTATTTGCTTGGTCAGCAAGAACATCCCAGTCAATACTGTATAACGTTGGGCTATTGGTTGTTGCGGTATAAGCCAATGAAGTTGTTTGTTCGCCAGCACTGTAACATACAGCAACATTACCCGTAGTTGTTATGGTAGGCAGAGGACTAACAGTAACAGCAACGGTCAACCGAGCACTTTCAACACTGTTTACTGTTTGAGATACGTAATAATTTGCCGAGCTTAAAGCAGCATCACCAGTAACAATATTTCCGTTGGTAGCAGCGTCATAAACTTTTAGTGTTCCTGTTATACCGGTAACGACATCCGTTAACTGAGCAACTGTTGCGCCCGAGCAGAACGTTTTAGATGCTGGACCTGTTGGGGCGGTTGGGTAAATGGTAATTGTTGCTGTATTACTAGCAGATGTGTAGTTCGTGTTTCCTGCAAAACTTCCGGTTGCAGTATATACTCCCGGATCTGTTGGTGCAGTTGAAGTAGGCCCATATTCAGCCCCACCTGAGTTCACATAACTGAATGTCAATGCAGGTGAAAGAACATCTTCAACGCCACCAATTCCATAAGTAACCCCAGTTGCTCCATGTGAAGTAGACATGGCATAGGTAAAGCTACCACCTGTAATACTTACCGTTGGTGTTGCTTTGGTAATTGCATTATCAACCGTTCCACTGGCTGATTTGTAGTTGGTGTTTCCAGCGAAAGACCATGCGTCTTCTGTGTAGGTTCCTGTATCGGTATGGGTTGTTCCGCTGACTGTCATCAAACTAGTCAAATCTACAGGCGATGATTCAACTCCAACTGCGGTAAATGCAGAAGTATGAGAATTGCCATCATAAACTACACTGTATGGTGTAACGCTAATAACTGCATCGGCTTTATCAACATACACTGTTTGATCACAAGTGCTGGTGCAAGAACCATTATTGATTATAACACTTAAGGTATAAACGCCTGCTGCTGAAGTTTTAATTGAAACGGTTTGTCCATTATCAGCTCCGCTGATTGTTCCGTCTCCGTCAATTGACCATACATACGAGCTCATTCCGGCAGGGGCAGTATAATCATTGGTAGTGCCGTAAGTTACAGTTTTCGATCCTGAAATTGAACAAACCGGCAACGGGTTAATGGTTACTGTTTTGGAGTCTGATGTCTCAGCACATCCGTTATCGGTATTGGTTACCTGTACCTTGTAATCACCAGTAGCGTTAACTACAAGCGTTTTAGCAGTCTCGTTGGGGATAACCTCAGCGCCATTATACCAGATATAGGTAGCATTGGCAGCATCCGAGTTGGCCGTAAGTGTGGTTGATCCGCAAGTGGCATCATCGCCTCCGTTAATGGTTGGATTCACGTGGCTAATGGTTACCTCCGTAGTAGCTACAACACCAGTTCCACAACCGCCAACGGTATTGGTTACAGTGTAAGCTCCTGAAGCACTTGCAGCAACATCAATAACACCAGTACCACTTGCAATGGAAAGCCCAGCGGGCGTTGAGGTAAATACTCCGGCAACTCCGCCATTAATATAGGTAGGTGTTGCCGTACCAGTGGTACAATACAATGATTGAGGATATTGAAATGAAGCAACCGGTGCGCCGGTTATGGTTATCGTTTGGGTTGGTGTACCGCTCACAGCCTGGCTACAGCCATTGGCATCGGAAACACTATATAATGTATACATAAAGGTTCCGGCTGAAACAGTAGCCTGTGATACATCAACAGTATTACCCGAAGAAGTAACTACAAAACGGTCGGCTCCATTATTTACTTTGTACGTAAAGGTAAAAGGTGCTGTGCCTGTTACACCAGTAAAGGTGATTTTAGGTTCAGTGGCATTCAGGCAAACAGTTGTACCTCCGGTAATACTGGCTGTTGGTAGCGCGTTAATAGTTACCGGTGTGGTAACTTCAACTGCAGCACAGCCAGCCGAAACAGGTGCGGTATATTTTATGGTATAATTACCTACAGTACTAGCACTTGGATTAAAGGCTCCGGTCTCGGCACTAAATGAATTTAATCCGGATCCAGTGTAAGAATATGTCCCATTGGAATAAGCGCCTGTACCCGTTAACGATGGGGTAGCATTGGTAATGTCTTTGCAGAATGGCGAACCAGAATATGAAATTGAAGCCGTTGGCAATCCTGTAATTGTGAGTGAAGCATTTGCATATTGTGGAATACATCCACCAGTACCGGCTTTTGTGTAAGTAATAGTATAGTTTCCCGGAGAGCTACCTGCTGGAGTAACGAGTCCTGCGGCTGTGATATTTAAACCATTTGGGGAAGCCGACCAGGTTCCTCCTGATGGACCCGAACTTAGGGTTAAATTAAACGGAGCAGCTCCTGAATTACACAAAGGTGAAGTGAATGAGGCAATAACCGGAGTAGTAAGTGCTGCAACAATGGTAATCGTGGTGTTTATTGGTGCTTCACTGCAGCCAGCAGGTTGTTGCTCCGCGGGAATAGTATAAGTAATGGTATAGTCTCCCGGAGTAACACCAAATGGATTAAATGTACCTGAGCTTGCATTAACAACCAGTGGACTTGAAGGTGTAACTGAATACACACCATTAGCCGACCCACTGTTGGTTGCTTCCTGTATCTGATTGAGACTATTACAATAAGTGACCGATGAATAATAAATATTTGCAGTGACGGTCGTATTATTAATAGTTACTTTGACCGGTTTTCTGTCACAAACACCAACTCCATTAATGACATAGTCGACATAATAAGTTGTGCTTTCCTGAAGTACAGGAGTGTTAAAAACGGTGCCTGTTGCGACTGGGGTACCAAAGAAAGGAACATCATACCATGTAAGCGTTCCACCGGTTAGTTCAGTTGTTGCAGTTAAAGTAACCTCCCCCTCACCGCAACGCGATACATTAAGAGCAGAGATTTGTGTGAACGCAGAAATGCTCATTAATAACAGCGACATGGTAATCACTGTCATGCGAACCAAATGTCTGTTCCATTTTTTTAAAGTCAGTAATGTAAAAGTGTTTTTCATAGAATTGTATTTTATGGTTTTGATATTATTCGGTTCTCAAATAAATTTTAAAAATTTATTTGCTGCACATGCTTAAATTATCAGAAACGATATTTGACTTAAGTATCTACATATCAAACAATTATTCTTCAATTGATTGAGCAGCAATTGTATCGAACAGAGCGACTCAAATCCGAAATAAAATTAATTTGAACGTATTTCATGAGAAATAGGTAAAACCCTGATTTTAGCTTCAGAAAAACTGATATTTAGGTTCAGAAAAACTGAGAGTATTATAAGTTAATAATTGAAGCATTACCATATATTAACCATTAACTTTAGTTGTATCGATTGGAAAAGCTTTAGGTATGGTGTTGTTGAAAGAGGCATTTTTTATCTGGAAAAACTTAATCGAGCCTAAAGAGGCGGGTAATTTCAGAAACTGTTCAAAAAATGGAATAAGGCTCAAAATCAAAAAATATCCACTGCCCTATAGTGTGATTTCTTGATTTGTCAGAAATAAATACAAGTTATTATAAATCACAATAGAGAATCCAAATGAATATTGAGAGCCTAATTAGTAAATTGATTAATAATTAGTTGCATTTTAGTTTGTTGTTTTGTTTGACATTACAATTAAGTTCGACACTTGTAAGTTTTTTCCTTTGGAATGGGAACCTGGAATTTCAATTTTTTTTATTTTTTAAATATTTATATCTTTAGCAAAGGAATTTATTGTTGATTAAATAGGGTAGTTTTCGCTAATTGGTTTCCGAAGAAAAGCATTAGGCTTTTCAGTACTATCATTCTTAAATTTATATTAACCATTTCGTACTGACATGTATTCGAAAAAGAATATTTTGGTAATTGATGATGTGGAAGCAAATCTCCGTCTTGTTGAGGTTATCCTCGAAAAAAGTCATCCGGAATATAATATTTTGCTTGCTAAGTCAGGCCCGAAAGGTATTGAAATCGCCCAATCAGAATCGCCAGAAGTTATCCTCCTTGATGTTTTCATGCCTGAGATGAATGGTTTTGAAACCTGTAAACAAATTAAATCAGGCATCACCACGTGCAGTATACCTGTTTTAATGCTATCGGCAGGTGGAGATAATTCAGATATTAGAATCGAAGGACTCCAATCGGGAGCCGATGCTTTTATTTCAAAACCATTTGACAGAGGCGAGCTTGTCGCCCTGGTAAATGTGATGCTTCGTATAAAAAGAGCTGAAGACAAGCTTAAAATGCAAAACAGTGAACTTGAAATCTTTATTAGGAAGCAAACCAAAAATTTTCATCAAACCGAAGATCGATTTTTGCAGATATCAAGTTATGCACTTGAGTTTTTTTGGGAAATTAACATCGATGGAGTAATTACCTACATTAGCCCTGCAGTAGAAAAAATCCTGGGGTATAAACCCGAAGAAGTTGTTGACAAGATGTGTATTTTCCCTTTCTCAACTTTTTCTGGAAATAACCCCCTAATGAAGAAATTAAGGAGAGACTTTGATATAGCACGTTACCTTAAAGAAGAACGATTGATTTTCCGGCATCGGAATGGGAAGAAAGTATGGATGTCGTTAGGTGGTTTCCCTATCACCAATAATGACGATAAAGTGATTGGGTATCGGGGGGTGTGCCAGGATATAAGTGACCGGATTAAAGCTGAAGCGAGCCTCCAGAAAAGTCTTGTAAAAATAGAAGAATATCAGGCAAAATTAAAAAAAATGAACTCTGAGTTGTCAATCACAGAAGAAAGGGAAAGACGACGGATTGCTCAATTTCTCCACGATGGGATTAGTCCAATTCTATCCATTGTGTATATTAAACTAACTTCTTTATTAAGTACAGTACAATTGCCAAAAACAGATAAAACCATCAGGGAGTCTATGGAATTAATAAATAATGCGATCGTTGAAACCCGATCTTTGATATATGATATGAGCCCACCAATTTTATATGAACTAGGTTTAATACCAGCTATTAAATGGAAATTGGAGCAGGTTGAAAATCGGTATGGCATTAAAACATCCATTAAATATGCCAATGATCGATTGGAAATAGATACAGACACCAGAGTCTTGTTATACCGAATCGTATCGGAACTGATTATCAATGTCATAAAGCATGCAAAAGCTGATTTGCTTAAGGTCGAAATAATTCAGGATCAGCAATATTTGTATATTTCAGTTATAGACAATGGGCAAGGATTTAACTTTAAAACAGAGAAGAAATCGAATGTGCAGGGAGGATTTGGCTTATTTAGTATCAGGGAGCGATTGGATTCGATACAAGGTTTTTTAATCTTTGATTCAGGCAAGCAAACTGGTACAAATGCTATTGTGCAAATCCCAATATAAGATGAAGGCGATGACAGTTAGAATTATTATTGCAGACGATCACAGACTGTTCAGGGAAGGTCTAGTCAATCTTTTATCCGACTCGAAAGACATCGAAATTATTGCTGAGGCCGAAAATGGGATGGATGCTATTGAAAAGGCAAAAGAACTGAATCCGGATATTATTGTTATGGACATAGGAATGCCCATATTAAATGGTGTTGATGCGACTAAATTACTATGTAAAGAAATGCCCTCGGTTAAAATCATTTCGCTTTCAATGCATTCTGAAAAACAATACATCAAAGGAATGTTGGAAGCCGGAGCCGCCGGATATTTGTTTAAGAATTGTACGTACAACGAGTTGATTGAAGCCATTCATACGGTCAATGCCGGGAAAAAATATTTGAGTGACAGAATTACTGACATACTAATTCAGGATTATCTCGGGAAAGAAGAAAGTATGCCGGAATCGGATTCTGAATTAACGGAAAGAGAATCAGAAATATTGAAGCTTATCGCTGAAGGAGTTCCAACCAGTGAAATTTCGGAACTCTTGTTTCTTAGTGTGAAAACAATTGGAACGCATAAACAACATTTGCTGGAGAAACTGAATCTGAAAACATCAACCGATTTGGTTAAATACGCCATAAAAAAAGGAATAATTACTTTGGATTAGATTTTTGCATAACAGACTTTATGTATTAATTTTCTTCGTCAATTAATAAAGTTTGAAGACCGAAGACGAAAATTATAAATCAGAAATCCCTGTCGGAAATTCCGACAGGGATTTTTGTATTTAGTGGTTCTATTCAGCGAGTGACTTTGAATATCCCACACATTTTAAGTCTATTTCAATTCTTTCCGGTAACAAATACTATCTTCCATCCCGATGTATTGACCGTAATTTTCGATGAGAGAATATCCAGCTACAGTGTAAAGCCGAATTGCTTCAACCTGACGATAACCAGTTTCCAGCACGACCGCAGTATTGCCCTCTTCAACAGCCCATTTTTCAAGCTCCTGAAGCATTTGGGCTGCCAATTGTTTGCCACGCATTTCTGCCAAAACAAACATCCGCTTCATTTCAACCGTTGTTTCGTCAAACTTCTTAAAGCAGCCGCAACCAACCGGTTTTTCTTCGAAATAAACAACTACAACATGGTCGATCAGATCAACCTGATTGTACTGACGGTATTGCAACTGAGCGTCTCCGTTCCGGAGATAAAGATCTTCATCCAAGGCATTAATCAGCTTTCTGAAGTCGGCATTTTCGCTGGTTGTGCGAACAAATTTGGTCATAGCAACAATATGATATTGGGTTTCAGCCTCAAAATTAAGTTATTTTTTGCGCCAAATCGGATACGATAGGCTCAATTGCAGCATATTGTTCCGGTAAATTGTTGCTGAGCGCATTCCATCTACTGTAAATAAATTATTTGCAAAACCCACATCTTTAAATCCCCGGATATAATTGACTGACCACTTTAGTTTGTGATGCTGACTTCCAAACCCAAGAGTCCAGTTCCACTCGGTTTTGTCTTTTCCCGTATCATAATTGGTCAGCCAACTGGCCTCAATACCGCCACGGACAAAAATATCTTTGTAGACCAGGTAATTTAAATGAAATGGAACAACTATATAATTCAACGAATAACTCTTCCAACCTTTAATCATTCCTAAATCCGTATAATCATATTGCGAACCATAGCCATAAGGGGAATAACCACCATATCCTCCAGTTGAACCATTGGGGAGGAATGAGATGTCATAATATTCTTTCAGTTGTTTAAACCGGTACATCACACCCAGATCGGCTGAAAGTTTTCCGACAATGTCACGCGAGGCATAAACTCCGATTCCGGCACCTAAAGTATTTTTTTTGGGTTGGGAATAATGAGGAATGTGACCGAATATCAAAAGAGATCCTTCGGTGTTTACTCCGAATTCGATCTTAGACTGGGCAATTGCCGAACTACTCAAAAAACAAAGAACTACCATTAAAAGTGAAAATTGTTTCATATTAAACATTGTTAAGTTAATTCCTGGAAAACATTGTTTCTATTCTGTAAACCAAAATTAAACAATTCAAAATTACGATGTATGTTAAATTAAATTAACGAAAGTCAAAAAAGGTATAGAGTTCATTCGTCAAATCAATTCCGCCAAATAAATCTTTATCTTAGAGGTTCGTAAAAATGATAAGATATGCGCGGATTGATTATTTGTTTATTTCTCCTGATATCGGGAAGCATGATTGCACAGAACACAGTGAATCAAGTGGATGCACAAGGACGAAAACAGGGTTTCTGGACAAAAAAAGATTTTGAAGGAAAGCTGATTTACCAGGCAACCTTTAAAGACGACAAGCCGGTTGGCGAAATGAAGCGGTTTCATCCGAATGGGAACCTAAAAGCCGTGATGAATTTTAAGGAAGGCAGCGACGAATCGGAAGCACAATTGTTTGATGAACGTGGTAAACAAATCGCTCAGGGAAAATATTCCGGGCAAAAGAAAATTGGTAAATGGACTTATATGCTTGACTCCAAAGTGGTTTCGACCGAAACCTATCTGAATGGTCAAAAAAACGGTACCAGCAAACGATTTTACAAGACCGGCGAACTGCTCGAAGAATCGAACTGGCAAAACGATAAACTAAACGGAATTTACCGGACTTATTTTCAGGATGGAAAAACCCTCCTGGAATGCACTTATTCTGAAGGACGCCGGAACGGAACCTTCAAGACCTGGTTTCCAAATGGTATGCTGGAATTGGATGCCATTTACACCAGTGACACCCGCGACAAAGAATGGTTGTATTACAATCAGGCGGGAGATCTTTTATACATACTCAAATTTGATCTCGGAAAATTGTTAAATCCGGAAGTTCAGGATAGTTTGGATAAAGAAAAATCAGGAATTTTTAAATCGAAGGAAGACAACATCCCCGATCCTGAGAAATTTATGCAAAATCCGGAAGAATACATGCGATTGATGCAAATTCATTAAATTCCATAATGAGGCGGCTACTGATAATTGTTCTGCTAGGTCTGTTTTCAACGTTGGCTTTGACTGCTCAAGATGCTGCGCCAGACTGGTATTGGGTTCAACTAAAAGACAAAAAGGGAACACCTTACAAGATCAGTCAGCCTGAAGCTTTTTTGTCTCAACGATCGATTGACCGACGCATGAGACAGCATATTTTAATCGACGAAACCGACCTGCCAGTTTCGCCCGATTATCTCGACTCGCTTAAAAATCGCGGATTGGAGATTGTGCATACTTCAAAATGGCTAAACGGCGCAACTGTAAGAACCGCGGATACAACCCTGATCAAAAAAATTGCCACTCTCCCTTTTGTCACTTTGGTTCAGCTCACCAAGCCAGCCAATGTCCTGAAGTCGGTCAGCAATAAATTTAGTGACGAAGTATTGAATACGGAATATAATCCTGCGAATTATGGGAATGCGATTGATCAGCTCTCTCAGTTAAATGGCCAGTATCTGCACCGTCAAGGCTTTCGAGGAAAAGGCATCCAAATTGCAATTCTGGATGCAGGTTTCCTGAATGTCAACACGATTGAAGCTTTCGATAGTTTACGAAATTCGAACCGCATTCTTGGGACGCGAGATTTTGTAGATCCAACCTCTGACATTTATACTCAAAATTACCACGGAATGAGCGTTCTTTCATGCATGGGCAGCAATATCCCCGGAAGTTTAATTGGGACAGCTCCTGATGCCTCATTTTACCTGATTCGCTCCGAAGATGTAGCAACTGAATACCTGATCGAAGAAGACAATTGGGTTGCTGCTGCCGAATATGCTGATAGTTTGGGTGTCGATGTTATTAATTCGTCTCTGGGGTACTCTCAATTTAATGATTCGCTGATGAATCACTCCTATGCTGACTTAAATGGAAAGACAACACGAGTAACTCAAGGTGCAAATATGGCTTTTCAGAAGGGGATTCTGGTTTTTAGCAGTGCCGGAAACGAAGGGACCAAATCATGGAAACGAATAATCGCTCCCTCGGATGGAGAAAATGTAATTGCGGTTGGCGCTGTCGATAAAAAAGGATTTAAGGCTAGTTTTAGTTCGTACGGACCGGCTTATGGTGGCGCTGTAAAACCAAACGTAGCTGCAATGGGTATTGGAACCACTCTTGTAACCAGCCTTCAGGTGATTAGTTATGCCAGCGGAACATCGTTTTCATCGCCGGTATTGGCCGGAATGGGAGCCTGCCTTTTGCAAGCCAATCCATACGCCGGCGCTAAAATGGCTAAATTAGCCATCGAACAATCTGCCAGTCAATACGACAAACCCGACTCATTACTTGGATTTGGAATTCCTGATTTTGAAAAAGCCGACAAATACCTGAAAGTAAATAGTGCGAACAAACTAAAAGATAAAAGTTACTGGACGGTTTCGCCAAACCCATTTTCAGAATCTATTTACCTTCGAAACCTGAATGCTGTAACTAATAAAAACTATCTGATAAGCATTTACAATCTTCAGGGGATTTGCCTTTGGCAGTCCACTTTCAATGATGAAGAAACCTTTGTTTTGAAGAATCTTGCTAACTTGCCTCAGGGATTGTTAATCCTGAGTATTCGTTCCGGAGAAACAGAAGAACGGATAAAGTTGATAAAAACGAGATAAAATTTTATGTTCGAAAAATGTTGCGAGTTTCGAGTTACGTGTAAACTCGCATCTCGAAACACGTTACGCGAAACAAAAGAAATGAACGATCAGCAACTCTCATTATACCAATTGCAACAACAGGTAAAAGGTAGTCTCGACGACACTTTTTCGATGCCGGTTTGGGTGAAAGCTGAAATCAGCGAGATGACCGTTAACCGAAGTGGACACTGTTACCTCGATTTGATTGAGACTGAATCGGGAACCGACACCGTAATTGCCCGATGCCGCGCCACCATTTGGTCATACACTTTCCGGATGCTGAAACCTTACTTCGAAACGACCTCGGGACAAGTTTTTACTGAAGGGTTGAAAGTATTGCTTCAGGCCAAAGTTGAATACCACGAAGTGTTTGGGTTTAGCCTGAATATCCGCGACATCGATCCGGTTTATACACTGGGAGATTTAGCCCGACAACGCCGCGAAATCATCCGGAAACTTCAGGAAGATGGGGTTTTTGAAATGAATAAGGAACTTGAATTACCGTTGGTAACTCAGCGGGTTGCCATCATCTCCTCTCCCACTGCTGCCGGATTGCAGGATTTTCTGGATCAGTTGCACAACAACCCGCACCGGTTTGTTTTTTACACCAAATTGTTTTCGGCGGTGATGCAAGGAAACGAAGCTCCCCGAAGCATTATGAATGCGCTTGACCTGATCTTCGAATACGAAGATATGTTTGATGCTGTAGTCATTATCCGCGGTGGCGGGGCACAAATTGATCTGGCTTGTTTCGATCATTACGAACTGGCATTCAACGTGGCTCAATTCCCGCTTCCGGTCATTACCGGAATTGGCCACGACAAAGACGACACGGTGATTGATCTGGTATCGCACACCCGAATGAAAACACCAACTGCTGTGGCTGAATTCCTGATTTCAGGAGCGTTGCAGTTTTCGCAGCAACTAAATGAATTGGAGAGTCATTTTATAGAATTGGTTAACGAGCAACTGGAGCAGAATAAAAACAGGCTGAGCGATGCGGCTGATCTACTAAACCATCTGGTGAATGAAATAATTGTGACTCAGCAAAACCGACTAAAGATCGCGCAAATTCAGTTGGCCAACCGAACTGAAGCATTTCTGAAAAAGCAACAATCGGAATTGAAACAACTTACCATTGGAGCAAAGAATAAAACCAATCGTTTTGTTACCCGCCAGAATCATTTACTCGATCAATCAGGGAATAAGCTGAACTTTGTCTTTCGGGAACAAATGCTGAAAAGCAAAAATCAATTGGGTCAGTTTCAATACCTGATTAAAATCAGAAGCCTTGAAACCATTCGGGCTGAAAAGAAAAACCTGAGTTCCATTCAGGAAAAATTGCGATTGGTTGATCCACAGAATATTTTGAAACGCGGTTATTCGCTGACGATGCTGAACGGAAAAATCGTAAAATCGGTGAAGCAGCTAAAAGAA
>Ga0079306_1001891_pt1 | contig 12710 bp, 10 predicted proteins | sample Methanotroph_Enr_FD_79181 | JGI IMG/M metagenome (GOLD analysis project Ga0079306, IMG submission 79181) | Enriched soil microbial communities from Old Woman Creek wetland in Ohio, USA - Methanotroph_Enrichment_5 | ecosystem: Environmental > Terrestrial > Soil > Wetlands | place: USA: Ohio...
CGAATTGAAAGATTTGATTGCCTCGAAAAGGAAAATTGGGATTGGCAGTCAGGCCATCGATTTCACGAGTGTTACGCCGGAAGGCAAAGAGGTAAAGTTGTCGGATTTCGCCGGAAATTACCTGTTGCTCGATTTTTGGGCATCGTGGTGCGCCCCGTGTCGCCGGGAGAATCCCAATGTAGTGAAGGCTTACAACAAATTCAAGGCAAAAGGATTTAATGTTCTGGCGGTGTCGCTCGACCACAAAAGGGAAAACTGGCTGAAAGCCATTGCAACCGACAGCCTGCCATACACCCAGGTTTCGGACCTGAAATATTGGGACAGTGCACCCGGGAAAATTTATGGCATCCGGAACATCCCGGCGAATGTCTTGATTGATCCGTCAGGAAAGATTGTTGCCCGTGATTTAAGGGGCGAAGAACTGGATAAAAAGCTGGAAGAATTGTTCGCGAAAAAGTAAGCTTTATTGAGCGCAACCGTCCCTTTCGCAACATTAATTGAATGGATATACCACAAAGCAGGTATGCCAAATACAGCATTTAAGGGATTGACCGGCTTGTTTTTGTACGCCATCTTTGAATATCAAATAAAGCCAAAAGCGATGACAAAAATTACAAGAACAATTGCTGCATTAATCCGGAAGCTGGCTTTGATTGCGCTTTCCGGTTTCAACAGGAAATACCGGTTTGCAAAGAATTTTGGTGCAAAAGAATCCGATAAACGCAACCGAAACAAGGGGGAAAGACGGTTACACGTTTATCCTGAAACTGGCGAAGTCTATTTATCAGCCGTTTTGTATCAATTTGAATTAGAACGGGCAAGAGCTTCGGCTGTGGCCTGAATCATATCGTTTTTTTAGTCATGTTTTGCTATTTTTTGACCTGATGTCCGAACTTCCTTTTTCTACTGCAATAATACTTGAAAAGAAAAGGGTTTATATGGTTTGTCATAGTTTAGTTCTGTTTTATTCGGTCGGTTTTATTGATGAAAGAGAAAGTCGGCATCAGGTTTTTATAGAAAAATAAAGACTATTTGGCGACTGCAACGCCACTGTGGTCAGGATCAAATGGAAAATTCGTTTGACTAGGAGAAATCAAAGGAGTTTACGAATATGATATAATGAAGGTATAAGGTTGATATTTAGGGTCTGAAGGTTATGGTTTCGGCCAGGCATAATGCGGGATTTCGGAGCTGCGTCAGTATTCCCAGTGACGAAACTTGCCAGCGTAAACTGAACTTTCAAAACTACTGAACCCCGCATTACGTGAGAGCCTGGCCGATGAGCTTTATCCTTTAATTGTTTTCGGATTTAATCTTTTCAGCAATTTTATTTGCTGCTTCCTGTGAATAATCTTTTAGCTGTTGTTCAGTTACTTCGTTGATCCCAAAGAGTTTTTTGTCGAAATCGTAAAGTCTATCAACAATTATTACTTCAGGATTAAGTTCTTCAATAACACCTTTCATCATTCGGGAAGCACATTTTATATGGCATCCCTCAAGAGCATATACTTTTGCCGCATTGCGTACCAAATTGCGCTGACCAGAGTCTTTTGTAAAGGCTCCTCCTAAACAAATTCGTGATGTTTTGTCTGGCATTTTTGAGAAGCAAAGAAGGTTAGCAGCTTGCCGGGAAACTTCACCCCTTAAACAGGCACCTTCACAAGAAAGAATAGCAAAAGGCACTTGCTTTTTGATTTGCGCTTCGGCCGAATCTTCGCACATAGCGCAGCTATTCTTGGTTTTTTCAATTTTTACTACTTCAAAGTCCTTTGCATTGTCTGTTGTGAAACCTGAACAGCAGTTTTTCATCATTTCTTTTGCATCGTCTGTTGCAAAACCCGGGAAAAATTTTTTCATCGTTTTAAAATCTCCATTTTAGTTAAACATCAATAATTAAAACCCTATAGACGATTTACTCAAACGGGAGATACATAAAAACTCAACTTATTTGGGTTCACATGCTATTTCACTGCAATCGTCGAAATAAACGTTGCAATTCTTTTTTAATGAGGCTTTTAATGATTCTTTTGCCCGGTGAAGCCTGATTTTGACCGAATCGATACTAATTTGGAGTATTTCGGCAATTTCTGCATTCGAAAGTCCTTCGTATTGATTTAACACAAATACAGTTCTGTTTTTTTCGGTTAATTCGCTGATAAATTGTCTGATACAATCCAACATTTCATCCTTTTCAATCTGCTTCTCGAACGTGACGGCAAATTGATTGTTGTTGAAATGAATACTATTTGATTCAATATCAGATTGCTCTTTATAAAATGAGTATTTTTTATTTTTTAGCTTATCAATGATGGCATTGGTGGCAATCCTATAAATCCATGTGTTTACGCTCGATTCGTTCCGAAATGATGGTAAAGAATTGAAAACTTTGATAAATATTTCTTGCAACAGGTCTTCAGAATCTTCAATGCTAAAGGTGCTATTCAAATAGCGGAGGATTTTAGGTGAATAGTTATTGAATATTTCTGTATAACTTAATGGTTGGTTCATTTTAATCTTTAAAAATTGATGCAAGTTAAGGTTATAATTGATCAGTTTTCCTGATTATTTATTTGATGTTTTCCCGAAATGTTCCAGAATACGCTGCCGGTCTTCGTTTCCCTTGTCGCTTTTGTGGTACAGCTCGATAAAGGTTATTTTTTGTTCATGGCTGAAGTAAGCATAAACCAGTCGCAAACCCGAATTTACACCACGGCCTTTTAAGGCTTTGCAGGCTATCTTTTTTACTTTTATGATGCAATTTTCTATGCCCAAACCATCAATCCTGAAGCTGAACGGAGGACGTTCGTCGGGAAAGATTTCCAGAACTTTCTTTACCACGCCCAGATCGTCGTTCAGGGTTCTGTACTTCTTCAGGAGTGTTTTCAAATCCCGTTGATATTCGGCAAGTTCATCGAAGTTCATTGCGCTTCAATTTCGTTGCTATAGTTTCGCACCGAGAACGGAGCTTCGCGGTAAAAGGCTAATTCATAATCAATTTCATCGCCTTCTTTGGAGGCCAGCCAGGGAATATCTTTGTGCGAATAATTGCTGATCGCGTTAGCCGACCAGTCGCTCATTTGCTCGATCACCCGGTCGATCACCTCTTTTTCGCTAGCCTTTAATTGGGTCAGATTTGCTTTTTCAAGCGGCAAATAGCGGGTTTGTGGCAAACCAAAGTATTCAGTTTTAACTCGTTTCAGTTGGCCATTGTCAATCATCTGGCTGATGATGGTATCCAGTTTTTGAGGCACAGGACCAAAAGGCAGTTTGCGGTAGCTGGCTCCGGTAAGTTGCTCTTCGTACAATTCGTAATAGTTGAAATCGGAGAAATAAAGTAGTTTGTACAGAACGGTTTCGCCGACATTGGGTTTCCCGGCACAGCGCTCCAGAATATAAAGCAGCACGTTTTTGAACTTATTGAGTTGCAGGCTTGGAACCGAAATCCGTTCCTCTTGCGTTTCCTGCTTTACTTCAGTAGTACTTTCGATTTGCTGATTGGCAGCGAAATTTTCAGACATAAATTGGTCCAGCGAAAACCCCAGAACCATTGATAATCGCTGCAATTCAAGAATATCAACACATCTGTTCCCTGATTCAATCTGAACCAGGGACGATCGTGACACATTGATACTCTTGGCCAAATCTGCCTGAGATAGTTTCTTCAACTTACGTAGTTCTGATATCCTCCGGCCAATTTGCTGTTGTGATAGATTCGGGTTCATTTTAATTTCTTTTGCACTGTTTGAACAGAACAAAGATATGATATGTGTTTCAAAACAAAACTCAACTAAGTTCTGTTTTAGAACACATCATTATTTCAAACGAAAAAACAATAACACCACAGATTACACTGATTTTCACAGATTAATATAAAAAGTAAGTTTTCAATCTGTGTTCATTTGAGTAATCTGTGGTGAGAAAAAATGCTACCATAATTGTGGTATGCGATATACCTGATACACGGTATTTGATAGAATACCATGTGGTTGCACCTTTGCAGGGTATTTATACTTATTCAAAGAAAACCAAAATGTATAATATCCCTGAGTCCCTAAAAACTGACATCAGTGCATTTGCTAAGCATGTACACGATTTCCGAAGTGGCGAGATTGAAGCCGTAAAATTCAAGGCCATCCGTGTGCCGATGGGCATTTACGAACAGCGTAAAAACGGAACTTATATGGTCCGCGTGCGGTGCGCCGCGGGTATGATTTCGCCACAGCAACTGAAAAAAGTTGCTCTTTTGGAGCAAAAGGAGGAGACAGAACCTATTCATATTACCACCCGGCAAGAGCTTCAACTGCACAATGTTCAGTTGGAACAGGCTCCCGGAATTCTGGAAAAATTGTACGAATTGGGCTTGTCATCACGCGGTGGTGGTGGAAATACCGTCCGTAATATTATGGCTTCGGAAGATGCAGGTATTTCTCCGGAAGAGGTTTTCGATGTGACACCATACACCCTGGCTCTGACCAATACGCTGATTGCCGAATCGGATTCATGGTCGTTGCCACGCAAATATAAAATTGCCCTGGCCGGAAACGATTCAGACAATGCCAACGCCACCTTCAGCGATTTGGGTCTGATCGCAACCATTCGTTCAGGAGAAAAAGGTTTCAAAGTTTACATTGGCGGCGGATTGGGATCGAAACCAACTTCAGGGTTCAAATTATCTGATTTTATTCCGGCAACCGACGTATTGTATGTGGCCGAAACGGTAAAAGTTTTGTTTTCGGAGCATGGAAACCGCCGCAACCGCCACAAAGCGCGAATCCGGTATATTTTTTACAAACTTGGTGAAGAGCGCGTTTTCGAGCTTTTCCACGAAATATTTAATCGCCTGAAATCGGAAGGCAACTATGATTTGTCGCTTCCTGAAGTTCCAAAAGCCTTGAACGAAGGCCAGGTAATAGATTTTAATTCTGAAAATGAATTGTTCGGTAAATGGCTGAAACGGTATGTGAAAGTTCAGAAACAAAGCGGATTTTATTCGGTTGAAGTTCCTTTCAATCAGGGAATGGCAAAAGCTGAAACGCTTATCCGACTGGCTGAATTCCTTGCTCCGCTTGGTGAAGATGTGATCCGATTTACGATGAGACAGAATATTCTATTGCGAAATATTCCAGGTCAGTTGCTGAACTCTTTGTATTCGGAATTGAAAGATTTAGGGGTTGAAGTTGATTTGCCCCGAATACTGAATTCACTGGTTTCTTGTGCCGGTGCTGATACTTGTCGTTTGGGAATCTGTTTGGCCAGAGGCGCATCTTCGGCAATAAAAAATTCATTAGCTGGAATTTCTGAAACCCAGCTCGACGAACTGAGCGACATCAACATCAACTTGTCCGGTTGCCCCAATTCGTGCGGACAGCACAATTTATCGAACCTTGGTTTCTACGGAAAAGCATCGCGAAACGATCGTCTCTATCCGGCCTATTATGTGGTTGCAGGTGGACGAACAGGCGACAACAAAGCCCGTCTGGCAGCCAAATACGGCGAAATTAGTGCCCACGATTTACCTCAGTTTACAGCACAGTTATTGGGAAAATGGAGCGTGAAGAAGTCGCGGTTTTCTAATTTTGATGAATACCTCGACCGCGAAGGACAAACAGATATTGAAGAAATGCTTGCTAATTTTGAATCAATTCCATCATTCGACGAAGATAAAAATTACTACTTCGACTGGGGTACTTCGGAAGTATTCTCGTTGACTGGTAAAGGGACTGCCGAATGTTCAGCCGGAATGTTCGATATGATTGATTATGACCGCGATGCTATTCTGGATATCCAAAAAGGTATTGAACATTCGAATGATCAGGAGTTGATTAACAAATCGCTATACGGTATCGTTTACCATGCTTCACGAATGTTGCTGGTAACGCGTGGTATCGAGCCAAGCAACCGCGAAGAAGTTTTTACCTCATTTATCCAATCATTTATTCAGGAAGGACATGTTAACCAGAAATTTGAGTCGGTAGTTAAGCTGGCTCTTGAAAATCCGGAAGGCTCATTCATAAAATTTCGCTCGTTGATTGACGAATTGGCCAAAACGGTGATCGGTTTGTACAACAACATGGACGATTCTCTTCAGTTTAAAACTACTCCTGAAGCGCCGAAATTAAACGAAAAAGTGACAGTATCCGCACCTGATAAGCGGTTCAAAGATTTTAGAGGAGTAGCTTGTCCCATGAATTTTGTGAAAACCAAGATTGAACTGTCCACAATGAAAAGTGGCGAATTGCTTGAAATCCTTCTGGACGATGGCGCCCCGATCAAAAACGTACCTGGTTCGGTCCGCAACGAAGGACACGATGTTCTGGAAGAGAAACAGAATGAGAATTTTTGGTCGGTTTTGATTCGGAAGCATTAATGCAGGAAGCACCATTTTTCCCATTGCCGGTTCCCATGCTGATTTGAGAATATGGTTTGCATCTGCTTGAAAATTTATTATGAAATAAATAAGCCTGGAATTATTCCTATTGTCAAGGCAACTTAAATATCTGACTCGACTGTTCTAATCACAGCCGAAATACAATTTTTGCATTCTTCCCCAGATTTAACAGTTTCAAGGTATTTTATATTCTTGTCCTTTCCCACCACAATGATTTTGGCAATACCATTACATTTCCCAAGGTTCCAGGTGTTGGGCAAGGCGTAATCTTCGTCGAGCAAAACAAGCGATTTAGGGAATCTATCCTGTTTCTGGCGGGCTTTGGCAAGTATAGCTGCGTTTGGAATCCAGGTATCTTTGCAGTTAATTACGCCAATTGCCCCGAATTTGTTGGTGGGGTATTTTTTTGCATCCAAAGCTTCAGAAAGAGGGTCGATAATTTCTTGCACATCCGGATCGACATAAAATAGCACAAATAATTTTTCGCCAAGATAAGGAAGTGCAACCGAAGCGTTATTTACATCGGTTAAGGTTACTACCGGAACTTTATTACCTACTTGTGAATGCGCTATAAAACTGGTAATTATCGCCAATATTATAAATACTATTTTCTGTTTCATCTGTTTATAATTTGTTTTTTAATTGCCAACTGTATTAAGCTTCGAAGTCACTCTCAAATATTCTGTTTCCTGAAGTTTAAATTCCGTTTTGGCTTCAATAACTTCGTTATATGCTTTTTCCCACTGGGTTTGCGCTATTAAACGGTCGGTAAGCAACTCACGGCCAACTTCGTAATTGTCGTTACTTACTTTCAGGTTCTCGGTGGCCTGTTTCAATCCTGTTTCAGAAATTTGTACCTTCAGAACTGCATCTTTAAGATTGAGTTTTGCATTTTCCACTTCCAGGTTCATTAAATCCGTGTTTTTCTGAAATTCATATTCAGCAATGGATTTTTCTGTTTTTGCCGCAGATATTTTCTGAATTCCTTTACCCCAGCTAAACAGAGGTATCTTTAGTGTAGCCATTACTCCCAGGTTTCCCTGGTTATTTACTTCGTTGTTTAATTTAACGCCTCCTGTATAAATATATCCGGCGCTTATTCCGGCAACGGGTAAAAATTCAGCACATGCGGTTTTAATCCGTTGTTCTTCAAGAAAGATTTTTTGCTCCAATAGTTTGTATTCCGGCCTGTTAGAAATTTTTTCGTTACCCAATTGTAATGCTATGTCAGCAGGAATAGAAATTATTGAATCGGTTACTATTTGCGTATCAAAGGCTAGCCCTGTAACACGGCATAACGACATGCGTGTTATGGCAAGTCCGCTTTTGGCTTTTTGCAAATTCAGTATAGCCTTATCGTATTCCACCTGCACTTTTAATACATCGTTACGAGTAGCCAACCCTGCGTTGTAGGCGTTTTGCACGCGTTCGAGCAGGTTTTTCAACATATATTCTGACGATTCAGCCAGCTTAACTTTTGATTGAACCGAAACATAAATCCAGTAGGCATTATCAACCTCTGCAATGGCATTCGATTTCTTCAGTTGAAGATTTTCTTCAGCCATTTCCACACCAATTGTTGCCATTTTATTTCCTGCAATTATTTTGCCTCCGGTAAACAATGGCTGCTCCACCATAACGCCAGCCATGTAAGCACCTTGCAAACTGATATCAATGGGCATATAGGCATACATGTTAAAAATCGGATTTCCGTCGGCCCCAATTATTGGTTGTCCGGTTGAAGGATTAACCATTATATTTGGGTCAAGTTTGCCAGTTGTTAAATTGGGCGTTGCTGTGGGCAGATACATGTCTCTCTTATAATTATCTTTCAGGTATAAACTATAAGCAATTGCCGAAAAAGAAGGCAGATAATTTGTTCGGGCTGCTTTTTGTTCCGCCTTACTTTTTTGTATAGTGGTTTCAGCAATTTTGATGTCTTCGTTTTTTGCCAGGGCCAATTCACGAGCCCTTGCTATTGTCATGTATTCCTGGGCTTGCAGTGTGCCGGTTGCCAATAGAAATACAAGCGTATATAATAACTTCTTCATAATTTTTATTTTTAATTCTGATTCTCTGTTACTGGATTTTGTTTATTGCCGGTTGAATGTCATCGGATTCGAATACTTTATCCTTTGGCTTTATGATTATAATATAGAGCACGGGAACTGTAACCAAAGCCATAAACATACTCCAGGTTACACCGAAAGCAATTACACTGGCCAGCGGGCTCCAAAGTGATGAGCCGGAAACAATCATGGGCACCACACCAATTGCAGCAGCCATAGCAGTAAGGAAAATTGGGCGTAAACGCCGTTTCCCCGATTCGATGGCCGCCGTACGAATGTCCACACCTTTTTCGATCAACTCGTTGGTATGGTCGATTAGGATGATGGCATTACGAACTACAATGCCCGATAAACTGATAATCCCCATGAAGGCTGTCAGCCCGAAATTATTCCCGGTTATAAACAAACCGAAAACAGCGCCAAACATACTTAAGGGGATGGTGAGCATGATAATAAATGTTTCCTTCAAATTTTTAAACTGTATTAAAAGAATCAGGAAAATGGCAATCAGACTGATTAGCAAGGCAATCATCAAACGGGAGATTACTTCATGTTTATTGGAATATTCACCACCGTACTCAATGGAGTATCCGTTTGGTAAATCAAGTTGTGCGATTTCAGGCTGAATGGCAGTCAACAATTCGGAAGGCAAAACACCGCCGCTGCTTTCGCTGCGGACAGTAAGGCATCGTACCCCGTTGCGGTGAATAATCCTTCCGTTTTGCCATTCGGGTGTTATATCGGCAACCTGACGCAAGGGAACGTATCCTCCCGTAACTGGTGATTCTACGTAATAATTCTCAATGTCCTGTGCGGTTCCCCGTTTATTTTCATTCGATTTCAGCACAATATCTACTGGTTTGTCTCCTTCGTACAGGGTGGAAATCGTATAACCTTTAAATCCGACATACACCAGTTGTGAAATGCTTGAGGTTGTAAAACCCAGCCGGGTTGCCTCATCTTTCAGATTGATATTGATACCGTAAAAATCTTCGCGAAAATCGTCATACACGAGGTGGTTACCTTTCTTGCTTTTCAGAATAGTCTGTATTTGACTGCTGATTTCTTTCAGTTTACTTATGTCGTCGCCATAAATACGAACCTCAATGGGAGCAATCATGGGCTGCCCTTGTTGCATAAGTTTTACTTGTACCCTGCCTTCAGGAACAATATTGTCCACTTTTTCAGATAACTCATGGGCAAAAGTTTCCGTGCTTTTGTTGCTATCGGTGTTAATCAGAATCTGGGCATAATTGGTAACCGGGAACTCGGGTGCGAAGTTGTAATATACCCTCGGGGCACTGGTTCCGGTAAACCGGGTGTACGAAACCAGTCGTTTATCATGTTTAATTTTGTTTTCAATCCGTGCAATGGCTTCTTTTGTAGCTTCGAGTTTGGTACCTGTTGGCATCCACAACTCCACCACAAACTGGTTCCGTTCGGCATAAGGCATAAATTTTTGCCGTACGCCAAATTTAAACAACAGGCCGGCCATAACTATCAGTAGTAAACTTCCGGTAATGACAATGGTATGATGATTAGCGGCCCAATCGATGGTTTTGTCGTAACCCTTCTGCATCAGGTCTAATAGAATTGATTTTTTAACGCCCGTTTTTTGTCCTTCCTCTGCTGGTGCATGAATGCCTTTTTTGATGAAAAAGAAGCACAGAATCGGGGTTAAAACCATAGCCACAATGAACGATGATGCCAATGCCAGCGAAACCGTGACAGGTAAGTCGTGAATAAATTCACCGATTGCCCCCGTAAGGACAAGCATGGGGAGAAAGGATGCAATAATGGTGATGGTAGCCGTCAGAATAGGAATTACCAGATCGGAAGCGCTACGCCAGGCGGCATTCCACCGGGGAGTTCCTTTATCCAGCAGTTCCACATAATTATCGGATACCACAATGGCATCATCAACCACCATTCCTAAAACTACAATCAGTGAAGCTAATGAAACCTGATGTAACTCAATTCCAAAAGCGTGCAGCATGGCAAAGGTTACGGCAATGGTCATTGGTATTGCCGTTGCAGCCACAGCAGCCACCCGAAACGGGAGCAGCAGGATAACCACACTAATCACGGCAATAATGGCAATTAAGAACTCACTTAAAAAGTGTGAAATGTTATCATCTACCATTTTCGGCTGATTAACAATGGTTGTCATTTTAACGTTCGAAGGAAGTTGTTTTGCTACTTCAGCAATTTTATCATTTACATCGTCGCCAAACCATACAATGTTGTTCCCTTCGTTCATCTGGATGGCAACAATCAGCGCTTTATGCCCACTCACTTCAATATTGGTGGTAGGTTCGGCTAATTCCCTTTTGATGTCGGCAATGTCTTTTAAGCGCACAATACTTCCGGTTTTCGAAGTCCCTACAATTTGATTTTCAATTTCGGATAAAGTATTGTAATAGCCGGTTGTATATAAAGAAACACTGTTGTTGCTTGTGTTTATTTCTCCTGTTGGGTTGATGCTGTTTTGCGACTGCAGTACTTTTATAATTTGCTGAAGGTTGATGCCATACTGCGAAAGCCGGGCCGGGTCGAAATAAACCGTAATTTGCTCATTCTGCTCGCCTAACCTTTTGATTTTTGAAGTTGCATTTATGGTGCGGATATTGTTTTCGAGCAACTTGGCATACTCGTTTAACTGTGAGTAAGAAGCTTCATCGCTTTCGAGACTTATCAGCATGGCTTCGGTATCTCCAAAATCGGAATTCACCACTGGCCCGAGAACACCTTTTGGTAAATCAACCATTTTTGCAACAAGCAGTTGATGCCTTAATTTACTCCAGAATATTTCGGGTTTTTTTACATTGTCATTTAGCCACACAGTAATCACCACAATGCCATCGCGGGTAGTTGAATACGTTTTGTCTTTATACACCTCTTCATACTGGAATAAATACTGTTCCAGCTTTTTGGTCACCTGTTCCTCCACCTGGGCAGCGGTTGCCCCTGGGTAATAAGCAATCAGCAAACCCTGTGGTACTGTCAGTTTCGGGTCTTCGCGGCGGGGCATGGTGAGTAGTGAATATACTCCCATCGCAAAAACCATTAATAAAACGGTAAGTGTTACCTGCTTGTATTTTAATGCTGTTCTTACAAAATTCATCTTTCTGTTAATTTAAAGTGATTGGAGTCCCATTGCTTAACTTTTGTTGTCCCGCGATAATGAGTGTTTCTCCGGGATTGAGTCCCGAAACCACTTCGATGCTGTTTCCAACAATATTTCCGAGGGAAACTTTCCGTTTAAATGCCTGGTTTTTGTATGGGTCGGCAACAAACACATAGGCTGAATTATCCACATCGCGTAAAACAGTTTCGGCAGGGACTGTGATGATGTTAGCCGTTTGCCCGGTTTGAATGTGAATTTCGGCGGTCATTCCGGGCCGGATAAGCAGTCCGGGATTTTTCACCTCAATTTTTACCGGAAAACTACGGGTAGCCGGATCAGCCAGGGAACCGATTTCATCAATCGTACCGGTGAATACAGAATCAATTGAAGAGACATAAACCTTAGCAATGTCTCCTTTTTTTACATGTTGTAGATCCATTTCAGGAACGGCGGCGTTCACCTTTACTTTATAAATATCGGACACGGCAAAAATCTGCAAACCTTTGTCAATAATTTCGCCTTCTTCAATGCCTCTTTTCAGCAGCACACCCTGAATAGGCGAATATAATTTGGTGTCTTTCAGGTTTTTTGCATGAAAATGTTGTTCAGCTTTGGCAGCCCGAAGTCCGTTGGTCACCTTTACAAAATCGCTTTCGGTGGCGCTTTTGCGGTTGTACAATTCTTTCAAGCGGTCGTAGTCATCCTGCATCTGGGCAAGCTTTGTATCGGCCAGTTCCACCGCTATCTCATAACTTTCCGGGTCGAGACTCGAAAGTAAAGCTCCCTTGTCAATGGTTTCTCCTTCCTGAACGGCGATGTAGTTGATTTTTCCGGCTACCAGGAATCCCAGGCGCACGGTTTTGTTTCCTTCCACATTGCCGCTGACCAGCAATTGTTTATCGGTTACTGAAGGCTGAACCTTTTGCGTCAGCACCAGTATTGGACTCCTTTCAGTGCTGTTTGATTTTTTTTTCTCCTTACAACCTCCAAGTAAAACAGAGGTTGCTACCATAATAACCTGAGTTCGATATAAAATGAGGTAGAATATTTGTAAAACATAAGGATTGTTAGTATATTAAAAGTCTGACAAACAACAATATACATTTAAAAACAACCCTTATGCTGA
>Ga0079306_1001892_pt1 | contig 12695 bp, 8 predicted proteins | sample Methanotroph_Enr_FD_79181 | JGI IMG/M metagenome (GOLD analysis project Ga0079306, IMG submission 79181) | Enriched soil microbial communities from Old Woman Creek wetland in Ohio, USA - Methanotroph_Enrichment_5 | ecosystem: Environmental > Terrestrial > Soil > Wetlands | place: USA: Ohio...
CGACTCACTTCAGGTTTTACCGAAATGCTACATTGAACCTTACGTGAAAGGCGCCAAAGTGCTGGATCATTTCCAGTTCGAACGTCTGGGCTATTTCAATATTGACCAGGATTCAACTTCGGAAAAGCTGGTTTTTAACCGTACCGTTCAGTTGAAAGATACCTGGGCAAAAGTTCAGCAGAAATAGGGAAAGTCTGAAGTCCGAAGAGACGCTCCCTTAGCCTGTCGAAGGGAAAATACAGAAAGGGTGGAATGAAAATTCTGCCTTTTTTATTCAAAGTTTGGTTACCAACATGTTATATTAATGTGACAATTTCCGGAGAAAAGGTATGTTGAAAATTGTACATTTGAAAGCAGAACGCCGTGAGAATTAGGGAATCAATTTTCCCTCCGGCAGCCAGTTACAAAAATATTTACCGGAATTTAGAATAAGCCAATGAAGCAATTATACCTTTTTACTATTGTTCTGAGCGCACTTTTCCTGTGGGGTTGTGCGAAAGATCAACACCAAAATCCCATCAGCGAAACACCGGTTGGTTATGAATTAGTATGGAGCGATGAATTTAACTACAACGGTTTGCCCGACAGTACTAAATGGAGCTACGATATTGGAGGAAACGGCTGGGGAAATGGTGAAGCACAATACTATACGGGTTCCCGTTTGAAAAACTCCGAAGTAAAAGATGGTTATCTATACATTAATGCCCTGAAGGAAGACTTTGAAGGTAAAAAATATACCTCAGCACGCCTGGTAACTCGAACAAAAGGCGACTGGTTATATGGAAGAGTTGAGGTAAAAGCCAAACTGCCTGAAGGGATTGGAATGTGGCCGGCAATCTGGATGTTACCTACCGATTGGACTTATGGTGGATGGCCTGACAGCGGAGAAATCGACATCATGGAAAATCTGGGGTATATTCCGTACTTTATTGCAGCAACAGTTCAAACCAAGTCCTACAACGCTGTAATTGGAACACACAAGAATGCTGTAATCAATGTTCCTGACTGTTATTCCAATTTTCACAAATATGTTCTGGAATGGGAGAACAGTGAATTGCGGTTTTACGTAGATTCAAAACTATATCATACTTTCAAAAACGAAGAAACAGGCGTTCAGGTTTGGCCATTCGACAAGCGGTTTCACCTACTGCTTAACATTGCCGTCGGCGGAACATACGGTGGTGCTCAAGGTATTGATGATACAATCTTTCCGCGTTCAATGGTTATTGATTATGTCCGTGTTTATCAGAAGAAATAAGGGGCAGAAATACGATTTGAGCACCTGAATCAGTCAACTTCCATAAGCTTAACTCCTGAAAAAAAGAAAGAGCGCCTATTTCTTCAACTCCCAACTGACGCCATCTTTGCCATCTTTAATGTCGAAGCCAATAGCTGCAAGTTCATTGCGAATTTTATCCGAAGTTGCCCAGTCTTTGTTGGCTTTGGCTTCTGCACGAAGTTTCATCAGTAAATCAACCACTTCGGTTAATACATTGCTGTTGTTTTCATTTTGATTTTCAGGTTTGAATCCAAAAATATCGAAAACAAAGCTGTGGAAAAGTATTTTCAAAGCAACAAGATCGGCAGCAGTAATGGTTGATTTTCCGTCGGCAATAGAATTGATAAATTTCACGCCGTCGAATAACCAGGCTATTGCTATCGGACTATTCAGATCATCGCCCATGGCGGCAAAACAGTTATCAGCCAATTCAGCAACATTGATGGTCGAAGAACCGGAAACAGGCAATGTATCGATTTTCATAGTAGCTTTCATCAGGCGTTCCAAACCTTTCTCTGCAGCCTGAAGCGCTTCGTTCGAGAAATCAAGCGTACTCCGGTAATGAGCCTGGAACATAAAAAAACGGATGGTCATCGGGCTGTAGGCTTTTTCGAGCAACGGATGGTTGCCGCTGAAAAATTCTTCGAGTGAAATGGCATTCCCGAGTGATTTACCCATTTTTTGTCCATTCAGGGTAATCATGTTGTTGTGCATCCAGTAACGTACCGCCGGTTTTCCATGTGCAGTCTGTGCCTGCGCCATCTCCGCTTCGTGATGCGGAAATGTCAGATCCATTCCACCGCCATGAATGTCAAATGTTTCACCCAGGTATTTGCAGCTCATGGCTGTACATTCCATGTGCCAGCCAGGAAAACCATCGCTCCAAGGAGATGGCCACCGCATGATGTGTTCGGGTTGAGCTTTTTTCCAGATGGCAAAATCAAGTCCGGATCGCTTTTCATCCTGACCATCCAAAATCCGTGTATTGCTTATCAGGTCTTCGATTTTACGACCAGACAGTTTTCCGTATTCATTTTCGGCAGCAAATTTCTCCACATCAAAATATACAGAACCTTTGCTTTCGTAAGCATAACCTGAATGAAGGATTTTCTTTACTTCTTCGATCTGTTCAATAATATGGCCTGAAGCACGGGGTTCTATACTGGGCGGGTCCAGATTGAGCAATGCCATTGCCTGATGGTACATATTGGTATATTTCTGAACCACTTCCATAGGTTCGAGCTCGTCGAGTTTGGCCTGCTTTTCAATTTTATCTTCACCATCGTCAGCATCGGCAACCAAATGTCCCACGTCGGTGATATTACGCACATAGCGTACTTTGTAGCCAATCTGCTTCAGAAAACGAAACAGTAAATCGAAGGTAATGGCTGAGCGGGCATGACCCAGATGTGGCGGACCATAAACCGTTGGACCACAAACGTACAAACCAACCTTACCCGCTACCAGGGGTTCAAAAACTTCTTTCTTTCGGGTGAGTGTGTTGTAGATTTGTATTTCCTGAATCATGACCTTTGATTTTAATGCTGCAAATGTAAAAATTATTGGTGAAACGAGCCACGATAAGTCGTACTCACCTCATGCAGGTATGGAATTGGTGGTTATCCAAACTGAAGTCTTACTGCTACCTGCACAAACAAAACCTTTCAGGTGATTTTGCACTTCCTTTGATATTACTCATTTTTAGGCTAATGTTGCGAACCTAGGGAAAGAAATTCTAATTTGTGGATTTGTCAACTCACAAAGTCAAAATATTCAAGCACAATATATTACAATACTATTCTTACAGTTTATTCCTTTCGAAAATAGAAAAAACGCATTTAATTAGAAAATTCTCACCAAAAACAGGATAACAAAGTGTGGATAAATATTAAATTTAGCCACTCAATGTTAAAATATGCATCATTCGTTGATTTTATCAAAAAGACTGCCCGATATAATGAAACCTCCTCCGGTGACACTCTTACATCAAAAAAATTTGATCAATTAATCAAGAAAATAAATATGGGAAGAAAATTACTCGCCATTCAGTTTTATTTCTGTTCGTTGTTTTTCATCGGAAGTTCAGTTGGATTTGCTCAATCAGATACAGTGCCAGCTATTTCAATTTCTGCAAATGTTGACCTGATGAGCCGGTACATCTGGCGTGGTCAGGATTACGGGCACTCCCCAAGTATCCAGCCTTGTTTGTCAGCCACCTGGAAAGATTTCACACTGGGCACCTGGGGCGTATACTCAATCACCGGCGCCGGATCACAAGAAACCGATTTCTACCTTGAAAAATCGATTGGCCACTTTACTTTTTCTGTTTCGGACTACTGGAGTTTTGATGATTCTACGAAGGCGGATTTCTTCAATTACCATCGGGAATCGACGACTCATTTACTGGAAGCCCAGGTATTACTTTCTGGCGGAAAGAAACTACCTTTCAATTTATTAGGCAGTTACTTATTTTATGGAGCCGATCCATCAAAAAGTATTTACCTTGAACTTCAGTATTTGCATTCTTACGGATCAACCGATATGCAGGTCTTTGCAGGTTTTCAGGCCAAGGGTGAATATTACGGGCAAAACGCAAAATTTGTTAACCTTGGATGCACGGTAATAAAATCAATTGAGGTAACTGATCGCTGGATTCTGCCGCTGAGTCTTAGTTTAATCATAAACCCAAGCAACGAGAGCGCCTATCTTGTTGCTGGAATAACCTTATAAACTCACATAATATGTTACAGTTCAACACTATTTATGGAAAGATAAGGGCATTTATACTATCCGTTGGTATCATTTTTCTGTTTCTCTATGTAGTACTGGTAATTTATAAATACAAGCAGGAAAAACAGATTCTTAATGCTTCACAGCATCAGTATATAAGTGATATTAATTCACTTTTTACTATGAAATCATCACAATTGAAAAAAACAGTATATGACTATACTTTCTGGGATGAATTCGTAACCGCTATTGAAAAGAATGATACCAGCTGGTATAAAAAAAACATTGATTTCAAATCCGAAGTTTATGATTTTGACTACGCTTGTGTTTATAACAAGGAATTCGAGATGGTGTATGAGCAATTCAATAGTAATTCTATTGATAAAAACGTAATACCAAAGGAGGCAATCTTCAATTTAAATAAAACCAGATTTTCCAATTTTTTCCAGGCTACAAACGGCAGAATATCAGAGGTGAGCGGTGCATCTGTTCATCCTTCTTCAGATCCCGAGCATCGTAAAACTGAGCCAAGTGGGTATCTGTTTGTTGTAAGAGAATTTGATCATAAATTCATTACCGAAATGGAAAAAATCTGTGCATCAAAGATTCATCTTACGTCTGGTGATTCGATTGCTGAAAGTGGACGCTTCACCATTCATACTAAGTTGGATTTATCAGGCTGGGATGGAAAGTATGTTTCGTCTATCGTTTTTCGCAGGATTATGGATTTAAATTCCAGAACAACTTTAATTATTATGTATGTCATGTTCGGATTTGTCTCAATTTTTCTCCTGACATTCAACTGGTTTTCCCTGAAATGGATAAACAATCCGTTAAATTTAGTGACTGATATCCTAAAAACTGACAATCAAGAATCCATTACTATTTTGAAAACGGCGCCAGCTGAGTTTGGTCGGATAGGTTATCTTTTTGAAGATCATTTACTTCAAAAACAGGAGCTTGTGGAAGCAAAAGAAAGGGCGGAAAAATCGGACAAACTGAAATCAGCCTTCCTGGCCAACATGTCGCACGAGATCAGGACCCCAATGAACTCAATATTAGGATTTAGTGAGCTTCTGGAAGAAGAGACCTCTGAAAGTGTTAGAGCTCAGTATTTGAAAACTATTCAATCAAACGGAGACAATCTGATGAAATTACTCAATGATTTGATGGATTTATCAAAAATTGAGGCGGGCGATCTGACGATTCGATACTCGGCCTTCAATGTAGGTGAATTGTTTGCGGAACTGCAGGAAATATATTCCAATGAATTAGAGAAAAGAAAAAGACACGATGTTCATCTCACCTATGTGCTGCCAAATGGCGATTTAACGATATACTCCGATCCATACCGCATAAGACAGGTCATTTCCAACCTGTTGACAAATGCAGTAAAATTCACTGTCAGAGGAAACATTACTTTCGATTGCCAAAAAGTAAATGATGAATTAATTTTTTCAGTTTCTGATACCGGAACCGGCATGCCTGAAGAGGATCAGAAGAAAATTTTCGAACGATTTACTAAGTTTAATTATAATGCGTTGAATAGTGAAGGCAGCGGCATTGGATTATCAATTGTTGAGAAAATTGTCACAATGCTCAATGGTCGGATTTGGTTTAAAAGCGTTATGGGAGAAGGCTCTGTTTTTCACTTTTCTATTCCGTGCGAGTCTGCTACAGCCAATTACAATTAATCATTTACATCATTAATAGCAGTAATTCAGCAAATACCTGAAAAGTTAAGTTACCTCAAACTGACAGTCTGGTGTCATTTCGATCTTTTCGATAATATTTGCTTACTGGCAAGGTAAAAGAATCTGTTTGCCGGGCGGGCTTAATTAGTCAATCTGTTTGTTTCTGTTTCAAATTGAATGAAAATAGGAAATGAATAGGATTTCACTATATTTAAAGTCATCTATGAATGTCAATTTCTTATAAAAAGATTTTACGTTTCTCATTATCAAACTTTTATTAAGTCGAGTGTGTTTTTAATGTCTACCGGAGTTCAATTTTTTAATCATTTGGAAAGCACAGTTTATACGAACGGCTTATGCAAAAAGATAAAAAACACAAACTTAGTCTGAAGGATGGATCAAAAATTGGAGTTGTTGGTGGTGGACCTGCTGGCAGCTTTTTTACTTTCTTTGCCTACGATCTGGCCAAAAGGATGGAAATAAGCATAGAAATTGACATTTATGAAATAAAGGATTTTAAAAAAACAGGCCCTGCTGGATGTAATCATTGTGGCGGAATTGTTTCCGAGTCTCTTGTTCAGATGTTGTTTGAAGATGGTATTGTTCTCCCACCTCAAGTTATTCGGCGTGGGATTGTATCCTATACTCTCCATGTCGAACAGGGAACAACAGTTATCGATACTATTTTACATGAACATCCTATTGCTTCAATATTCCGCGGTTCCGGACCGCTTGGATCTACTCAAACAACCCTGCAAAGCTTTGATGAATACCTCCAGGAGCTCTGCAAAAAAAAGGGAGCCAAAATCTTTCGTGAAAAAGTTACTGATATCGAAGATGAGCCGGATGGCATCACTTTGGTAACAGGCAATTCGAAACGAAAATACGATCTGGTGGTAGGTTCAGTTGGGCTAAATCCAAAAACTTTAAACCTGTTTAAGAAAATCATTCCTTCTTTCAAACCGCCAAAAGTAACCAAAACATACATCTGTGAATATTATTTAGGTTCTGAAACGATTACAAAGCACTTCGGAAATTCGATGCATGTATTCCTGTTAAACCTGCCTGGCATAAAATTCGGTGCATTAATCCCAAAAGGAGTTTATGTGACTTTGGTTCTTCTCGGAACAGAAATAGATAAGGGAGTTATAGATAGTTTTTTAAATTCAGAAGCCGTGCTGAATTGTTTTCCTGATGGGACAGATTTGAAAAATATAACTCCATGCCAGTGTTTCCCATCAATCAATATTGGTAATGCAACGAATCCGTATTCCGACCGGGTTGTTTTAATTGGCGATTCGGCATCATCAAAACTTTATAAAAACGGCATTGGAGCTGCTTATATCACAGGCAAAGCAGCTGCAAATACAGCATTCCTTCATGGTATTTCAAAGGCTGATTTTAAAAAATCATTTCAGCCGGTGTGCTCAGAAATTGACAGGGATAATTTGGTAGGGAAACTGATTTTCTGGGTATCAACAATTATTCAGAAATCAATGTTCCTGAAGAAAGTATTATTCCAAATGGTTGTCAATGAGCAGATAAAAGAAAGGAGCAAAAGAGAAATGAGTTCATTGTTATGGGATACTTTTACAGGCAGTGCCCCTTACAAGAATATTTTTCTACGGACATTAAATCCGATTTTGATGGCTAGTTTGGGCTGGAATGTCTTAATCGAATTTGTTAAATCGGCGATTGCTCTGATAAGGGGAGACAGCAACCAGTCTGGACTTTAAATGCGATGGAAGATATAAACATCGGTAATTCAATATATTCCGGCTTCCATTTTCTCAATCCGCCACTCACTAAGTTGCTTTATCCGGTTCAGAACATTTGCGGTAACCCGGTTGTGAACACCTTCCCATATACGATTTAAAAATGACCACTTCGAATGGTATTCCTTTCCGTAAAAATTAAATCCTACTGAAAAAAATAATTGTGCCTGTTCTTTCTCACCCATGTCGGCAATCGAAGATCGAACATACATCATAAAAATTCCGATGGGGTAACCTCCACTGCATTTGTAAAGGAGGTAACGTGCGTTATCAAAATCAAAGGCATCAGGGAATCGTTTAATTCGTATGGAATTCAGGTAAAACAAGGGAATAAAATTAAAACCAAGAAAGCTTTTTTGAGAACGGAACAGGTATTTCTTCCATCCGAACGGTAAAATACGAATGGATTCAATATCGTTATCAATCCGTTCGACTTTTGCAATGTGGTTAGGCCAGCAGGTTGAATCACCATTCCAGTTTAAAAGTTCGTTAAATACATAGCTAACAGGCGCTTCAATCCCAATTTGATTAACATTCAAAATTGTATACCGATCAACTCCTTCCCCAACCCGCTGCAAGATCCGTTGATTATATTCATTCCTTTTTTCTTCGGAATCGAACCTGATAAGTGTCCGGATTTTCGGATAATTCCAAAGGAAATTCCTGAAATCGGAAAACAGCCCATTACTCCTGGAAGGTGGTGCCAGTGGTGTACTCGAGGTTGTCTTGTTGTCTGACATTATAAATTCTTAAAAAGATAGTTATAACTTTCCTTACTGAATAAGGAAAAATTCTGTTCTGAAATGAATTTTAAAGTTAACTAAATCCAAAGATTTCTTCCTTAAACTTTTCGAAAAACAAATCGGCCGATGTCAAAAATTGCATTCCCATATCAACTTTAACTTAAAACGTTGGTTAATATCTTGATTTGTTTGATAGTTCGGCTTTTCGAAATTACTTTTGCCTTCATTCCTGACTAAACTCAGGAATCAGCAAGAACCGAATACGCCTGAGATTGTTAAGGTTTTGAGTTAAACGAACTTTATTTTTCCTATCTGTCTGGAATTGAAGATAGAGCAAACAACGATGACTGCAAAAAAAGATATACGAAAAGAACTCGAATCGCGGGTTTTGGTGCTAGACGGAGCTATGGGAACCATGATTCAGAAACACCGCCTGTCGGAAGAAGATTTCCGGGGTTCAATTTTTACCGATTTTCAATTCGATCTAAAAGGAAACAATGACTTGCTTTCAATCACTAAACCTGAAGTTATCCGCGAAATTCATGTACAGTTTTTGGAAGCCGGTGCCGACATTATCGAAACCAATACCTTCAATTCAACCAGCATTTCGCAAGCCGATTACCACATCGAAGAATGGGTTTACCAGCTGAACCTGCAATCGGCTCAGCTTGCTGCTGAAGTTGCGGATGAGTTTACTGTAAAAAATCCGGAGAAACCACGTTTTGTTGCCGGAGCTATCGGGCCAATGAACAAAACCTTGTCGCTTTCGCCCGACGTGAACGATCCTGGTTTCCGGTCGGTTACTTTTGATGAAGTGAAAGCATCATACCGCGAACAGGTCAAAGGTTTGCTCGATGGCGGGGTGGACATGTTGCTGGTCGAGACCATTTTCGATACCCTGAATGCCAAAGCGGCGTTGTTTGCCATTGAAGACGAACTCGAAGAGCGTGGAATTCGGATTCCGGTTATGGTTTCAGGAACAATTACTGATGCCAGCGGAAGAACACTCTCAGGTCAAACTGTGGAAGCTTTTTTGACTTCGGTTTCGCACATTGATCTGCTTTCCATTGGACTGAACTGCTCCTTGGGAGCCCATGATTTACGTCCTTATCTGGAAGAACTTTCGAAAAAAGCACCGTTTTTTATTAGCGCTTATCCGAATGCCGGTTTACCTAACCAGTTTGGAGAGTACGACGAAACTCCGGCGGAAATGGCGCACCAGGTGGGCGATTTTCTTGACAATAGATTTGTCAACATCATTGGTGGTTGCTGCGGAACAACACCTGATCATATCCGTGAGTTGGCTAAAGTTGCAGCTAAATCGGAACCTCATCATCGGCATAAAAAAGACAAGCATACCAAGCTTAGCGGACTGGAGCCGGTTACCTTAACTCTGGAAACCAACTTTGTGAACATCGGCGAACGATGTAATGTGTCCGGTTCGCGCAAATTTGCGCGGCTGATTCGCGAAGGAAAATATGAGGAGGCCATTGCCATTGCCCGCAACCAGGTGGACGAAGGCGCGCAGGTCATCGATATCAACATGGATGATGCCATGCTCGATGCCAAAAAGGAAATGGTCACTTTCCTGAATCTGCTGATGGCCGAGCCCGATATTGCAAGGGTTCCGATGATGATTGACTCGTCGAAATGGGAAGTGATTGAAGCCGGGTTGAAATGTGTGCAGGGCAAAGCGATTGTGAATTCCATCAGTATGAAGGAAGGCGAAGAAGTGTTCCGCCGACAAGCGCAACTTCTGAAACGGTATGGTGCGGCTGTTGTTGTAATGGCCTTCGACGAAATCGGGCAGGCCGATTCGTTCGAGCGGCGGATTGAAATTTGCCAGCGCGCCTATAATATTCTGGTCAACGAAATTAACTTTCCGCCTCAGGATATCATTTTCGATTCGAACATTCTGATCATCGGCACCGGAATGGAGGAACACTTTAACTATGCGGTTGACTTTATCAATGCCGTTAGCTGGATCAAGAAAAATCTGAAATACGCCAAAACCAGCGGTGGGGTTAGTAATGTATCGTTTTCATTTCGTGGAAACGATCAGGTGCGCGAAGCCATCCATTCAGTTTTCCTGTTTCACGCCATCAAAGCCGGACTCGATATGGGCATTGTGAACCCCGGAATGTTGCAGATTTACGATGAAATTCCGAAAGATTTTCTGGAAAAAGTGGAGAATTTAGTCCTGAATAAAAACCTGAATGCCACCGAAGAATTGCTCGAATTCGCACAGACTTTAAAAGCACAGGATGCCAAAGAAGAGCGAAAAGACGAATGGCGCGACCTTCCGATTGAAAAACGGCTCGAACATGCGCTGGTAAAAGGATTGCCCGATTATATCGATATTGATCTGGCCGAAGCTTTGCCGCTGTACTCGCCGGTTCTGAACATCATCGAAGGTCCGCTGATGGACGGCATGAATGTGGTTGGCGACTTGTTTGGCGCCGGAAAAATGTTCCTCCCGCAGGTCATCAAATCGGCCCGCGTGATGAAAAAAGCGGTAGCTTTTTTGCTACCTTATATTGAAGCAGATAAAGACAAATTCGATACCACCGACAACCGGAAAGTGGTACTGATGGCCACTGTAAAAGGCGATGTGCACGACATTGGTAAAAACATTGTTGGCGTGGTTTTGGGGTGCAACAACTACCGGGTAATCGATTTGGGAGTAATGGTGCCAACCGATAAAATCCTGGAAACTGCCATTCAGGAAAACGTGGATATTATTGGACTAAGCGGCCTGATTACACCTTCGCTCGAAATCATGGTGGATGTGGCTACCGAAATGGAGCGCAGGGGCATAAACCTACCGTTGCTGGTTGGTGGCGCAACCACTTCGAAAATACATACTGCTGTGAAAATTGCGCCTCAGTACAAGAATCCGGTGATTCATGTCAAAGATGCGTCACGCGCGGTGAGCGTCGTTTCGAACCTGCTCTCCGGAAATCAGGAATTCTTGCAGGAAATTCGTGATGATTATCAGGCGGTGCGCGATTTGCATGGTCAGAAAAAGGCTAAAAAATATTTGACTATTGACGAAGCCCGCGCCAATAAACTGAAAATTGACTGGGATACTACTCCCATTTATAAACCGAATTTTATTGGGGTGAAACAGCTGATTGATTATCCGATTTCTGAACTCCGGAAATACATCGACTGGACCTTCTTCTTTTTTGTTTGGGAACTGAAAGGCAAATTTCCGGATATCCTGAACGACGAACTTCAGGGCGAAGAAGCGCGCAAATTGTACGCCGATGCCAACCGGATGCTCGATCGGATGGAAGCAGAGAAGATGGTGCAGACCAATGGTGTTTTCGGCATCTGGCCTGCCAATGCCGATGGTGACGACATCGTGGTTTATGAGGACGAAACCCGCCGGAAAGAGGCAGGACGTTTTTATGAGCTTCGTCAGCAGGAAGCCAAAAAACCGGGCTCACCGAACTACTGTCTGGCTGATTTTATAGCCCCGGTCGAAAGCGGCAAAGCCGATTATTTTGGCGCGTTCGCGGTAACCGGCGGTGTGGGCATCGAAAAGTGGATGAAGAAATTCCACGACGACCACGACGATTACAACGCCATTTTGCTCGAATCGCTTGCCGATCGCTTGTCCGAAGCATTTGCAGAATTGCTTCATTTACAGGTTCGCAAAGAATATTGGGGATACGTTCCTGAAGAAAATCTGACTCTGGAAGAAATGTTTCATGTCGATTATCAGGGAATCCGCCCTGCAATTGGCTATCCGGCTTGCCCAGAGCATCACGAAAAAGGCAATCTTTTCAACATGCTGAAAGCTGAAGAAATTGGCATGACCCTGACCGAACACTTTATGATGTGCCCTACCGCTTCAGTGAGCGGAGAATTCTTTGTGCACCCCGAATCGAAATATTTCAGTTTGGAAAAAATTGGCAAAGACCAGGTTAAAGACTATGCCCGCCGCAAAGGTGTAAGCGTTGAGGTAATTGAACAGTTTATGCCTTCGAATTTGAATTATAAAGGGATATGAATACAAAAATTTTAATGACAACCTGTGCAATAGCGCTTTTAGCAGGCGGCATAATTTTGACTTTTTTGCCACAGGAGATTTTAAGGTCTTTCGGGCTGGAAGCAACCAAATCGCTTCAAATACTGGTGCAAATCATCGGAGCTTTATACTTCGCTTTTGGAATGCTAAACTGGATGACAAAAGCTAGTTTAATTGGTGGTATTTATAACCGACCAATTGCGGTAGCTAACTTTTCGCACTTTTTTATAGCCGGACTTGCATTGATTAAAGGATTGATCTCAAATCCCGCTTTGCCGGGAATCATCTGGATCATGGGAATCATCTATTCCGTTTTTGCCTTATCTTATGGAATACTGTTATTCCGACATCCGCTAAGTGAAAAAGGTCAGAATATATAAACTCCAGACTATAAAATGTGACCTAATAATTAACATCCATGAAAAATTCAACAAAAAC